>Ga0314774_1000229_pt1 | contig 50377 bp, 44 predicted proteins | sample MetaGCBIA2018_FD_204515 | JGI IMG/M metagenome (GOLD analysis project Ga0314774, IMG submission 204515) | Cryopeg brine microbial communities from Beaufort Sea near Barrow, Alaska, United States - CBIA 2018 | ecosystem: Environmental > Aquatic > Marine > Coastal | place: USA: Alaska | collected... | reverse complement strand
TACCTGCAATTATACCTCAATGAGTTCATTTACAAGCTCAATCGAAGGTATTTTGGGGGACGCCTGTTCAATAGGCTGGTCATAGCAGGCATCACGGGATTATGACCAATAGCGGATATACATAAATATAATCACAAATAAAAATTCTGTTAGCTATTTTTTTTATAGTTTAGCGGCTATAATCTAGTTAAGGATATTAAAGCGCCCGCTTCGTATAATACCATACATTAAGTTGGGTGAAAGAACGGATTTGAAATTGCAAAAGAGTAGGATCCGTTCTTTTTAAAAATCCCCAAAATATCTAAGACTAGGTTTGAAGTTGGGTAAGGGGTATGTGGCTTTTAAGTCGCTGCCCCTTTTTCTTTTAAGGTTTATTTAACCTGCGCTAAACCCTGTCAACTTTAGTAATCGGCCGTTTTTTTGTATTTTTAACATTCAAGATTTTATAAACAGTTTAAAAAGACACTAATGGCAGAGCATGCTAAACTTAAGATAGATGGAAAAGAATATGAGTTTCCATTAACCACTGGGACCGAAAATGAAACCGCAATCGATATATCGTCTCTTCGTGCTGATACTAAAGGTGTTACTACGTTAGATCCAGGTTTTAAAAATACAGCAAGTTGCGAGAGCTCCATTACTTTTCTTAATGGGGAAGAAGGTATTCTTAGATACCGCGGTTATGCTATTGAAGATCTTGCAGAAAAAGCTGGGTTTCTTGAAGTTGTTTACTTGCTTATTTTTGGAGAACTTCCAACTAAAGATGAACTTGAGAAATTTCACAATGACATAAAAAACGAGAGCCACGTAGATGAAGATGTGAAGAAAATACTTTCTGGCTTTCCAAAATCAGCGCACCCTATGGGAGTGCTTTCTTCACTTACCTCTGCACTTACCGCTTTTAATCCTACCGCAGTAAATGTAGATTCCGAAGAAGAAATGTACAATGCAATAATTAAATTACTGGGTAAATTCCCAGTTCTTGTAGCTTGGACGATGCGTACAAAAATGAGCCAGCCTTTAGATTATGGCAGTAATAATTTGAGCTATGTGGAGAATCTCCATAAAATGATGTTCTCAAAACCCAATAGAGATTATAACGTAGATCCTCAGGTCATCGAGGCGCTAGATAAGTTGTTGATCCTTCACGCAGATCACGAGCAAAACTGTTCCACTTCTACAGTGCGTATGGTTGGGTCCTCACAGGCAGGACTGTTTGCTTCTATTTCTGCAGGTATATCGGCGCTTTGGGGTCCACTCCACGGTGGTGCTAACCAAGCGGTTATAGATATGCTCGAAGCTATTAAAAAAGATGGTGGCGACACTAAAAAATATATGGCCAAGGCCAAAGATAAAAATGATCCTTTCCGTTTAATGGGCTTTGGTCACCGGGTTTACAAAAACTTCGATCCACGGGCCAAAATCATAAAGAAAGCTGCAGATGACGTTCTTGCGCAAATGGGAGTAGGAGATGAAATTCTTGAAATTGCTAAAGGACTTGAAAAAGAAGCGCTGGAAGATAGTTATTTTGTAGAGCGGAAATTATATCCTAATGTTGACTTTTATTCTGGTATTATATATCGCGCCCTGGGCGTACCGGTAGAAATGTTTACCGTAATGTTCGCCATGGGTCGTGTTCCTGGATGGATCGCCCAATGGAAGGAAATGCGCCAGCGTAAAGAACCCATAGGGCGTCCACGACAGATATATATCGGGGAGCCGCAACGCGCGTTCAAAAAAGCGGAAGATCGATAAAAAACGGGTTTAAAAATATATAACGGACTTTCAAATGTTTTTTGAAAGTCCGTTTTTTGATTTATATGTCCTTAAAAATAGCGGTTTTTGTTAAAAATAAGCCGTTTTCAGTCCTTTTATAGCCATTTTATGCTGCCATAATAGTAATTTCGAAGCTGTTGGAATTTTCAGATTATAAAAGAACGTACCCAGACTATTTAACGATAATAAAACATACATGATCAAGCTTAACATAAAAGATGAAACTTCTCGATTGCGCGCCGTTATACTGGGTACGGCAAAAAGCATGGGCGGCATTCCGCCGCTAGAGGAGGCCTACGATCCCAAATCAAAATTGCACATTGCAGCGGGAACCTATCCCAATGAAACAGCCATGATGGAAGAAATGGATGCCGTTACCGCCATTTTTGAGCGCTATGCGATACAAGTATTTCGGCCTAAATTATTGACAGATTATAATCAGATTTTTACCCGCGACATTGGTTTTGTAATAGATGATAGCTTTGTGAAGGCAAATATTCTCCCAGACCGCGAGCGTGAAATCGAAGCCATACAGCATGTGATTGATCAGATAGATCCAGAAAAAGTTATCCGTTTTCCAGAGGAAGCACATATAGAGGGCGGCGATGTTATGCCCTATGGGGATTATCTTTTTGTGGGTACATATCGCGAAGAGGATTATCCAGATTATATCATTGCCCGTACTAATATGCAGGCTGTTAAATGCCTTGAAAAAGCTTTTCCTCATAAAACGGTGGTTTCCTTTAACCTGCGGAAATCTAACACAGATGCTTATGCCAATGCGCTGCATTTGGATTGTTGTTTTCAGCCCGTAGGGGACGGGAAGGCTATTTTGCACAAAAATGGCTTTCTTATCGCAGAGGAATATGAATGGCTCGTTAATTTCTTAGGAAAAGAGAATATCTTTGAGATCACTGCCAAGGAAATGTTTAACATGAACTCTAACGTGTTTTCGATTTCGCCCCAAGTAGTGATTTCCGAAAAAGGCTTTACGCGACTCAATAGCTGGTTGCGAAGTAATGGCATTACTGTAGAAGAAGTGCCCTATGCAGAAATAGCAAAACAAGAAGGGCTGTTGCGCTGTAGTACGCTGCCACTGGTGCGCGAATAAATAAGCAATTCATGTCATTTTTAAAATGTAGTCTCAAATAATAATAGAGATAGAAAAAAAAATAGCAAAAGCAATATTAATAGCAATAACAACAGCAATAAAAAATGTCAAGTACTTTTTTACTCAACATGATCAAGCAGGTAAAATCAATTGCCGAAGCCGGTATGGTATACAACGCGGAAAATTATGATGCTGAACGCTATGAGGAATTGCGGCAAATTGCGCTGGAAATGATGAGCGTGTTAAGCCAAAAAGACGTTGAAGTGCTCGAAGATTTTTTTCTTCCTGTAGAAGATTATCCTACCCCAAAAGTGGATGTACGGGCGCTTATTTTAAACAAAAAAAAGGAGATTTTAATGGTAAAGGAGCAAATAGATGGAAAGTGGACGATTCCCGGTGGCTGGGCCGAAATAGGAATGACCGCCTCAGAATCTATTGTCAAAGAAGTGCATGAAGAAGCTGGTTTTACCGTGCGACCGGTGCGTTTACTGGCAGTGCTCGATAAAAAATGCCACCAGCACCCGCCGGAAGCGTATTATTTGTATAAAATGGTTTTTTACTGCGAGATACAGGATGGCGACTTTGATCCCAATTTTGATATCCAAGCTGTAGATTGGTTTCCGCTCAACGCTCTTCCGGAGCTCTCTACAGATCGTATTTTAGAAAGCCAATTGCAATTGCTTTGTGGTTTGATGGAGAAGGAGAATGGGGTTTATTTTGATTGAGTAAGGTTTTTATTCTTGGTTATAATATTCAGCTGTTTTCAAAAGTTTCTTTTCATATTTATAAATATCATCTATATTATTTATAGGTATCTTAGATTCTTTTCTATTATCGTCAAATAAACCAATGTATTTATTGCCACCGTTCAAATGCAATCTACAAATTGGTTTTCTATTATTATTGTCGAATAAAATACCGAAATAGGATTGAGTATCGCGATGAATAATCTTGCTTTTATCAATACTTCTTCTTAAAATAGCAAGAATAATTTGATAAGCTTCTAGCTCTTCTTCTGTCGTATCTATTTTGCTTTTAGGTATTTCATCGATTGACTTAGGCACATAACTAATAATTGTAACCCCTTTCTATTACTGGATTCCTCGATTCGAATGTTTGGGCTAAAGCCCGTGTACCCTCGCTCGACACCCCCGGCTGAAGCCGGGGGCTATTGAAGAAAACCAATCACGTTCAATTGCCATGGCCTTCAGGCCGTGGTTGAAAGGACGGTAATATATGGGCTTTAGCCCAACTCACATCCTGCATCTTGCAAAACAAGATTATTTACTAAGCGCCTAAGTCAATAATTAAATTTTTAAAACTTCGAGTACGTTTTAAAATAAATATTTTTAAGAGATTGCAAAGGTGTATTACATTAAGGATATAAAATACGGAACCCTCTTATCAACGCTCATTTCTGCTGTATCCACAACCCTTATCACTAGCATCCACATATAGATTATATAATAAATTCCTTTGGAACAATATTACTAGGCATTTTTAGCGCTGCCGCTTCATTTTGATCCACAAAATCAACGGCTATAGGTTGCGTAATGATTGTAGAAAGTAGGTTTTCCTGTTTTAGGGAAATCTTCCAATTTAACCTTTAAAATCAAAATATCATCAGGAATTTCGATTTCCACAAAATGCCTGTCCTTGGGAAGGGCTTCTGCTAGATCAAGGTGATCGCCAAGGCTCTGCTTTCCACAGTATAAACCGATTTAGTATTGAGGATATTCATCTAAAGCCTTAAGCGAGAAGCGCTTTTGCCAGATAAAGTGGAATTTGAATATGATTCCGGTCAATTCGGAACACATTTATTAACCTAAGTTTCCAGATTCCAGCCTATTGAGGCAAATGTTCTTCTTGAATCCCTATTCAAAAATGCAGTAATTTTTATGTTGGGATAACAAAAAAACGCCCGATTTTAGCTTAAAATCGGGCGTTTTATGAGCAAAATAAGCCATTATTAAAAAATATCAAGAATAATTGTGCTTGCTATATTTCAAGAAGTTAGAATCACGTCTTTCTTCTTTTGTCTTTCAGCGCAGCGATCCTTAGTCTTAATATAACCTTTATGTAAAGATCTTCTTTTTCCGCAATTCAAAATTCTGCCCCAGATAGACTTTACGTACCATCTCGTCACTGGCGAGTTCTTCGGGTACACCATGTTTAAGGATGCTGCCTTCAAACATTAGATACGTGTGGTCAGTAATTGCAAGGGTTTCCTGCACGTTGTGGTCTGTGATGAGAATGCCTATATCCTTATCCTTGAGCTGTGCGATGATGCGTTGTATGTCTTCTACCGCCACGGGATCCACACCGGCAAAAGGCTCATCAAGGAGTATGAAATTAGGGTTGGTCGCCAGTGAGCGAGCAATTTCGGTGCGGCGTCTTTCCCCTCCAGAGAGCAGGTCGCCACGGCTTTTGCGTATATGGCCCAAGCTAAACTCATCGATAAGCTCTTCCATCTTGGCGCGTTGTTCCTTTTTGCTCAGTTTGGTCATTTGTAGCACACTCAGAATATTATCCTCAATGCTCAATTTCCTAAAAACCGATGCTTCCTGAGCGAGATAACCTATACCGTTTTGCGCGCGTTTGTACATGGGATATTTGGTGATATTTTTTTTATCCATGTAAATCGTACCACCATTGGGTTTGATAAGGCCTACGATCATATAGAACGAGGTAGTCTTCCCAGCACCGTTAGGGCCAAGCAGGCCTACAATCTCACCTTGGTTTACCTCTATGGTTATCCCCTTTACGACCTCGCGGCCTTTATATGATTTTGTTAAGTTCTCTGCGCGTAGTTTCATTATCAGGTTTTAACAATAATTAGGCCGTGCCCTTAAAATCTTAATTTGATTGATTTTCCAGCTCTTCCCAGAATTCATAGGCCCTGCGCAAATGTGGGATGACGATAGTGCCACCTACAAGCGTGCCAATGCCCAGAGTTTCCATGATTTCTTCTTTGGTCACGCCCACTTTATGACAGCTTTCTAAATGGTAGCGCACACAATCGTCACAACGCAGCACGGTAGAAGCTACGAGGCCAAGAAGTTCTTTAGTCTTTACATCCAGAGCGCCAGGCATAAAGGCGTTAGTGTCCAGATTAAAAATCCTGTTGATTATCTTGTTCTTATCACCAAGGATCTTTTCGTTCATTTTTGAACGGTAATCGTTGAACTCTTCTACTTGACTTGATGTTTTTGCCATATAAATTAAAAAAATTTATTTAATATCGTTTTATTGTCCCGAGCGTAGATGCTTTTCTTTACGTAACCTGCGCTTTTCCTGTTTTTCGACGAAAGCGGAGATAAAGATACTTGCCTCGTATAAAACAAGTATAGGTATGGATACGATGATCTGCGTAGTGATATCTGGTGGAGTTATAACCGCTGCAACGACAAGTACGATTACCAGTGCATATTTGCGGTATTTACGTAAAAATTCCGGCGTTACGAGTCCTATTTTTGTAAAGAAATAGATAATTATGGGCAGTTCGAAAATAAGACCTGCAGCCAGCGCACTTGATCGTACCAGACCTATATAAGAGTCTATGTCAAACTCATTTTTTACTTGATCGCCTACGGTGAAAGTTGCTAGAAAGTTGATCGATAAAGGAGCGATGATATAATATCCAAAAAGTACCCCGAGGAAGAACAAAAATGAGGAAACAAAAATGAATCCGCGTGAATTTTTACGCTCATTGGGATGAAGGCCAGGCGCTACAAATCGCCAAAATTCATAAATAATATAGGGAAAACCTAGAATAATACCAGACATAATAGCCGTCCATATCGCAGCACTGAACTGCCCTCCCATAGTACGGTTTTGTATTATAAAATTCAATTCGGTCTCGCAACCTTTGTCAGATCCAAAAATCTGAGAAAGTTTGCACATGTACTCGTAAGATACAAAGTCCGGATAAGAGGGGGCAAAAATGATCTGGTTAAAGATAAAATCCCTGAAGACGAAGGCCAATACGCCTATAATTACTATTGCTAGTGTGGATCTTATGAGATGCCAGCGCAATTCTTCAAGATGATCCAGAAAAGACATTTCACCTTCCGGTTTTTTAGTTTTTTTAGCCATTATATAATTCCTTCTTTTATTAAATCGTGTAAATGAACAACGCCTGTGTAACTGCCTTGATCGTCTAGCGCCAGCAGTTGTGAGATACTGTTGCTTTCAAGGATATCAAGCGCTGTAATAGCCATTTCGTTCTCATTGACCACTTTGGGATTACTGTTCATAATATCTTTGGCCGTTAGGCCGGTTAAGATATCATTTTTTTCAAGCATACGGCGTATATCACCATCAGTAACTACGCCCATAAGCCTATTATTGTCTACTACCGCCGCGACACCAAGCATTTTTTTTGAAATTTCGATGATAACTTCTCGTACAGGTGCATTAGATGAGACCATAGGCTTGTCGTGCAATTGAACAATATCTTTCACCTGTAGATATAATTTTTTACCCAGGGTGCCGCCGGGATGATATTTGGCAAAATCGGTACTTGTAAAACCATGCAGTTCGAGCAGCGCTATGGCGATTGCATCTCCCATAACAAGTTGGGTTGTAGTGCTAGTAGTAGGTGCGAGGTTATTAGGACAGGCCTCTTTGTCTGCTTTAGCATGTATCACGTAGTCTGCCTCTTTACCTAAAAAAGACAACCTATTAGCTGTCAAGGCTATAAGTGTATTTCGCATTTTTTTGATTAGTGGAACCAGGACTTTAATTTCTGAACTGTTACCGCTTTTTGAGATACATATGACGATATCTTTTTTCATGATAGTACCTAGATCTCCGTGAATGGCATCTGCGGCATGCATAAAAATTGCAGGAGTTCCGGTAGAATTCAAAGTAGCAACGATCTTCTGCGCAATAATAGCACTTTTGCCAATTCCTGTAAGTATAACCCTGCCGCTACTGTTAAAAATCAGAGCAACGGCATCGGCAAATTCTTGATCTAATAAAGGGGTAAGATTAGCTATGGCATCGCGCTCTGTCTCAATTGTTTGTTTGGCGCTGGCCAAAATCTGCTCATGAATATTCAAAAGATAAGTTTTTAAACCGTTTGTTTGTCCTAAAGATTTTAGTATATTTAAAGTGCAAATGTATGCAAAAATGCCTAAGATTAACCCAAGGATTAATGAGTTTACAAGAAATAGACCTACATGCTGCGCTCAAGAAATATTTTGGCTTCAGCAATTTTAAAGGACTTCAGGAAGAGGTCATAACAAGTATAATGAACAATGAGAATACGTTTGTGATTATGCCTACCGGCGGTGGGAAATCACTTACCTATCAGTTACCAGCGCTTATTAAGGAGGGCACCGCTATTGTGGTATCCCCGTTAATTGCCCTGATGAAAAATCAAGTTGATGTGCTTCGGGGTATTAGTAATGAATATGGTATCGCGCATGTCTTGAATTCTTCCCTCAACAAGGCCGAAGTTAAACAGGTAAAAGATGATATTAATAGTGGGATCACAAAATTGCTTTATGTTGCGCCAGAATCATTGACCAAAGAAGAATACGTTGACTTCCTTAAAGATCAGGAAATTTCCTTTGTCGCCATAGATGAAGCGCATTGTATTAGCGAATGGGGCCATGATTTTAGACCCGAATATAGAAACTTACGACAGATTATAAAACGTCTGGGCGATGATATTCCCATCATCGCGGTTACCGCTACCGCTACGCCAAAAGTGCAGGAAGATATACTGAAAAACCTGGGGATAAGCAGTGCTAACACCTTTCAGGCATCTTTTAACAGGCCCAATCTGTACTACGAGATACGGCCAAAAACCAAGAATGTTGACGCGGATATCATACGTTTTGTAAAGCAAAATGATGGTAAAAGTGGCATAATCTACTGTTTAAGCCGAAAAAGGGTAGAAGAACTTGCGCAGGTATTACAGGTAAATGGCGTTTCTGCTGTGCCGTACCATGCAGGTCTAGATGCCAAAACCCGTGCAAAGCATCAGGATATGTTCTTGATGGAAGATACAAATGTGGTTGTGGCCACCATCGCATTTGGCATGGGGATAGACAAGCCAGATGTGCGCTTTGTAATACATCATGATATTCCTAAAAGTATAGAAAGCTATTATCAAGAAACGGGCAGGGCCGGTCGTGACGGTGGTGAAGGCCATTGTCTGGCGTATTATGCCTATAAGGATATTGAAAAGCTTGAGAAGTTTATGAGCGGAAAACCTGTGGCAGAACAGGAAATAGGCCATGCTCTTTTACAAGAAGTGGTGGCTTACGCTGAAACCTCTATGTCACGGCGTAAATTTATTCTGCATTACTTTGGCGAAGAATATGATAACGACAAGATGCCGGGCGGCGATCTTGACGATAATATGCGCAACCCCAAGAAAAAAAACGAGGCCGAAGATCAAGTGATGCAGTTGCTTGAAGTAGTAAAAAAGACAGAAGCTATTTATAAGAGCAAAGAACTCGTTTTTACCCTTATGGGAAAATCAAATGCTATTATAAGTTCTCATAGAACCGATAACGAAGCTTATTTCGGGATAGGGAGCGATAAAGATGTACACTACTGGAATGCTCTTTTGCGACAGGTACTGGTCGCCGGTTTTTTGAAAAAAGATATTGAAACTTATGGTGTGATCAAGCTCACGGAGGCTGGGAAAAAATTTCTCAAAAAACCACATTCTTTTATGATGACAGAAGATCATGTGTTTGACACTGGGGCCACTGTGCAGATACAATCACCATCAATGGCTGGCGGCGGTTTTGACGATAAATTGGTATCCATGCTCAAAGATCTCCGTAAAAAGGTAGGCAAGAAAAAAGGGGTTCCGCCCTATGTCGTTTTTCAAGATCCTTCGCTTGAGGATATGGCCATAAAATATCCCACAACCCTTGATGAAATGTCCAATGTTTTTGGCGTAGGTGACGGCAAGGCCAAAAAATATGGAAAGGAGTTCATCAGCTTTATTAAAGATTATGTAGAGGAAAATGATATTATCAAACCAGATGAGCTTGTGGTTAAATCTACAGGGACCAATAGTGCATTAAAACTCTACATTATCACAAACGTAGACCGAAAACTGCCGCTCGATGATATCGCTTCTGCGAAAGGGCTGGAAATGAAGGATTTTGTTAAAGAAATGGAGGTCATTGTATTTAGTGGAACTAAACTGAACATCAACTATTGGATAGATGAAATTCTAGACGAAGACCAACAGGAAGAATTACAAGAATATTTCATGGATGCCGAAACGGATAATATTGAAGCCGCCATGGAAGAATTTGATGGTGATTATGAGGATGATGAATTACGACTCTACCGCATCAAGTTTTTTAGCGAGGTTGCAAATTGATGTCCCAAAGACGTCATTTTGAATTTATTTGAGGATCATATCTATGGTTCGTTTCAAGGCCGCTAAATGGTATGCGCTCTTGCAGACAGTCAGCCCGTCAAAATAAAACCCTTAAGGGTAAAAAATATGCTTGCAATTGTTGATTTCAAGACAAGGCTTAACCCTTACGTACTGCCAAAAACGATACTTAATAATCACTGTAGTTAAAATAGCACCACTTAATTACAGTAATTAGATATAGATAATTACTTTTGATATATCAAAAGTAATAAGTAAAAAGTATAATAGTTAACAACAACAGTTGCTTTTTTAGTACTAAATTCGTAAAAACCATAGGACATGTCAGATAATAAAGAAGTACTTGAAGCAATTGCAGACTTAAAAACGGATATGAATTCTAATTTTAAAAGCGTTAATAAGAGGCTAAATGGTATCGAAAATGAGCTTAAAAAAATAGATGTTGTTCTTAAGTATTCAGAACAATACGATAACATTCCCGTTTAATTTTTATCTTCATTAGGATTATAGTCTAATCCTTTTTTAAGTTTTTGATTTAATTCTGAAAACTGTCATTTTCAATACGCTCTATAGGAAAACCTTCTGAATCAAAATTGAATGATATTTCTATTTCACCACTTTGTCTAGTTTTTAATTATTCAAATTGCTGCCACATATGAGCCATATTATCTGATAACTGAAACAAAGTTACAATTTGGTTAATTTGTGCCATAAGGTGAGAATTCTCAACATCTTTGGTTAATAATTGGTGTAATCGGGCTGTTTTATTTCCTGAACTATTCTTCGGTATGTTTTTTTGAAGTTCATCCATTATGCCTTTTAGCAGTTCGTCGTATACTAGTTTATTAGTCCAAGTGCCTATAACTCCAAGCCTTTTCTTATTCCATTTACCATATCCCAACCATTTAATCTAAAAAGTTCCTTGTGAAATATATCAGGACGTGATCTCTCATCGCCGTTGAAAAACAGCGCTGTCGAGATGAATGCTACGTCCGTCATACTGAACTCAATTCAGGATCATACAGTTGGCTCAAATTTAATTTCTGCCATTCTAAAATCTCAAGACTTTATATTGAAAAAATCGCTCTTTAACCCATTTTTAGGGAAGAAAGAGCGGTTTTTACGTGGTTTTCACCAATATTCAATTCAACTTAGTCGTTCCTTAATGTAGGTTGACTTTATACAATTTACAGAATACACTATACAACCTACAAGCCTAAAGATGTATTACTTCGTCATACGCAGCGGCAACAGCTTCCATTACGGCTTCACTCATAGTTGGGTGAGGGTGAATAGTTTTTAAAACTTCGTGACCTGTGGTTTCCAGTTTGCGACCCAGAACGGCTTCGGCAATCATGTCTGTTACGCCGGCGCCTATCATGTGGCAGCCCAACCATTCGCCATATTTGGCATCAAAAATCACTTTTACAAAACCTTCTTTGTTTCCAGAAGCGCTGGCTTTACCAGAGGCAGAAAATGGAAATTTACCCACTTTTAGCTCATAACCGGCTTCTTTGGCTTGTTTTTCGGTAAGTCCTACAGAAGCGATTTCTGGAGTTGCATACGTACAACCGGGTATGTTGCCATAATCCAGTTTTTCTACGTGCATGCCCTTGATTTTTTCAACGCAAAGAATTCCTTCCGCGGAAGCGACATGCGCAAGTGCTGGCCCGTGGGTGACATCGCCTATCGCGTAATAGCCGGGCATATTAGTCTGGTACCAGTCATTTACGGTGATTTTATCTTTGTCAGTGATAATGCCTACGTCTTCAAGACCTATATTTTCAATATTGGTTTTAATACCTACGGCAGAAAGTACGATATCTGCCTCTAGCTTTTCTTCGCCTTTTTTGGTTTTTACCGTAGCCACAACGCCTTCGCCAGAAGTATCCACACTTTCTACGGAAGAATCGGTCATGATCTTGATACCGGCTTTTTTCAGCGAACGCTCAAATTGTTTGGAAACTTCTTCATCTTCTACGGGAACCACATTTGGTAGAAATTCTACGATAGTTACGTCTGTTCCCATAGTATTGTAAAAGCTTGCGAACTCAACGCCTATCGCGCCAGAACCAACGACTATCATACTTTTGGGCTGTTTTTCCAGCGTCATTGCCTTGCGGTATCCTATTACTTTTATGCCGTCCTGTTTCAAGTTGGGCAATTCGCGGGAACGTGCTCCGGTGGCAATTATGATGTGATCTGCGCTGTATTCTTTGCCATCAACATCTATTTTCTTGCCCGGTTTTAATTTACCGAAGCCTTCAAGGACGTCAATTTTATTTTTTTTCATGAGAAATTGAACGCCTTTACTCATGCCATTGGCCACGTCACGGCTGCGTTTTACAACTGCTCCAAAATCTTTATCGGGATTTTCCAGCGTAAGACCGTAATCTTCTGCGTGTTTAAGATATTCAAAAACCTGTGCACTTTTTAGCAAGGCTTTGGTAGGGATGCAGCCCCAATTCAGGCAAACGCCGCCTAGGCTCTCTTTTTCTACAATCGCGGTCTTAAAACCCAATTGTGAAGCGCGAATGGCGGTTACATAGCCTCCCGGGCCACTTCCTAAAACAATAATATCGTATTTGCTCATGATTTATTTTTCTCAGAATTAAGGTGCAAAATTACACATAAAATGCCTGAAACTAAAGCCGGTCGCGCCCATTTAGCCGTTCTTGTACCACATCCTTTAAAATGGGAAGGATTTCTTGCTCAAACCACGGGTTTTTCAGAGTCCAGAACCGGTTTACAGGTGAAGGATGCGGAATCACAAAATGATCTGGCAGATAAGCCTGAAAGTTTTTGATGCGTTGTGTCAGTTTTAGTTTATCCTTGAGGTAATAGTTTTGCGAATAATTACCGATCAATATTTTAAGCGGATTGCCATTTATTTTGTCTAAAACCTGTCGTTGCCATAGCGGCGCACATTCTGGTCGCGGAGGAAGGTCGCCGGTCTTTGCTTTTCCCGGAAAACAAAATCCCAGCGGAAGAATGGCAAAATTATCAGGATTGTAAAAGGTCTCATCGTCTACGCCCAGCCATTCTTTGAGACGTTTTCCGCTGGGATCGTCCCACGCGTGTGTTTTCTCATGGGCGATACGCCCGGGCGCTTGACTGATCAATAAAATCTTTGATTCCGCGGAAGCGGAAATAATAGGGTTTGCTCCTAAAGGCAAAAAAGGCTCACAAAAGGAACATTGTCGTATTTCCTTAAGCAAGCCTTTCATAAATGGTAATTTATACTGATGTCGTAGCTATTAATTAAAATGCTTAATATCAGTTTCAGAAAGATTTAATTTACTCAGCACAGTATTAAAATTAGATAAATCTTCGGTTGAAAAATCCTGTGACAATGCTGCTGGAATAATTGCAACTCTCACCAATTTATTATCAGTTCTATTTGTTGAAAGATTGCTTAAGTCGCTATTTCCTTCAATAGTTAATTGAACACTTGCATCATCATGATTAAACTCATATTGAAAAGTGCCTTCCGCATCAAAAAAGCTTATAGGCATTGGTGAATAGACGTTATTACCTACATTTAGATAAACAAGAAATATATCGCCGTTTACCGTATTATCATAGCCAAGTGTTTCAGAAACCCAATTATTATCGTCTTGATTGTACTCATAATTGACTGTTTCTTCAAATACATTGGGTAGATCAGCATTTTGACCATCAATACCATCAATTCCATCGCGCCCATCACTACCAGAGCAACCGGTAAGTACCAATGCAAAAATTCCTATAAGTCCAAATATCTTTTTCATAGTGTTTGTTTAAAATTCAAGTATAGATGAGCAACTACCGTTCCGCTTTTTAAGTCAGAATTCAGAATTCAAAATAAAAATGCGTCCGAGTAAAAGTTCCCCCTTCGGGGGTTAGGGGGATTAGTCATTATCAAAATCCACAGAGGCCGAGTTCACGCAAAAACGCTCATCGCTTGGTGTGGGGCCGTCATCAAATACGTGGCCCAAGTGGCTACCACAGTTGGCGCATAGGATTTCGGTGCGTGTCATTCCAAAGGATTTGTCCTCTACATATTCTACTGCGCCCTCTATGGCTTCGCTAAAACTGGGCCAGCCGCAGCTACTTTCAAATTTGCTATCGCTTTCAAAAAGCTTTGCATTACAAGCGCCACAGTGATAGGTTCCATCTTCAAAATGCAGGTTATACTTGCCGGTATGGGCGCGTTCTGTACCTTTTTTGCGCAACACGTGATAGCGCTCTTCGCCCAACTGTTGTTTCCATTCTGCGTCGGTTTTTTGTACTGAATATTCTTTTTTAGGAGTCATGATAAATGCACTTTTGATTAAGAAAATCAGTCCTTTTCGTATGAAAATTAGCTAATTTCCTCTTAAAATCGATTTGTTTTTCAGTAAAAATATCCAAAATTATTTACAAGTTTTGCCAAAGAAATTATAAACAAAGAGTAAGGAAGCGCACGTGCGGGTTGAATACGGCATGCGCTTTGTATATCTTTGCCGTTTTATACAAAATCCATGCAAATTCAAAGTAAAATAGAAACAGCCGTTAAGATCGCGGCAAGCGAACTTTACAGCGCCACACTCGAAAACATAGAGATCCAGCCTACGCGCAAAGATTTTGAAGGCGATGTTACCGTTGTGGTATTCTCGATGTTGCGTACTATAAAGGGAAATCCCGTAGAAATAGGCAAGAAAATCGGTCAATATCTGGTCGAAAACGTGCCTGAAATAGCCGATTTTAACGTGGTTAAGGGGTTTTTGAATCTGGTGGTTTCAGACGCTTATTATATTGACTTGTTCCATGAAGTACAACATTCTGAAAATTTTGGCCGAAAGGCTGAAAGTGGAAATGCGGTGATGGTAGAATATTCTTCTCCCAATACAAATAAACCTTTGCATCTGGGACATGTTCGGAATAATTTACTGGGATATTCCGTTGCCGAAATATTGAAAGCTTCGGGTAAAAAAGTCTATAAAACGCAGATTATCAATGACCGCGGCATTCATATTTGTAAAAGTATGCTGGCATGGAAAAAATTTGGTCACGGTGAAACGCCAGAATCTACGGGATTGAAAGGCGACAAATTGGTTGGCAATTATTATGTAATGTTCGATAAAGCCTACAAAGAAGAGCAATCGTATCTTATTGCTCAGGGAAAAACCAAAGAAGAGGCAGAAAAACAAGCGCCATTAATCATGGAAGCTCAGAACATGTTACTCAGATGGGAGGCCGGCGACCCGGAAACTGTTGCGCTCTGGCAGAAAATGAACAACTGGGTTTACGCCGGTTTTGAACAGACCTACACAAATCTGGGAGTTAATTTTGACTCCTACTATTATGAGAGTAATACCTATTTATTAGGAAAAGATAATATTGAGGAAGGGCTTAAAAATGGTGTTTTTTATAAAAAAGAAGATGGTTCCGTTTGGTGCGATCTTACCGAAGACGGCCTTGATGAAAAACTCGTATTACGCAGCGACGGCACTTCCGTATATATGACGCAAGATATTGGCACCGCCATACAGCGCGTTAAAGATCACCCAGATGTGGGCGGCATGATCTATACCGTGGGCAACGAGCAAGATTATCACTTTAAGGTGCTTTTTCTTATTTTGAAAAAACTGGGATTTGACTGGGCGCAACATCTCTCGCATTTAAGCTACGGTATGGTAGATCTGCCCAGCGGAAAGATGAAAAGTCGTGAGGGAACCGTGGTAGATGCAGATGATCTTATTATGGAAATGGCCGATACCGCAAAAACTATTTCTACTGAACTCGGCAAACTGGAGGGGTATAGTGAAACCGAAAAAGAGGAACTGTATAAGGTAATTGGTCTGGGTGCTTTAAAATATTATATCCTGAAAGTGGATCCTAAAAAGCGCATACTTTTCAATCCCAAAGAATCTGTGGATTTTCAAGGGAATACGGGGCCATTTATTCAATATACCTACGCACGCATCCAGTCCATTTTGCGTACCGCGAAAGAAACCGGCGTAAGCCCAGAAATTGAACAAACCATCTTGCATCCCAAAGAAAAAGAACTGCTAAAAACGCTGGCAGCGTATCCAGACACCATTCAACTGGCCGCAGAAAATCTGAGTCCGGCGTTGATTGCAAACTACACCTATGATCTTGTAAAGGAATTTAATTCTTTCTATCAGCAAGTTTCCATTCTGGGAGCAGATACTGCAGGAGAAATCAGTTTCCGCGTAGCATTATCGCAAAAAGTGGGCGAAGTGATCGCTTCTTCCTTTGCGCTTCTGGGCATTGACGTGCCAGAGCGGATGTAGGATTTTGGCAATTATAAATCTAATTTTCGTCAACCTGAACTTGTTTCAGGCTCTCATGGGCGCAATAAATTAATATAATGCGATTCTGAAATAAATTCAGAATGACGGATGCAATATTTTACTACTCTTGTCCTTAAAACTATATTTTTAAAGGTTAAATGGTATTATTACTGTTTTTATGGTTTCTCATAGCGAGGCCCAGGATTTTAAATATGGAAGGGTCTCTAAAGAGGAGTTGCAGGAAAAAGTACATCCCAGCTTTCCTGAGGCCAATGCAGCGATACTTTACCGTGATAATTATTCCCATTTTGAATACAATAAACAAGATGGTTTTTTACTGGTAAGCGAATTTCATGAACGGATAAAAATATATAATTCAGAAGGGTTTAAAAATGGCACAAGACAGATATCATTGTATAAAGATGGTAATAAGGAGGAAAAATTAAATGGGCTCAGAGCGGTTACCTATAACCTGGAAGATGGGAAGATTAGGGAGAATAAACTGGATAATGATGATATTTTTGAAGAGGAGCAGAGCAAATACAGCGATGTGGTGAAGTTTACGATGCCTAACTTGAAGGAAGGGACGGTCGTAGAGTACAAATATACGGTGCAATCTCCGTTTCTAGGTAATCTGGATGAGGTTCGTTTTCAAGAGCGCATTCCGGTAAATAAGGCAGAAGCGCGTTATTATTTTCCTGAATATTTTGTGTTTAAAATGCACACCAAGGGATGGCATAAATTAAAAATAGATGAAAGCATAAAAAACAGAAAGCTTAATCTGGGCACTTCTTTTGACCGGAGTGGGGGAAACAAATTCTCTGTTAGGCAATCTACGGCGAGAAACCGGTCTATCGATTTTAAAGAAAACATCTATGAAGTTTCCGCCAGCGATGTACCACCCGTAAAAGAGGAAAGTTTTTCAGGTAATCTTGATAATTACCTCACCGCGGTAAAATTTGAACTTTCATACATTCAATATCCGGGCGAACCTTTGGAATATGTTTCCTCAACTTGGAAAGACGTAGCCAAGACCATATACGATTCAGATGCTTTTGGGAATGAACTGCACCGTTCCCATTACTTTGAAGATGATCTGGATGAGGTGCTGGCAGACGTTTCCACAACTAAAGAAAAAATGCTTCTTATTTTCGAATTTGTAAAAAAGCGCATGACCTGGAATGGCTACATGGGTTATTATGCAGAAAAAGGTCTCAAGCAAGCCTTTAAAAAACAATCGGGCAATACAGCAGATATCAACTTGATGCTGGTGGCCATGTTACGCTATGCCGGTTTTGAAGCAAACCCGGTGCTGGTAAGTACAAAATCACATGGAATACCGCTTTTCCCCACCCGCAACGGCTTTAATTATGTAGTGGCTTCGGTAGATCAGGGCGATGTGGGTTTCCTTATGGATGCGACCAATAAGTATGGTCAGATCAATTTGCTTGAAGAGCGTTTATTAAACTGGAACGGCCGTATACTGCGCGAAGATGGCACGTCAGACTGGACTACCTTATCGCCGTCAAAGCCAGCGGCACAAAACTTTATGATAAATATAAATATGGGCACAGACCTTCATGCGACCGGTACGGCCCAGAGTAGGTTTACGGGCTATTCAGCGATGGATTACCGTAAAAATTTTCAAGATCTTTCTGCGGAAGACACAAAGGCAAAACTGGAAAAAATGAATCAAGGTATAGAACTTGCCGATGTTACATTGAGCAATTTAAATAAAGTATACGAGCCAGTTTCCCTTTCCTATTCCTTTGAGCCGCTCACCGCCATAGAGCAAGTGGGCGATAAAGTGATTATCTCACCTCTTTTTCACTTAGCGCTAACTGAAAATCCTTTTAAAAGCGAAGACAGGACCTATCCCATAGATTTCAGCTGTCGCAGAAAAAACCGCTATATAATTTCTATTGTCATTCCTGATGGTTATCAGATAGAAAGTCTCCCCGAAAGCACGATTGTAAATCTTTTTGATAAAACGGGAACCTTTAGTTACCGTGTAAATAAATCTCCAGCAGGAATTCAGGTGCTGTGTGAACAGGCCATAAATACACCTATTATGGGGCCAGAGAAATATCAGGAACTCAAAAAATTTTATAATATGATCCTGGAAAAAGAACAGGAAAAAATAGTGCTTTCTAAAATCTAGCTAGTATGATACGTACTGTATTTTTATGTATAAGCAGTTGGTTATTTATACTACTTACTGCACAGGCGCAAGAATTTAAACTGGGTAAAATAGATGAAAAGGATTTTGAAAAAACGGCCGCAATAACAGATAGTACAGCCTCTGCCATTATCCTGAAGCACTACCGCGAAACTCATTTTGAATACGATGGGGCAAAAGGATGGATTATCATTACCAAAGTGCAAGAGCGCATCAAAATCTTAAAAAAGGAAGGGACATCATACGGTACGCATAAAGTGGGTGCTTATAAACGTAATGGGGACGAGGAGTCTGTAATAAAGATTGATGGTTATACCTACACTGTAGAAAATGATCGACTTCGAGAAGAAAGACTGGACAAGGAAGCCATTTTTGAGCAGCAGGAATCAGAATATAGGGACAGTTACACCTGGACAATGCCCAACGTTCAAGTAGGATCGATCGTAGAATGGGAATATACCTTAAAATCGCCCTTTTGGAAAATAGATGATCTCAAGATGCAACAGGATATTCCTGTTGCGGCATATACAGCTGTAATACGCACGCCTAGTATTTTTCAATTCAATAAGTTAAAAAAGGGCTATTTTGAAGTAAAGCCAGAAACTGAGTTTAAAAAAAGGAGTGATGGTGTTATGATAGGTCAAAACACAGGTTATGGTAGGTCAGCCATTAATTCTAAATCGGCTAACATGACCTTTACAGAGCAAGTTGATACCTACAAGCTAGAAGATATCGCGGCGCTTCAAGAAGAGGCATTTGTAGATAATATTGAAAATTACCGGTATACGGTTATCTATGAACTCAGTTCTGTGCAACATGGTGATGGTAGCGTAAAAAACTATGCTACGTCCTGGGATGATGTCGCAAAATCAATATTTGAGGCTGAGCATTTCGGTAAGCAGTTGGATAAGACCAATTTTCTAAATGCAGATGCAGATAATATCAAAAGAAAAGGGACGGGAAAAGAACTGCTGCTCAAAAACACTTATGAATTTGTGCGCGATAATTTTGCATGGAACGGTGATTATGGAAAGTATGTAGAAGATGACCTTAAGGATGTATATAAAACCCGTTCAGGAAATGCTGCCGAAATCAACCTTACCTTAATTGCGATGTTAAACGCCTGCGGGGTAGCGGCAAATCCTGTTTTAGTGAGTACCAAAGAAAACGGTATTCCCATGTTTCCCACACTTGAAGGGTTTAATTATGTAATTGCAGGTGTTGATCTTGGCGAGGAACTTATATTGCTAGATGCCACCGAAAAATTCGGTAACCCCAATATACTTACGGAACGGGTTTATAACTGGGAGGGGCGTTTGGTCAAAAAAAATGGCACTTCTAGAGCGGTAGACCTCTATCCTAAAAAGCCAGCCCAGCAGGACTTTCTACTTAATTATTCTATACTTGAAAACGGTAAGATAGCTGGCAATATGATGCAGCGATATACGGCACTTAACGCTTTGGATTTTAGGAAGAAAAACAAGGGGAGTTCTCCAGAAAAAATCAAACAACAACTGATCAATGAATTGAAAATAGATCAAATAGAAAATCTGCAGCTCAAAGATGTTGACGCCCTAGATCGACCCATTATAGAATCTTACGATTTTCAAATGGAAAATGCGTATGACCAAGTAGGCAATTCCATTTATTTATCGCCCATGTTGTTTATAAAATTGGATGAAACCCCCTTTAAATTGAAAGAAAGACAGTTTCCCGTCAATTTTTCGTTTCCATTTGTGGTGACTAAAAGGATCAACTTAAAAATACCCGTTGGTTATCAGGTAGAAAGTCTACCAGAATCTATCCATATTGCGCTGCCAGAAGATATGGGCAGTTTTATTTATAAAATAAGGCTTAATCAAAATGTGCTAAATTTGAGCGTAGAATTTACCATAAACAATTCGGTTATCCCTGTCAATTTTTACAGTATCTTAAGAGATTTTTATGCAACCCGGGTAACTAAGGAGAATGAGAAAGTGGTACTTACAAAACAATAATCATGAGTATAAAAGCAGCCCAACAGATCGTAGATGAGTGGATTCAGAACCACGGTGTACGCTATTTTAATGAACTTACAAATATGGCCCAGCTCACCGAAGAGGTAGGCGAAGTTGCCCGTATCATCGCCCGTCGCTATGGCGAGCAAAGTGAAAAAGAGAGCGATAAAAACAAAGATCTGGGTGAAGAACTGGCAGATGTGCTCTTTGTAGTTTTATGTCTTGCTAACCAGACCGGCGTGGATTTGCAAGAGGCTTTTGATAAAAAATTGGACTTAAAAACAAAACGAGATCACGATAGGCACCTCAATAACGATAAATTAAAGTAAATTTCCAGTTAAAAATTTTTTGAGACTTGAAACTTAAACTCCATCAAAAAGATCCCGAACTCTACGGGGCTATTAAAATCACAGGTTCTAAAAGTGAAAGCAACCGCCTGCTTATCTTAAAAGCGCTTTATGGCGGTCTGCAAATAGAAAACCTTAGCAATAGTGACGATAGTCAGGTGATGCAGCGTGCACTGGCCACAAAGGAAAAAGTTGTGGATGTGCATCACGCTGGTACCGCCATGCGTTTTCTTACCGCTTATTTTTCCATTCAAAAAGGACGGGAGACCGTACTAACAGGAAGTAAACGTATGAAAGAGCGTCCCATTGGTATTCTGGTGGAAGCACTGCGCAACCTTGGTGCAGATATCACTTATATAGAAAAGGAAGGCTTTGCCCCATTGCTTATCAAAGGCCGTGCGCTGGATAAAAAGGAGATTGATCTGCAGGCTAATGTGAGCAGCCAGTATATTTCGGCGCTTATGATGATAGGTGCCACACTTCCCGAAGGTTTACTCATAAGATTAATAGGAGAAGTTACTTCAGTGCCTTATATCGAGATGACACGCGCACTATTGGGTCAGCTGGGAATTGAAAGTAGTTTTAAGGATAAAGCGATAAAAATTGAACCAGCAAAAACGCTGAAAACGCAAGCTATCGTGGTAGAATCAGATTGGAGCAGTGCTTCCTATTATTACGGCCTGGTCGCGCTAGCGGAAAAAGCAGAAATCAAACTTTCAAGTTATAAACGCGAAAGTCTACAAGGTGATGCGGCACTGAGCGGTATTTATGAGAAAATGGGTGTTCAGACCACCTTCAGAGAAAATTCTATTATACTAGTTAAAAAGGAGGGTTTTAAGCCAAAACATCAGAAAATTGATTTGATCAACAGTCCAGATATCGCGCAGACTATTGCCGTTACCTGCTTTGGTTTGGGCATAGGTTGCGATCTTACGGGCTTACATACCTTAAAAATAAAGGAAACCGATAGGCTGACGGCCCTTCAGGTAGAGCTTTCTAAACTAGGAGCTATAATTAAGGTCACAAAAGACAGTTTGCATCTGGAACCAGTACAAAAAATCAGTGCTGACGTAACGGTAAAAACCTATCAGGATCATCGTATGGCTATGGCTTTTGCCCCGCTGGCGCTCCGTGTTCCCATAATTTTTGAGGATGCCGAAGTTGTAAATAAATCCTACCCCGATTTTTGGGACGATTTTGCTGCTTTAGGGATCAAAAATTCTACTGTTTAGACGGGTTTCAAATTAATTGCGCAAATACTTGACAACCCCTACCTTGAGGTTGTATATTTGCACTCTTTTTTAAAACACAAAAAACAGACTTCCATGGGAATGAAACTCTCGCAATTTAATTTTGACCTGCCTAAAGAACTTCTGGCGGAATACCCTTCTGAACAAAGGGATGAAGCTAGGTTGATGGTGCTTAACCGCAAGGAACAGACCATTGAGCATAAGCAATTTAAGGATCTTATAGATTATTTTGAGCCAAAGGATGTCATGGTTCTCAACAATACCAAGGTTTTCCCGGCTAGACTATATGGGAATAAAGAAAAAACTGGTGCTCGTATAGAAGTGTTTTTACTTCGTGAGCTTAATCCTGAAACACGTCTGTGGGACGTTCTTGTAGATCCTGCACGTAAAATAAGGATCGGGAACAAGCTTTATTTCGGCGATGATGAGAGCCTGGTGGCAGAAGTCATAGACAACACCACCTCTAGAGGGCGAACTTTGCGTTTTCTATATGATGGGACGTATACAGAATTCCGTACTAAATTGACCGAGCTGGGACAGACCCCGCTACCAAAATACATTAAACGCGATGTAGAGCCTGATGATGCAGACCGCTACCAGACTATTTATGCCAAAGAAGAGGGTGCTGTCGCCGCGCCTACCGCTGGTCTACATTTCTCTAAGCATTTATTGAAAAGACTGGAGATAAAAGGAATAAATTTTGCCGAAGTTACCCTGCACGCAGGTCTGGGAACCTTTAGCCCGGTTGAAGTTGAAGATCTTTCCAAACATAAAATGGATAGTGAGGAAGCGTATATTCATAAGCCAGCTACAGCAATTATAAATAACGCACTTACCGAAAAAAGGCGTATCTGTGCCATAGGTACCACAGCGATGCGCGTACTGGAAAGTGCGGTGAGCTCTAACCATACCCTCAATGAATATGGCGGATGGACCAATAAATTTATTTTTCCTCCATATGATTTCAGTATTGCCAATTGTATGGTGACCAATTTTCATACGCCGAAATCCACGCTGCTCATGATGGTTTCTGCATTTGCAGGGCATGAGTTTATGAAAAAGGCTTATGAAGTAGCCATTAAGGAAAAATATAATTTTTACACGTATGGCGATGCGATGTTGATTATCTAAAACACTAAAATAGTATTAGAAGGCTGTCCAAAAATTTTGGGCAGCCTTTTTTTATGACAAAAAATCGGTCGTTTTGGGCGATTATTGGTCTTAGGAGCAGCTATTTCGACATGTTTAGCGTTTCTGGCAGGAATTATGCAGCCAATTGGCTCATACAGCTTATTTTAAGGCGGTATAAATTGTAAATTTGCACTATGGTAGCAACTGAAAAAAAGGACATTCGCGCATTAACCCGTGAGGAGCTTAGGGATTATTTTTCCGCTAAAGGCGAAAAAGCGTTTCGTGGGAATCAGATTTATGAATGGCTCTGGAGTAAAGGCGCGCATTCTTTTGAAGCGATGACCAATATCTCTAAAGAAACGCGTGCCTTTCTGGATGCCAACTTTGTAATCAACCATATTCAGGTAGACCAGATGCAGCGCAGCAATGATGGTACGATAAAAAATGCCGTGAAACTGCATGATAATCTTGTAGTAGAATCTGTTTTGATACCTACCAGTAAGCGTACCACGGCCTGCGTGTCTTCACAGGTGGGCTGCAGCTTGAATTGCCAGTTTTGTGCAACGGCGCGCTTAAAGCGTATGCGTAACCTTAATCCTGATGAGATTTTTGACCAAGTGGTTGCCATAGACCGCCAGAGCCGGTTATATTATGACCGCCCATTATCTAATATTGTATTTATGGGCATGGGCGAGCCGCTAATGAATTATAAAAACGTGATAGCGGCTATTGAGAAAATCACTAGTCCAGATGGGCTGGGCATGTCACCAAAACGTATTATGGTTTCCACTTCTGGAGTGCCAAAAATCATCAAAAAAATGGCTGATGATCAGGTCAAATTTAAGTTGGCCGTATCCCTGCACTCCGCCCTTAATGAAGTACGTACTGATATTATGCCCTTTAACGAGCAAATGCCGTTGGAAGAATTAAAGGATTCCTTAAAATACTGGTACGCTAAAACGGGCCAGCAAATTTCCTATGAATATATAATCTGGAAGGACATCAATGACCGGCAGCAAGATATTAATGCGCTGGTAGATTTTTGCCTAGCCATTCCCAGTAAGGTAAATTTGATTGAATATAACCCAATTGATGACGGTAAATTTCAGCAAGCGCCGCCAGAGGTTATAGATAAATATGTTGCTGCCCTAGAACGCGAAGGCATCACCGTAACGGTGCGCCGCTCACGTGGAAAAGATATAGATGCCGCTTGTGGCCAACTGGCGAATAAGCATTAAACCTCTTCTAAAACCTGAAGATGGGATTCATTTCCCGCTTTCATCAGGTCAATTCTGTGCATCTTATTTTATTACACCCTAGAGTTGATTCAATGTGATAATTTTATCGCTTTAGAACTTTGAAACTGGTAGTGATCTGCTGGGTTCTTACCTGTGCGATATAGATACCGTCAGCCATTCCATTTAGATTCATTTGTGCGTTTGTGCCTTGTAATTTTTCTGAACGTAAGAGCTGCCCTTGAAGCGTATATAATGTTATGGATTTTAATAAACTGGTAGATCGCAGACTTAGATTATCAGTTAGGGTATTGTAAAAATAGTTTACAGTGACGGTTGGGGTCGGTTCAATGCTCAGCATATTTGGCGCAAAAGAATAATCAAATAAGAACAGGAATCCGCTGGGATTAGGTGAAGTTGTTTTAAAAGTGAGGTAGTAATCGCCGCTGGTTATGGGGGTGAATTCTTGACCGGTGACATGAATGGCATTGTCATAACTATTTTCCGAAGGCCCGTTTTGTACGATATCAGTATCTTCGTAAATAAGCGTCATTGTAGCAGTAGTATCGGCGGCGTCTGCCATGAGCACCTGCAGGTTTTCGTTTGCATCACTAAAAGGAGCATCACCGCCATTGTAAGTAAATGCAATCTCGTAAGTCGTACCTGCGGTAAGCGTAAGTTTTGGTGAAAAAAGATAATCTTCCTTGACGCGGTCTTGATTGGCACTGTTCAGCGCAAAATAGGTGATATTCCCATCCCGTTTAAAGTCGGCTGCATCTGCATTCCAAGAATTACCATCGCCGTCCGCATCCAATGCAGTATGGCAAGCTTGAAATTCTTTAACATCGGTAAAATCAACTGAAATATGATCTCCGGGATTGCACATTTCCTCTCCTTCGGTTAGGCTGAAGTCGAAACCCTGATTATTGTTTTCATCGTCAAAAACGATATAATACGTAGTTCCCTGCTGTATTTCAAAACTGATCGTAGAAAGTAGCACCCCCCCGCTAGCATTATCGTTCTGGGTATAACATTGCAAGTCACCACAGGTGCCGGTGAGTATACTCAGATTAGTATCTATAGGATCATTCTGACTCAGTACGCTGCTTACGGTAGCAATACCGTCGCGTGTGGCGGTATAAGCAAACCAAGCTGCACCCTGCGCACTGCTGCTAGGATCGCAAACATTTGGTGCATCACCGTGCTGTATAGGTTTTACGGTATGCGTTCCCGGTGTTATATCTTCCGCGGAAGCGCAATTGGTCTGCGCAGGTGTATCTGGAAATGCTTCTTGAGTAAGCGAGAAATTATCTATACCTGCATAATAGCTCCATTCACCCATATCATCATAGGTAAACCGAACACTAAATTCCGCATTGGCATATTCGGTGACATCCGCTCGATATACATATGGATTCCAATTTTCGCCAAATGTTTTGATTGTTACCCATGACGAACCATTGTAGACTTCTATTTTAAGGTTTTCTCCCTTCCCATTTTCATAAAGGCCAATTTCCACCGTTAATAAAAGTGGGCTGCCAGCTGGCACATCATAAGTAGCGGTCAATAAGGAAACATTGCTGGGTGAGTTGTTTTCCCCGCAAACGTCATCATTGAAAATAAGCGCTTTAGAACGAAAATTTAATCCGCGAGGAGGGTTGTTCGAAAAAGTATCCCAGTCGCAAGGACCTGTATGTACAACAGTAGACCAGCCCTGAGGAAGTTTCCCGTCGTTAAAGTCGGCCGAAGCGATCTGCCCGAAGATCGAATTGATAAAGACAAAGAAAATGGCTATAAAACAAGTAAAAATGGTCTTCATATTGTATTGTAACAGTTTTAATTCTGCAAATAAATAATAAGATTTTATGTAAATCTATATTTAACGTGTTAAAGCTTAGTTTATAAGGATAAAAGCATGAATTTATCCGTTTAAGTTATCTTTGCAAATACCTATGAAGAAAGTAGAACAGATCAAGCAGCCCATTGCCCTGGAGATGGAACTTTTTGAAAAAAAGTTTTCACTCTCCATGAAATCAAAAGTGCCCTTACTTAACAGGATCACACATTATATTGTAAATAGAAAGGGCAAGCAGATGCGTCCCATGTTTGTGTTTCTGGTGGCAAAGATGCTGGGCAAAGAACATCTGAATGACCGCACCTATAGGGGGGCCGCTGTAATAGAACTTATTCATACCGCGACACTGGTGCACGATGATGTGGTAGATGAAAGTTATCGCCGCAGGGGTTTTTTTAGTCTCAATGCCCTATGGAAAAACAAAATCGCTGTGCTGGTAGGTGATTTTTTACTTTCTAAAGGTCTTTTACTTTCTATAGATAATGAAGATTTTGACCTATTGCAGATTATTTCGGTTGCGGTTCGCGAGATGAGCGAAGGGGAACTGCTACAGATTGAAAAGGCACGAAAGCTTGATATCACCGAAGCTGTTTATTTTGAGATCATCAGGCAAAAAACGGCTACTCTTATAGCAGCTTGCTGTGCGATGGGAGCTTGCGCAGTCCATGCCAAGGAGGACGTAGAACCTATGCGTAAATTTGGCGAACTTATAGGTCTGGCATTTCAGATAAAAGATGATCTTTTTGATTATGGTTCTAAAAATATAGGAAAGCCCACCGGTATAGATATCAAAGAGCAGAAAATGACCCTTCCCTTAATTTATGCGCTCAACAAAGCCACTCCAAAAGAAAAGGCCTGGCTCATCAATTCGGTAAAAAACCACAATAAAGATAAAAAACGGGTCAACGAGGTTATCGCTTTCGTTAAAAAAAGTGGTGGTCTAGATTATGCTGTGGGCAAGATGGTCGCTTTACAACAGGAAGCCTTAATTTATCTGGATAAATATCCTAATTCGGTGTACAAAGATTCACTGGTTGAAATGGTTAATTATGTAATAGAACGAAAAAAATAGCTTAAAAATCCACGTTATCCATGCTATTTTGCATTATTGAAAACAGTGATCCCTCTTTTTGCCCTAAGACCTTTTTAATCGTTCCAGAGGACTTAATTTCCCGAGGTTTGCCTCGAAAGGAAAAAATGATTTCCGATTCATACCTAGCGTGCTTGCCACGAGGTTGTTGATTTCAACCCCGTATTGTTAAATTTTTGACCTAAAATTCTTTTGTTTTAAGAGCTTTATTTTTGGTTTTTCAATACATTTTCACGCAGTCTTGCCCTGATTTTGCCTACTTTATTACTATTTTTTTGCAAGGTGGCTTTGAAAATTGTTCCTGTCTCTTCGCTGCTCTGCAGTTCCATAGAACCATTGTGAGCTTCTGCAACCATTTTTACAAGTGCCAGACCCATGCCCCAGCTTTTGTAAGATGGCGCGTCTTTTTCTTCTTTAGCTAAAAAATCAAATATGCGTTCCTGTTTATCAATAGAAATGGGATTCCCACTATTATATACGCTTAGCGTTACGGCCTCTTGCTCATCGCTTAGCGTAATGGTCACTGGGCGTTTGCCGTCACCATATTTTATAGCATTGGTAAGTAGGTTTTCAAGAAGGCGGCGCACAGCAGTCTGGTCAAATATACCATTGTATTCCCCATCGTGAAGTATCAATTCTATTTTTTGGGTATAGATTTCGGTAGCTTCTTTATAGGTATAGGAGATAGACTCAGCAATATTAACTTCCTCAAAGTTGAGCGTGATGCCTTCACCTGCCTTTATGGTTATCGCATCCATAAGGCCTTCTATAAGCTCCAGTGCTTTTTTAACACTGCGGGTAGTTGTTTCTTTCATTTTTTCAAGCCACACCGTGTCTGCATCGGCGCTCATCATCTCAAGTGAAAGTTGAGCAGCAGCTAATGGATTGCGAATATCATGCGCAAGGGTTCCTATCAATTTTTCCTGCATTTCCTGAAGAGCTTGTGAAAATGATCCTACTGACTTTAACATGGCTGTTTCAATGATATGTTTTAGCGCGCTGGCAATATCTTTATCATATAGTTGGGCCGTAATAAGTTCATCGGCTAGTACGCGGTGAAAGATTATATATTCATGTATTATCTGCTCTACCGTATATTGTTGCGTGCTGGCGCTATGCCTGCCGTGATAAATGCTGTTTTCTAGAATCTTTAGGTATCTCTCGTTTTTGGTCAAATCCTCCCAATTATCGATACGCGTGAAAATTTCAGAAATATCATTTAAAATATCCGGCAAATGATCGTAAAGAGCAAGAGTATTAGTCTTTCTAGAAGCTGGGACCTCCTTTTTTACAAGAACTTCCCAAGAGCGCATCACGTCTTGTGTAGCTGTACCTAAGTGTTTTGCAGCTGCTTTCATAGTAGAGTTTTGTTTACAAATCTAATGGATTGTCACGTAAAATTCAGAATTATTAATTAAAAGTTAAAGTCTATATTTAAAATAATATCATTCAGGACATTATAGGATCATTTTTTTGGGGTCTTTGGCTGAAATACCGAGGGATGAAATTATAGTTACTGCTTACACATCTAGAAGAGCGGTTTTCAAATACAGAAGCTTCCTTAAAGGATAAAAACCATTAAAGTGTGATTTTTTTTAGTCTCAGGCAACCATTTTTATAGATCTTGCGTCTATATACTAGAAGCTGGTTTTAAAACAGTAAAAAACGTGAAGGTAATTCCCTTTTTTAGCAATGAGAAACAACTCATACGGCGGGCGTGTGAGGCCAATGCTATGGCTCAAGAGCGGCTTTTTAAAAGACATGCGCCAAAGATGCTGAGCGTTTGCAGGCAATATATACCAGAGCTGCAACGCGCCGAAGAAGCGATGTGCAACGGTTTTCTCAAGGTTTTTAAAAACCTTAAAAGCTATAGGGGAGAGGGCAGTTTTGAAGGTTGGGTGCGGCGCATCATGGTACGCGAATGTATTTCTTACTTGCGCAGCGATGTTAAAATGTACTATAAAGACCTTACTGAAATCACTGCGGTTTCTGGTTTTAATACGATGGAAGGCAGTCTCGAAGCGCAGGATATACAACATATGATCGATGAACTTCCGCCAGGTTATAGAAGTGTTTTTGTGCTTTATGCCATAGAAGGATATAAGCACCAAGAGATTGCCGAAATGCTCAATATTTCTGAAAGCACTTCAAAAACACAGTTGTTTAAAGCACGTAAGAAACTACAGGAGAACCTGATGGAAATTAACAGTTACCACAATGGCACCCATGAAATTTGATAAGTATATAAAGGAAAAGTTAGAAAACCGCACGATAGCGCCCTCACGCGGAGCTTGGGAACGTGTGGCTGACCAGTTGCGACAGGAAGGAATAAAGAAGAAAGCGCGTATCTGGCCAAAAATTGCGATAGCGGCGGGTTTTATAGGAATTCTGATTTTTAGCGCTCCGTTATTATTTCCTACTGAAAGATCTACAGCAATTCCACTTGTTGATATTCCCCATGATATCAAATCTGGAGACGATCAAATTATAGTTGCTTCGGAAGAAAATGAGAAAGAGGCGCAAAACACAGATTTTGTTTCGGCAAAAGCCGAAAAAGAGACAAAAAGAACCAATAAACGCCTCAAAAACCCAAAAAACGAACTGGTGATCAATGAAACTTTGCCATTATCACAAGCGGAAATCCATACGCAGGATTTTGTTGAGTCCCCAAAACATGCAGACCGTGTCAAAAATCTGGAGCCTACGGTTGAACAATCTGTTGCTGTAGAAGTAAGCCGCCTTATTGCAGCGGTACAAACCGCAGAGCAAAAAGGCGCTGAGGTGAGCGATTATGCGATAGACAGCTTGCTTTCTCAGGCACGTGAAAAGATCGTAAAAGAGCGTGTTTTTGAAGATCAGCCACAAAATCTGAGCGCAACCGCATTGTTACAGTCTGTAGAAAACGAACTTGATCAATCCTTTAGAGAGCGTGTTTTTGACGCTTTAAGAGATGGTTTTATGAAAGCGCGAGAGGCCATCGTCTTCCGAAACGAATAACAATTTTTAAACACTCATTCATTCATCAATCTTCTTTGATGCGTCTGCTCACGGCCATTCGTGGGCAACGTTTCAGGGAAACTAAATCAAATCACTATGCGAATTATTATGTTAAGTATGGCCACTGCAATCTTAAGTTTATTGAGCCAGCCCGCTTTTTCACAAACGGAAAATGAACCTCAAAAAACGGATACGATTAGTAATCAAAGCCGGATCAATGCGCTGGAAAACGAAAAATTACGGTTGGTCAAAATGGAAAAAGAGGAGCTCAAAAAAAAGGTGAGTACCATTGAAAACCAACTGACAGCAATGGAAATCACCAAAGAGGAAGCCGAAATTAAAAAGATGGATTTTGCCACCATAGCGGCAAAGAATATTGAAAATAGGACCGCAATTATAGATAACCAGATTGAGCTGCTTAAACGTGATCAGGAGTTAGCGCTTGACGAAGGCGGATTCAGATTGGTTTTTGGTGAAACAGACCGTATTTTTGGAGTCGATTTTCAGGATAAAAATCATTCCAAAGAAAAGGTGAAATACGATAAGCGCACCAGTTCTTCATTAATTGTCGCTGCGGGCTTGAATAATGCAATTATAGAAGAGCAATCGATAGAAGAATCACCTTATGAAATAGGGGGTAGCCGCTTTTTTGAAATTGGCTGGGCATGGAATACCCGCGTTTTTAAAAATACCAACTGGTTGCGGTTTAACTATGGGTTTTCCTTTCAATTTAATGGGATAAAGATGGAAGACAACCAGTACTTCGTAGAAAGTGGTGAACAGACTGTTCTGGAGACATTTCCGCTCGATCTTGATAAATCAAAAATACGACTTGACAATCTGGTGATCCCACTGCACTTTGAGATCGGCTCTTCAGAAAAAGTGGTAAAGGAGGACCGTATACGCTACAATACGAACAATAAATTTAAACTAGGTCTGGGCGGCTATGCCGGACTGAATTTATTGACCATTCAAAAATTAAAATATGAAGAAAACGGCGATAACCGAAAGGATAAACTGAAGCGCAATTACAATACAAATAATTTTATTTATGGCCTTTCGGGATATGTGGGTGTAGGAGATTTTTCGGTGTATTTTAAATATGACCTCAATACTATTTTTAAAGACAATCCTATCGATCAGCGCAATGTGTCACTGGGCGTGCGCTTTGATTTTGATTAATCCCTATTCCTTCCCCCTAACCCCCGAAAGGGGGAACTACGGTTATCACCCTTAAATCAACCATTTTTTATTCCTTTATTTAAGTTAGCCGGCTAAAATTAGAGCGTTCTAAGCGTTAAAAGACCTGACAGGATTCAAAAACCTGTCAGGTCTGCGCGTTGAGAATAACTGGAATATGCCAATTTTAAGTCAAATTTGATCGTTTTCACCCGTAAATCAGCCGTTTTTTTAGTGCTTAGTTTCCGTAAAATTCCACTTTTGAAATCTTACTTTTACAAACGATTTCCGCCTTATTTCGACAGAAAAAGCCTCAAGAAGTTTGTTTTATAACCACGCACATAATAATTTTCAGCAATTCAACGAGGTAGCACAACAAAATAATAATAACAATAATACGTAGCGCTTGATTTCAAAAACCACCATAGACAATGTATTTGAATCCGTCCGGGTAGAGGAGGTCATTGGGGATTTTGTACAATTGAAAAAATCGGGTAGTAACTTCAAAGGTTTGAGTCCGTTTAGTGACGAGCGCACGCCTAGTTTTATGGTGTCACCGGTGAAACAGATCTGGAAGGATTTCTCAAGCGGAAAAGGGGGCAATGCGGTCGCTTTTCTCATGGAGCATGAGCATTTTAACTATCCCGAGGCCATAAAATATTTGGCTAAAAAGTACAATATTGAGATTGAGGAAACCGAGCAGACCGATGAGCAAAAAGAGGCCACAGACGAGCGCGAGAGCCTTTATGTGGTGAGCGAATATGCTAAGGAATATTTTCAGAAAACCCTGTTGAACAGTGAGGAAGGCAAAGCGATAGGTCTAAGTTATTTTAAAGAGCGCGGCTTTACCAAAGAAACCATAGAAAAGTTTGAACTGGGCTACTCGCCAAATTCTTGGGATGCCTTTACCAGCGAGGCGCTGCGCAAAGGTTACCAACTCGAATTGCTAGAAAAAACCGGACTTTCAATTGTTAAGGGGGAGAAACAATTTGACCGTTTTAAGGGCCGCGTGATGTTTCCCATACAATCACTTTCCGGGCGGGTATTAGGTTTTGGTGGTAGGATTTTGACCAATGATAAGAAATCGGCAAAATATCTTAACAGCCCAGAGAGTCCCCTTTATCACAAAAGCAAGGTGCTTTACGGGATTTCTTTCGCGAAGCAAAGTATAGCCAAAGAAGATAATTGCTATCTGGTGGAAGGCTATACGGATGTTATCCAGATGCATCAGCTGGGTATTGAGAACGTGGTAGCCTCTTCGGGAACGGCGCTTACGCCAGAGCAGATCAGGCTTATTAACAGGCTTACTCCAAATATCACGGTACTTTTTGACGGTGATGCTGCTGGTCAACGCGCTTCCCTGCGCGGTATAGACCTTATCCTGGAGCAGGGTATGAACGTAAAAGTGTGTTCCTTTCCAGAAGGGGAAGATCCCGATAGCTTTTCAAAAAATAACAGCCTGCATGAAGTGCAGGAATATTTAAGTGAAAACTCCAAAGATTTTATACAGTACAAAGCCTCGCTGCTTGTTGCAGAGGCGCAAGGCGATCCCGTAAAAAAAGCCGGTCTGATAAGGGACATGGTTGAAAGTATCGCAAAAATACCAGATACCATAAAACGGGAAATCTACGTGCAGGAATGTGCCCGTATTATGGATATTAAGGAGGACGTTCTTTTTAATACGTTGGCTCAAATACGCAGTAAGAAAAACGGCCCGCAGGTTCAGAAAACGGCTAAAAAAGGATCCAAAACCATGGAAGTGGTTCCTAAAGAACCGGAGGAGAAAATAGATAGGCAATATGTACTGGAGCGTAAGATTATAGAATTGCTTTTACTTTACGGAGCTCACAAAGAAACCTTTGAGGATCTCATCATTCAGGAGAATGAAAACGGCGAACTTGAAGAAAAGCAGGTTTCGTTGGATCTTTTTGTTTATGAAAAAATCTATCTGGAACTGCAACAGGACGAGATTGAGTTTGCTAACGCGAAATTCAAGACGCTCTATGAAAAAATAATGGACGGTCTTACCCAAGACCGGGAAGAGTTCAAAGTAGATAAATTTATAAATCTTGTAGCTACCGAAGAAGCGCTGACCGTTTCAGACATTATCCTCAATGAAGAAAAATATCTTTTGCACCGTTGGGATACCAAAGAAATATACGTAAAACAGAAAAAAAACACCATTGCCCAGATCGTTGTGGAAACCATTTTAAGCCTGAGACAGTTTTACATTGATCAAAAAATCGCAGATTTGGCTAGAAATATCAGTCCAGAGGCCAATAATATGGATCTTCTAAAGGAAATCAAAGATTACAATCAGTTAGACCAACTGGTGGCACAAAAGTTAAATCGGGTAATGTAATCTTACAGATCTGAAGTTTGCAGTAAGCGGGCTTGTTGTATCAATTCGGCGAGGCTGCTGGCATCCAGTTTGCGTAGCAGGCGTGTTTTATAGGTACTTACCGTTTTCTCATTGATATCAAGCGTCTGGGCAATATCTTTATTGCGCTTGCCAGAAGACAGCATATTGAGTACTTCAGTCTCGCGACTGCTCAGGCGTTTGTAACGATATGCGATATTGTTTGAACTGTTCTCGTTTTTCGCGAGCATGCTAGAAAGTTCATTATTGAGATAGATACCTCCTTTATTTACTTGCATAATAGCGCTGCGCACGGTTTTTATGGATGCAAGTTTACCTACGTAACCCATGGCGCCGGCCTTTATGGAGCTTAATGCGTACATCTCTTCGGGATGCTGGCTAAAGATAAGGATCTTGATACCGGCAAATTTCCTACGCAAGGCCTTAATACTTGAAAGTCCCTGCAGGTTGGGCAGGTCAAGTTCAAGTATAAGTAGGTCAGGTATACTTTTTTCAAGGGAGGCGTCAAGGTCTTTTCCATCTACAACCACGTTGGAAATGATAAAATCATGATCGCTCAGAATATGCTGTAATCCCTCTTTGATGATGGGATGGTGGTCTGCTATTGTAAGTTGGTACATCTTAGAATTGAACTTCTTTTAAGTAAATATATCTGCTTTCTGTCAAAGCACATAAGATTTTCTAACATGTTCGGTATACTTATAATTTTATGGGTTAAAGCGCTATATGTTTTAGGTTTTCAGGGATTTCACATACTGGTATGGCAAGCATTTTATGTTTATTAGCATTATTGAAACCAGAATAAATTTCAAAAACCGTACGTTGCCTGTCTGTAAAATCCATGAAAGTCTTTCCGCGTTCGTGCATATTCATTGCCCATTCCAGTTCGTCATAACTCGCCCCTATTTGATCCTCATCGCTGCGGTCATCTTTCCACAGGCCATCAGAAGGTTTTGCTTGTTGGATGCTGTCTGGCACACCCAGTGCTGCCGCCAGTGCATAGACTTCAGACTTCATAAGATCTGCGATGGGGCTAAGGTCTACGCCGCCGTCACCGTATTTGGTATAAAATCCCACACCAAAATCTTCCACTTTATTACCGGTACCGGCCACTAGGTAACCGTGCAGGCCGGCAAAATAATACAACGTGCTCATGCGCAGTCTTGCTCTTGTATTTGCTAGGCTCAGGTTAAGTGCTTCATTATCTTGTGTGATGGGAAGCGCCATTTTAAAAGTCTCAAAAGTTTCGGTCAAGTTTACGCGCACATCACTCACATTAGCAAAGCGCTTTGTGAGCTGGGCAATATGTTCCTGGCAGCGGCTTACGTGATCTGGCGGTTGGTGTATGGGCATTTCCACACATAAAGTACGTAGGCCAGTTTTCGCACACAGACTGGAGGTGACCGCGCTATCTACGCCCCCGCTTATCCCAACAACAAAACCTCCTATGTTTGCGTTTGTGGCATAATCCTTTATCCATTCTACAATATGTTCAATCACTTTTTCAGTTTGCATAAAATCCTTGTTTTTAAATAGTATGACTACCTTTGCGGCGCAATTTTTATGAAAGTGAATTTACAAAAAACAAAAACGTATTCTGTGCAGAGGCTGGGTAAAAACAGCATTTTTATGGTTTATGCTTTTCTGATATTGGTTTTTTTTCAAAGCTGTAACAAAGAGAAGCAAATTCCAGAGGCCATTGCAGCAATACCCGTGCATCTTAAGATAGAACGTTTTGATCAGCGTTTTGCCCAGGCTACTCCAGATAGTATTCCGAAATTAATAAACCGGTTTCCTTATCTTTTTCCAAAACAGTACGATGCCGCTTTCTGGCAAGATAAAATAAAAGACACGTTGCAAAAGACGCTCAACCGTGAAGTGGAAAAAGAGTTCCCCGATTTTGAAAGTGAACGCGACGATCTAGAAACGCTCTTTAAACATATTGAATATTATTATCCTAAAACTCCCTTGCCCACGGTGGTCACTGTAACTTCAGATGTAGATTACCGCAATTCTGTGATTTTAGCAGATACCCTGCTTATTGTAGCGCTTGATACGTACCTGGGCAGTGAGCACAAATTTTATGGTGGGATACAGCGCTATCTGACCCAGAATTTTAAGAAGGAGCAGATTGATGTGGATGTGGCTTCCGCTTTCGCGGAAAAAATACTGGGAAGTAGGCCGCAGGGGAGACGTTTTTTGGATGAAATGATATTCCAAGGCAAGCGACTTTACCTTATGCAGCACCTGCTTTCACTAAAAGATCCCAGTGCGGTAATGGGTTATACCGAAGAGCAATGGCAATGGGCGCGCGAGCATGAGGTGAATATCTGGACGTATTTTGTAGACCGCGAACTTTTGTTCAGTACAGATAGCGAACTGTTGAACCGTTTTATTAATCCAGCGCCTTTTTCAAAATTCCACATGGAATTTGATACCGATTCACCGCCACGGCTGGGCAGATATATAGGCTGGCAAATAGTGCAAGGGTACGCTGAAAATAATGAAGTGACGCTGCAAGAGCTCATGACCCTTTCAACCGATGAAATTTTTAATAATGCAAAATTTAAACCACGCAAATAATGGCTAAAACGATAAAAACCCAAATCAAGATAAATGTAGACCTTGATGAGAACCGGGTGCCGGAAACGATTTTCTGGACCGCAGAAGACGGCGGCATTAAAAACGAACCCGCAAAGGCGATACTGCTTTCTCTTTGGGATCACAAAACTCAAGAAGCTGCAAGAATAGATTTATGGACGAAAGATATGCCTGTAGATGAGATGAAAAAATTCTTTCACCAGACTTTGGTGGGAATGACCCAAACCTTTCACCGCGCTACAGATGATGATAAAATGACTGCTACCATGCAAGATTTTTGTGATTATTTCGCAGAAAAGCTCGAACTTAATAGATAGGGAAGGTTGTATTCTGTAAAAGGTTGTATACTGTAGATTGTATTTCGTATAATGGAATTGTACCGTAATAAGTAAACAGTTGTATTCTGTATAATCTACATCTTACGTTTTAGAAAACCTGCAAGGTGTTGCCGTAGGCCTCCTTGTAGGTTTAATTAAGATTAAAAACTGCATACGTCCTAAAATACAGTGTACACTATACTTTTTTACAATATACAAACCTTCCAAGCATGAAACTCCTTTTCATTTATAACGCAAACTCTGGGAAGCTGAATCTTTATAAAGATATTGCTCACAAGATTTTTAGTCCGCAGACGTATCCATGTAGTTTGTGTGCGATCACCTTTGGCGTGCTCAAGGAAAATGAAAGTTGGAAAAATTTCAGGGAACATTCAGATCTCACGATGGAATTTTACCACATGGATGAGTTTATGGCGAAATACAGGTCAAAATGGTTAAAAAAGTTCGATTTTCCAGTGATTTTAGCCGAAAATAGCGAGGATTTGGAGGTTCTTATTTTCAATGAAGAACTGGATACTCTGAAAGATTCTCAAGAGCTGATTGCTATTATTCAGGAAAGGTTAATAACAATTGACAGTAAGCAATAAGCAGTTATCAATTCAGTGTAAAAATTGTATACTGTATTTTGTATAAAGTATACTGTCGTTTAAAGGAACAATCTACATTATACAGTATACAAAGTTTACAACCTTTGCCGAAATTCGCTGATGGATCGAAAAAAATATACGATTTGTATAAAGTATACTTTTTTTCCACAAGTACATTATACAATTTACTGTATACAAAGTTTACAAAATTGAAACCTACTCTATCATTCCATCATTTACCCCATCAATATAAGCTAAAATCTCATCGCGCCCCGTAGCATGTGTCGCGCTGCTTATAAAGTAATTTGGCATTTCAAGCCAGGCTCCTTCAAGTAAAGTGGCTTTATAATTTTCGAGATTACGTTCCAGTGCCAAAGGTTTTAGTTTATCTGCTTTGGTAAAAATAATGGAAAATGGAATCTGCCTTTCACCCAGATATTCCATGAACTCGAGATCTATGGGTTGGGGGTCGTGGCGGCAATCTATAAGCACAAATGCCGAAATAAGCTGCTCACGCTGCTCAAAATAATCGGTTATGAATTTCTGAAATTCTTTCTTGGCTTTTTTAGAAACACGCGCGTAGCCATAACCCGGTAAATCTACCAGAAACCAGTTCTTATTGATTAGAAAATGGTTAATAAGTTGGGTTTTTCCAGGCCTTCCGGAAGTTTTCGCCAAGTTTTTGCGTTCCGTTATCATATTGATAAGTGAAGATTTCCCCACATTAGAACGACCTATAAAGGCATATTCTGGTAGGCGTTGCTGAGGGCACCTATCCACTTTAGTGTTGCTTATCAGGAATTCGGCAGATTGTACAGCCATGTTTTTTTGCATTTTCCGTTAGGATTTCAGTAGTCTTCAGTATCCTCTTGCGGTCAACCAGGCGTGCAAAATCTGGTTGAATTCTTCAGGACGTTCCATCATTGCCGCGTGCCCACACTTATCTATCCAGAAGAGGTTAGAATCTGGCAGGAGTTTATCAAAATCCTCAGCAACTTCGGGCGGGGTAACATTGTCATTTTTCCCCCAGATGATACACGTAGGTGTATGCATGGCAGGCAGATCTTTACCCATATTATGCCTTATTGCACTTTTCGCAATGGCGAGTGTCTTTACCAATTTATTGCGATCATTGACAACAGCATACACATCGTCCACAATTTCTTTGGTCGCTATAGTGGGATCGTAAAAAACATCTTCTGCCTTTTTCTTGATATATTCATAATTCCCACGTTTGGGATAACTTTCACCCATGGCGTTTTCATAAAGGCCAGAACTACCTGTAATCACCAGCGCTTTCATGCGATCTGGATACATTTTTGTGTGGTAAAGACCTATGTGGCCACCTAATGAATTTCCCAAAAGAATTACATTTTCAAATTCTTTAAACTTGAGGAAATCGTTGAGGTATTTGGCAAAAGTCTTTACCCCGGTTCTGATTAAAGGCGTAGAGTAGATCGGCAACATGGGAATAACCACCTTATAACCAAGTTTTGAAAAGTAGGAAGTGACGGAATCAAAATTGCTCAAACTCCCCATGAGCCCATGCAAAACCACTATAGGTGTACCTTCGCCAACTTCTATGTACGAGAATTTACCTTCCTTTTTTAAATCATGAGTCATAAGCGGTCAGCGTGAAGCTTAGTCACAAATATAGACATTTGCACGAAATCGAACAGCAGTACAATCTACTTAAAACAGATACTTTTTTAAAACACTGTAAGTGAATTGATATGGAGTCTGACAATTAGTAAATGGCATTCTTGATATTTACGCGCCGCTCCACAATTTCCCACCTATAATGTTATGGTCGAGGAGTACAGCTAAAAACAAGGTGGTTTTTTGACTGAAAATGCCAATTTCACTACCGTTAGAGTCATTTTTAAACATCTCGGAATGCATTATTTGAAGCCTGTTGATAACTTCAAGATAGTCAACAAGTAGCGCTAGTTATGAACAAAGTGGGTGAAAGTGGTAAAATGTGGTAATAATTTTTCTATATTTGAATTCATAATTTTCAAAAGCTAAAGTCTTCTTGCTCAACCTAACAGGAACATACGAATGCAAAATGGACGCCAAAGGTAGGCTAATGTTGCCTACAGCGCTCAAAAAGCAGCTCGCTCCCGAGCTTCAAGATGGCTTTGTTGTAAAACGAGCGGTTTTTAACGCCTGTCTGGAGCTTTATCCCATGGCACAATGGGATCTTCTTATGCAGCGCATGAATAAGCTTAACAGGTTTAATAAAAAGAACAACGATTTTATAAGAAAGTTCACTGCCGGGGTAAAATTGGTCGAGATAGATACGGCAGGTCGTCTGCTGGTCCCCAAAGATCTTATGGCATTTGCGAAACTTGAAAAAGAAATCGTGCTGTCTTCGGCCATAAATATTGTCGAGATCTGGGATAAGGAAAGTTATGAAAATATTATCGCTGCGGGTAGCGAAGACTTTGCTGATCAAGCACAGGATGTAATGGGCGATATAATGGATATTCCTGATGGATTATCATAACCCCGTGCTTCTGCACCAAAGCGTTGATGGCCTGGCGATCATCCCAGATGGCGTTTATGTGGATGTCACCTTTGGCGGTGGCGGTCACTCTCGTGAGATTTTAAAGCGGTTGGGCGAAAAAGGTAAATTATTTGCCTTTGATCAGGACCGCGATGCGCTTGAAAATAAAATTGACGATGATCGCTTTGTACTTATCGGTGAGAATTTTAGGTACATAAAGCGCTTTTTGCGCTTTAATGGAGCAAACAAAGTAGATGGAATATTAGGCGATTTTGGTGTTTCCTCGCATCAGTTTGATGTGGCAGAACGGGGTTTTTCAACTCGTTTTGAATCTGATCTCGATATGCGAATGGATCAAAACCGGGGGATTTCGGCATTTGAAGTGGTAAATAAATATGACGAAAAAGAATTGAGCAGGGTTTTGCTGAAATACGGTGAACTACGGAGTGCGCAAAAAATAGCGCGTACCGTTATCACAAAACGCAAGGAAGGACCTATAAAGACATCAGAGCAGCTTAAAGAAATACTCAAGCCCTTTTTACCTGTAAACCGAGAACATAAAGTACTCGCCCAGGTATATCAGGCCATACGTATCGAAGTTAATCAAGAACTTGATGCGCTAAGGGAGTTTTTGCAGCAGACCGAAGAGGTTTTGAAGTCCGGTGGCCGTTTGAGCTTGATTTCCTACCACTCACTGGAGGACCGTTTGGTCAAACGCTATATACGAAGTGGTCTGTTTGAGGGTGAGCCTGAAAAAGACATATTTGGACATTTTGAAGTTCCATTTAAAAAAGTGGGAAAGCTCATCGTTCCAGATAAAAAAGAAATAAAACTGAACAATAGGGCGCGCAGCGCAAAACTGCGCATCGCAGAAAAGCTTTAGTAAATAGGAATAATAATAAAAATACCAATAACAATAGTACTAAGTGAAAAACGGCATTTACCACATATTAAAAGGGAAATTTCTGGTAAACGACGATGCTATGAAAAACTGGCGTATGATCATTTTTCTATCCGTTCTGGCCATTATTATGATCGCAAGTTCGCATCGGGTCGATCGTAAGGTTCATGAGATTTCAGAATTGAATACCGAAGTAAAAGCCCTGCGCAGTGAGTTTGTAGATACCCGTTTAAAGGTGCGCAGTCTTATTATGGAAAGCGCGGTAACGCGTAAGGTGGCAGATCAAGGGCTGCGACCACCGCTTGTTCCGCCTAAAAAAATTAGAGTTAAGAAAAACGCCCAGTAACGGTAAACGCATGGCAATAAGTGAAAAAAACATATTAAACCGCATGTACCTGGTCGCCGGGGTGCTTTTTTTGGTCGCGCTTGCCGTGGCTATAAAGCTCATCGATATTCAGGTGGTAGATGGTGACAAATACCGCGCGCTCGCAGAAGCACGTACAGAGCGTATGTTCACCATTCCCGCAAACCGCGGAAATCTGTACGCCGGTGATGGCAGTCTGCTGGCGACTTCGGTTCCCAAATATGACATTCGTTTTGATGCACTTGCCCCTACAGATGAAGATTTTGAAGCCAATATTGCCGCTTTGGGCAAAGGCTTGTCCCGTATTTTGGATAAGGAATCGTCTTATTATGTGAACCTCATGCGTCGTGCGCGCGTCAATAAAAACCGCTACTTATTTATCACACGTGACTTGGGTTATTCGGAGTATATGGAAGTGAAAAACTTGCCGCTTTTTAATAAAGGCCCCTATCAGGGCGGTATCATTACTGAGCAACATATTGAGCGCGAACATCCATTAAATAAAATGGCAGAGCGCACCGTGGGCTACGAGCGCCGCGATGAAGAAGGTTATTACACAAGAGTAGGTCTTGAAGGGGCTTTCAGCAATTATCTGCGTGGCAAAGAAGGCCGAAGGCTTAAGCAGCGCATAGGCCAGGGCCAGTGGAAACCCATGGGGCTCAATAATATTGTGGAGCCCGAAGATGGTTACGATGTCATCTCGACCATAGATGTGAATATACAGGATGTGGCGCACCATGCGCTGCTGGCCACTTTAGAAAAATTTGAGGCAGAGCACGGCTGCGTCGTGGTGATGGAAACCAAAACCGGTGAGATAAAAGCGATTTCAAACCTGGGCCGCACCGATGCCGGCACCTATTATGAAGATAGAAATTATGCGGTCTATGAATCGCACGAGCCAGGTTCAACATTTAAACTCATGGCGCTTACCGCTGCGCTTGATGATAAAGTTATAGACAGCAGCACCGTGGTAGATACCGAAAACGGGCGTGTAAAATTTTATAATCGAACCGTTTATGACTCGCACTGGGGAGGCTACGGAAAGATTTCTGCGGCTAAGGCTTTTGAGGTGTCTTCTAATACCGCTTTCGCGAAATTGATCACCGAGGGTTATAAAGACAACCCGGAAAAATTTATAAGGAGCCTTCGGGACATGGATATTGACCATAAAATAGGTCTTTCCATAAAAGGGGAAGGCAATCCGCATATTCCATTTCCTGGAGATAAGGATTGGTATGGGACAACGCTTCCATGGATGGCTTTTGGATATGGGGTTTCGCTTACGCCTTTGCAAATCCTTACTTTTTACAATGCAATCGCCAATAATGGGGAGATGGTAAAACCACGTTTTATCCGTGAGATCAAAAAGTGGGACGCTTCGGTAGAAAAATTTGATAAAGAAGTGATCAATCCGCAAATCTGTTCGCAGGAAACCGTTAATCAGGTCAAGGCCATGATGAAGCACGTTGTAGAACGCGGTACGGCTTCCAATATCTATTCGCCCAACTTTTCTATGGCCGGTAAAACGGGAACCTGCCAGACCGAATATTGGATAGAAGGAGGCCGATATATCGCCTCTTTTGCCGGTTATTTTCCCGCTGATAATCCTGAATATTCCTGTATTGTGGTCGTTCATAAGCCGAACAAAAAACTGGGCTATTATGGAAATGTGGTGGCCGCGCCCGTTTTTAAGCAGATCGCTCAAAAGATTTATAGCGATACGCCTATAATAGATGAGGTAGAATTACCAAAAACAAATACAGAACCTATAAACAAGGATTACGAAGATTATTATAAAAAAGTACAAAAAGGCTATGCCACCGTGCCAAATGTAAAGGGTATGAGCGGTATGGACGCGGTCTCATTATTGGAAAATATGGGGCTAAAAGTGCACTTTAAAGGTGCCGGAAAAGTAGAGACACAATCGGTTGAACCGGGTGAGAAAGTGGCCAAAAATCAACAAATAACTTTGCAACTGTCATGAATTTATTGAAAGACATATTGTACAAGGTCACCCTCGAGTCTGTCGTGGGTAGCACTACTGTTGCGGTCACAAACATTCAGTATGACTCGCGCCAAGTGGGGCTTAACGATCTTTTTATTGCCATACGCGGAACGCATAGTGATGGCCATGACTTTATTAAAAAGGCTGAAGATGCGGGTGCGATCGCCATTATTTGTGAAGTACTGCCACAGCGTTTTGTAAACGGAATTACCTATATAAAAACCACAGACACGCATAGCGCATTGGCAATTATGGCAGCCAATTTTTATGATCATCCTTCTGAAAATTTAAAGCTAGTTGGTATAACGGGCACGAATGGGAAAACCACAATCGCAACGCTGCTGCACCGTCTTTTTGCCGATGCGGGCTATACGACCGGGTTACTTTCCACAGTAAAGATTTTAGTGGGCGAGACCGAACATAAAGCAACCCACACCACTCCAGATCCATTGATAATAAATAGGTATTTAAGCGACATGAACAAGGCCGGAGTAGAATTCTGCTTTATGGAGGTGAGTTCACACGGCATTCATCAAAAGCGCACTGAAGGGTTGCATTTCGCCGGAGGCATATTTACAAACCTCACGCACGATCATTTGGATTATCATCCCACTTTCGCTGAATACCGCGATGTAAAAAAATCCTTCTTTGACAATTTACCGAAGGACGCTTTTGCGCTGGTGAACATAGACGATAAGAATGGTGCGGTAATGCTACAGAATACCAAGGCAAAAAAAGTGACCTACGCGCTAAAAACCCATGCCGATTATAAGGCGCAGATCTTAGAAAATCAATTTTCGGGATTGCTTTTAAAGATTAATGGAAACGACGTCTGGTCGAAGCTTATAGGAACATTTAACGCTTACAATCTGCTGGCCATTTATGCCACGGCAGATTTGCTGGGCCTTGATAAAATGGAGGCGTTGCGGCATATCAGTACACTTCAAAGTGTAGCTGGGCGGTTTCAATATTTTATTTCAGAATCAAAAATTACCGCGATCATAGATTACGCACATACACCGGACGCGCTTAAAAACGTGCTGGAGACCATAAACGATATCCGTACAAAAAACGAAGAACTTATTACCGTTGTGGGCTGCGGTGGAGATCGGGACAAGACTAAAAGGCCAAAAATGGGCAATATAGCTTCCGCATTGAGCACAAAAACCATCTTAACGAGCGATAATCCCCGCAGCGAAGATGCAGATACGATTATTGAGGAGATGGAAAAAGGCGTTGAACCGCAAAATGTAAAGAAAATACTGAGCATCACGCAGAGAAAACAGGCTATAAAAGCCGCCTGTCAGATGGCGAATGAAAATGACATTATTCTCATTGCCGGGAAAGGGCATGAGACGTATCAGGAAATCAATGGTGTGCGCAGTGATTTTGACGATTACAAAATAGTAAAAGAGCTTTTAAGCGAACTGAATAAATAGAAGTTTCCGCTAGCGGCGGAAGAATGATTGACAATTATGTTGTACTACTTGTTTGATTATTTAGAGAAGCAATATAACCTAACGGGAGCTAGTCTTTTTGGCTTTATCTCTTTTCGGGCGGCTCTCGCTATTATCTTTTCGTTAGGGATTTCCACTATTTGGGGGAAGAAAATCATTCTGTTTTTACAACGCAAACAATTGGGCGAGTCCATACGCGATCTGGGTCTTGAAGGCCAAGTCGAAAAAGCTGGAACTCCCACTATGGGCGGTCTTATAATAATCATTGCGACCTTGATCCCGGTTCTGCTTTTTGCCCGGCTTGACAATATTTATGTGATTTTGCTTATTGTGACCACACTGTGGATGGGCGCGATTGGTTTTATAGACGATTATATCAAAATCAAACAGAAAAACAAAAAAGGTCTCCACGGAAAGTTCAAGATCATCGGCCAGGTCGGACTCGGTATTATAGTGGGCGCAACATTCTTTTTTCACCCGGATATTACGGTAAAAGAAGAAATTATTAACCCAAAAAACAGCCAGGAACTCTTTACTCAAAACAGCAAAGAAGAGTTTTCTTCGGAAGAGAAATCACTCATCACAACCATTCCTTTTGTAAAGGACAATGAGGTTGATTATGCCAAAATTATAAGTTGGCTGGGTGATGACTACGTAAAATATGCATGGCTCATTTTTATCCCGATCGTGATCTTTATCGTTACCGCGGTTTCCAACGGGGCAAACCTCACCGATGGCATTGATGGTCTCGCTGCGGGATCTTCGGCCATAATTGTATTAACGCTGGGGCTATTTGCATGGGTTTCTGGAAATATCATTTTTAGTGACTACCTGAACGTAATGTACATTCCGCGAACGGGTGAAATGGTGATTTTTATCACCGCTTTTGTGGGTGCTTTGGTGGGTTTTGTTTGGTACAATACCTATCCCGCACAAGTTTTTATGGGCGATACGGGGAGTCTTACGATTGGTGGGGTGATTGCAGTGATTGCAATTGCAATCAGAAAAGAGCTGCTTATCCCAGTGCTCTGTGGGATTTTCTTTGTGGAAACGCTTTCGGTGATGCTGCAGGTAAGTTGGTTTAAATATACCAAGAAAAAATCTGGCGAAGGAAGACGAATCTTCCTGATGTCGCCGCTTCACCACCATTATCAAAAGCGTGGACTGCACGAGAGTAAAATTGTTGTGCGGTTCTGGATTATTGGCATTTTACTGGCAATTATCACCATTGGAACCTTAAAAATTAGGTAAAATGGCGAAAAAACTGATGATATTAGGAGGTGGAGAGTCTGGTATTGGAGCGGCTTTACTGGGTAAAAAAGAGAATTTTGAGGTGTTTGTGTCAGATTTTGGCAAGATCAAGCAGAAATACAAAAACGTTCTTACAATTAATGAAATTGAATGGGAGGAAGGTGGTCATAGCGAGGCCAGAATCCTCAAAGCTGATATTGTGGTAAAAAGTCCGGGGATTCCTGACAAGGCGCCGCTCATTATTTCGCTGAAAGCGGAAGGGATACTAGTGATTTCGGAAATTGAATTCGCTTCGCGTTTTACCGAAGCCAACCTGATCGCAGTCACCGGAAGCAATGGGAAAACAACCACAACAGCGATGACCGCCCATATTTTAAAAGAAGCGGGATTGAGCGGTATGGCAGCAGGCAACATAGGCGACAGTTTTGCCAGATGTGTGGCAGAAAAAGATATTGAAAATTACGTGCTGGAAATCAGCAGTTTTCAGTTGGACGGTATTGTGGATTTTGCCCCGCATATCGCGGTGATTACAAACATTACCCCAGACCATCTGGACCGTTACGATTACACGTTTGAAAATTACATCGCATCTAAATTTAGGATTGCGATGAACCAGACCGAAACCGATTATCTCATCTATGATGCAGATGATACCGTGATCACAGAATGGCTGAAGGAGCACCCCGTAAAGTCGCGCTTGCTTCCGTTTTCGGTTTCAAAAAAAATACAAGAAGGAGCCTATTTGGCCGGTGATAATATAATAATAGAACTAGACAATAACCAACTAATTATGTCAACAGCAAATCTATCCATGAAGGGTATACACAACACAAAAAACGCTATGGCAGCGGCCACGGCTTCGCGCCTGCTTAATATTCGTAAGGCGACCATTCGTGAGAGCCTAGAAGGTTTTCAGGGCGTTGAGCACCGACTGGAGGAGGTGTTGAAGATTAATAATGTATCGTATATAAACGATTCAAAAGCCACTAATGTAAACGCAACTTTTTACGCTTTGGATAGCATGACCGCGCCCACAGTATGGATCGTGGGTGGGACTGACAAAGGCAATGATTATAAAGACCTTTTCCCATTAGTGAACGAGAAAGTAAAAGCCATTATTTGCCTGGGCGTAGACAATCGTAAGTTAATGGATACGTTTTCTAATATGGTGGATGTGATCATTGAAACACAAAGTGTTGTAGAAGCGACAAAAATCGCTTATAAACTGGCCAATAAGGGCGATAATGTCTTGCTTTCACCAGCGTGCGCCAGTTTTGACCTGTTTGATGATTACGAAGACCGTGGCCGTCAGTTTAAGGAAGCAGTACGGAATCTGTAATCCCCCTTGCCCCCGAAGGGGGAATATGAACGATCAGTGCGCAGTTTTCTGTTGCACTAAATAGTCTATAATATGTATTAGCAAATAAGAACAACAATAAAAACAGGGATATTAAATGCGCAGTTTTTTGAGCTGCAGTAACAATAATAATAGAAATTACAATAATTAAGTACGTGGAAAATCCGTGGAACATCATAGCGAATTTAAAGGGAGACCGAGCCATCTGGGCCATTGTGGCTTTTTTGGCGCTATTTTCATTTCTTCCAGTATACAGCGCCAGTAGTAATCTGGCATATTTGTATGGTGATGGGGATACCATTGGGTATTTAATACGCCATTTTATGCATTTGGTGCTCGGTTTTGCCATTATTTATGGCGTACACCGCGTGCCTTATCATTATTTCAAAGGCTTGTCCATTATTTTAATGCCAATCATTCTTATATTATTGATTATAACCTTGGCGCAAGGAACTACGATAGATGGCGCCAATGCAAGCCGTTGGATTCAGGTTCCTTTTGTGGGCTTTACCTTTCAGACCTCTACGCTTGCCGCGGTAGTACTAATGGTATATGTAGCGCGTTATCTGTCAAAAATTACGGATCGGGAAATCACTTTTAAGGAAAGTCTGTTGCCCTTGTGGTTTCCAGTTGGTATTACGCTGGCGCTGATATTGCCGGCCAACTTTTCCACAACAGCGATCATTGCCGCGATGACCTTCACGCTGTTGTTTATAGGCGGTTATCCGCTTAAATATTTGGGATCAATGTTGCTGTTGGGCGTGTTTTTATTGTCCTTTTTTGTTGTTGCCGCAAAAGCCTTCCCCAAAACCTTTCCGAATCGGGTAGATACTTGGATAGCGCGCATAGATAACTTTACAGACAATGTAGATACTGAAGCCGATTATCAGATTGAAAAAGCAAAAATCGCGATTGCTACCGGCGGTATAATAGGCTTGGGCCCCGGTAAAAGCGTTCAGAAAAACTTTTTGCCCCAGTCCACATCAGATTTCATATTTGCGATCATCGTAGAAGAATGGGGCCTGGTGGGCGGAATGATTTTAATGCTACTCTACCTGTTGCTGCTATTTAGGATCGTTATTGTAGCCTTTAAGTCACCCAGTGTTTTCGGGAAACTGGTGGCGCTGGGAGTAGGATTGCCCATAGTTTTTCAGGCGCTCATCAATATGGCTGTCGCGGTAGAACTGTTTCCGGTAACAGGCCAAACACTGCCTATGGTAAGCAGCGGGGGGACCTCGATCTGGATGACTTGCCTGGCGATAGGAATAATCTTAAGCGTGAGCGCAAAAAGAGAAGAAATACGTGCTCAAGAAGAAAAAGAGGAAGAAGAAATGAACCCGTTGGAAATATTGAGTGAAGCGATATAATCCCCCTAGCCCCCAAAGGGGGAATTTTGACAGTCGCAGTGGGCAGTTTTGAAAGGAGTAGTAAGTAAATAGTATAAAGTATTCAGTATAGTGTAAATAGTGTTGATTTCTAATTAACAATAATAATAGCAATAGAAATAATAACAATAATAAAGTGAAACCCTACAAATTCATCATATCAGGCGGCGGAACCGGCGGGCATATTTACCCGGCGCTTGCGATTGCCGATGGACTCAAGGAGAAATATCCCAATGCGGAATTTCTCTTTGTGGGGGCTCGTGACCGGATGGAAATGGAGAAAGTGCCTCAGGCCGGTTACAAGATCAAAGGGCTTTGGATTACGGGTATAAAAAGGAAACTGACACTTTCTAACTTAATGTTTCCCTTAAAGCTGATAAGCAGCTTGTTTGCTTCGGCAAAAATCATAGGGAAGTTTAAGCCTGATGTGGTAATAGGTACCGGTGGTTTTGCCAGTGGACCGCTTTTGCAGGCAGCAAACAACAAAAATATTCCCACGCTTATACAGGAACAGAACTCGTATGCGGGGGTGACAAATAAATTATTAAGTAGAAAAGCGCAAAAAATTTGCGTCGCCTATGACAAAATGCATGAGTTTTTTCCGAAGGGGAAAATAGTAAAAACGGGAAATCCAGTGCGTCAGGATCTGCTTGAAATTGATGATAAAAGAAGTGCTGGGCAGGCGAAATTTGGCCTTACGGAAGGAAAACCAACGCTTTTGGTATTGGGCGGAAGCCTTGGCGCACGCGCCATTAATGAGTTGGTCGCCAGTAATTTAAAAGACATTGTGGAGCAAGGCGTGCAGGTGATCTGGCAGACCGGTAAATTGTATTATGAGCAATATAAGGACAGGGATACGTTAGAAAATGTAAGGGTTTTAGCCTATATCGATACAATGAATCTGGCCTATGCTGCGGCCGACATCATCGTAAGTAGGGCGGGAGCAGGTTCGGTTTCAGAGCTTTGCATTGTGGGCAAACCAGTGATTTTTATCCCTTCGCCAAATGTTGCCGAAGACCACCAGACTAAAAATGCCCGCGCTATTGTAAATAAGGACGCAGCGATTCTGATTCCTGAAAATGAACTTGAAGCACAGTTTAAAACGGTGTTTAGCGAACTCCTAAAAAATCCCGAAAAACAGCAAAAATTGGGTGAAAACATTAAAAAATTGGCTTTGCCCAATGCAACTAAAGACATTATCGCAGAAGTTGAAAAGTTGATTTTGAATAAAGTTGTGGCGAATAGGAAGTGAAAAGTGAAATCCTGCAAGGTGTTGCCGCAGGCCTTCTTGTAGGTTTAAGCAGAACGCTCAAATAAAGTGAAAAGTGAAAAGTGAAAAGTGAAAAGTGAAAAGTGAAAAGTGAAAAGTGAAAAGTGAAAAGTGAAAAGTGAAAAGTGAAAAGTGAAAAGTGAAAAGTGAAAAGTGAAAAGTGAAAAGTGAA
>Ga0314774_1000228_pt1 | contig 50427 bp, 42 predicted proteins | sample MetaGCBIA2018_FD_204515 | JGI IMG/M metagenome (GOLD analysis project Ga0314774, IMG submission 204515) | Cryopeg brine microbial communities from Beaufort Sea near Barrow, Alaska, United States - CBIA 2018 | ecosystem: Environmental > Aquatic > Marine > Coastal | place: USA: Alaska | collected... | reverse complement strand
GTCGGGAGAAATCATGTACGTCGATGGCGGCTTCAACATCACCGCTATGGGCAACCTGGAAGACTGATCAACGACTGTTGTCAGCTTCAGGCAGTTGGCAAAAAAAACCGCAGTTTATTAAAACTGCGGTTTTTTTGTCAGAAGCGCTCTATATCCGCGCGTTCTTTTAGGCTTTCCTGTAGCGCGGTGAAATCCTGCTCCCCTGTCTGCCCAGCAATATAGCGCTCATAGAGATCACTCTGCGCAGCAGCTTCAAGCGATTGAGGCGTTGCCACACCGCGTAATTCAACAACCCACTGACTTCCGTCGGGCTGACGAACATGGCCATATACCGGCTTGTCGTCTGTGGGTCTGGGCATGGCAAAGACCTCTCTCAATAACGTCTGTGGCATCTCGTTATTGGACCGACTTATTGCTTCATGACGCTCCCATGACTGCCCCAGTTCTTCAGCTAGCTGGGCAGGCTCTGTACGGCCTTCCCGAAGGGCAGAGACCCTCTCGCTTGCCTGCTCACGGGTCTGATCAACTGCCTTCTGGAACTGCAGGGTATCAGCTATGTCGAGCGACACTTCCTCCAGGGGGCGCTGCTGGGCACGTGTGTGTTGCTTCACCCTGATTACTACTGAGGTATCAGCATCGAGCTCCAGCAACTGGCTATTAAGACCATCCTGTAGCACATCTTCTTCAAAGGCAGCGGCCATCACCCGGGTATTGGAGGTCAATCCCTCACCACCCTGACGTCCAATGGGCCCGATTGTCTCAACTTCCAGACCCAACGCCCGAGCGGGCTCTTCAAGGTCCGGGGACTCGTACGCCAGGTTTGCCAGCTCACGGGAAGCCTCCACATACTGACGCTCAACCTGCTCAGTCTTAAGGTCCTGAACCAGACTTTCACGCATGGACTCTAGGCTCGGCAGCTCAGGCGCCGTCACGTCAGTCAATTTGATCAGATGGTAACCGAAACTGGTAAGTACCGGCTTCGATACCTCACCGTCTTGCAGTGTAAACAGGGCTTCATCAAATGCGGGATCGAAGCTACCACGTACCGAATAACCCAAATCACCACCCGCACCGGCAGTTCCAAGGTCATCGGAGACTTCTTCGGCCAGCTGAGCAAATTCCTCGCCCTGTGCAAGACGCGCAGCGATCGCCTCTGCTTCCTTCTGTGCTTGTTCTTCACTCACTTCGTCAGACAGTTCAATAAGAATGTGCGAAGCGCGGCGCTGCTCGGTCAGATTACCTATCTCGCGCTCATACAAAGATTGCAAGGCGAGCTCGTCGACCTGGACCTGATCAAAGAAGTTATCTCGCGATAACGTAAGTACTTCCAGTATGACCTGCTCTTCGGTCATGAATTGTTCGGCACTGGCGGTATAGTAGTTTTCGATCTCTTCGTCGGTGACGGTAATTTCGTCACGCTGGATGGACAATTCGATCGCCGCAAAATCACGGGTTTGTTCTTCCAAGCGTGCCAGTTGCAGACGCTCGCCGGGTGTCGCGAATGCAGTCGCTTCAAACCCGTTGCGAAGCTGGGCCAACAATAACTCCTGGCGAACCAGATCACGGAAGGCCAGACGCGAACCCAAACCCATGTTACGGATAACGATGTCAAAACGATTGGCGTCAAACTGACCGTCTACCTGAAAGTCAGGTGTGGCGAGCATAAGTTGATCAATCATGACTTCAGAGATGCGCAAATCGAAATCCCGGGCGCCTTCAACCAGCACCGCGCGTTCAATCAATCCGTCGAGTACGGATTTGCGCAGGAGGGCATCATCTATGAGGTTCGGGTCAAAACTATCGTTAAGCTGCTGAAGTTGCTCGACCAGTTGGCGACGTTGTAGCGCAACAGCCTGTTCCAGCTCAATCTTGCTAATAACCGTGCCGTTCACTTCTGCAGCGGTTTGCTCGTTGCTCGAAAAACGGCTGATGGATTCCCAACCGGTCAAAGCGAAAATCAGCACAATGACACCTACGATCACCTTGGCGACCCAACTTTGTGCATTGTCCCTCATTTGTTGCAGCATCTTGCCCCCGAAACCCTAGTCATCGCAGCCGCTCTGCGGCGCTGCATGGTCCGTCGGTCATCGACCGCCGGCCTATTATTCTGTCTTAAACAAAAAAGGCGCATCAGGTGTGATGCGCCTTTCTGGAAACTGACCGAACCACATTAAGTGCTATCTTGCCTCAACAGCTATGATGGCTGCGCTTGGCTATGGTTCGAAGTAGATACCAGGGTTTGCACCCCAACAAACACAATCAGTGACTGGACACGCTTAGTTAACAGCGTCCTTCAGTGCCTTGCCGGCTTTGAAACCCGGAATCTTGGCGGCGCTGATCTCAATCGGCTTACCAGTCTGTGGGTTACGACCGGTGCGGGCAGCGCGATCTTTCACAGCGAAAGTACCAAAACCAACCAGTACAACCGAATCACCAGCCTTCAAGGCATCAGTGATGGACTCAATGACGGCGTCAAGAGCACGGCCGGCAGCAGCTTTAGGAATATCGGCGGAAGCAGCAATGGCATCAATCAATTCTGACTTGTTCACTCTAAGTCCCCTTATTAATTTTTAAATGAGTTGTTAGTCGTTGTGTAAGCTTGTGGTCTTAGCAAAGCTGTAGCCAGTCAGCATACCTGCGAAGGTCGAAGCACGCTTTATAGCAAGCGGTCAAAAACCGTGTCAAGGAATGCCTGTGGTATCGCCGGTCCGCTCGCGAACAGATTACCCTGTTGGATACCTGTTCGGAAGCGGACCGCTGCTACCTCAGTGAGTACTGATACGCTTCTTCGTATCGGTAGCCTGATTGTCATCCTTTGCAACCATCTCTTCAACCCCTTCTTGCAAGGGCTCCGGCATGTATTGCAGCGCAATCTGCAGCACTTCGTCAATCCATTTTACCGGCTTTATCTCAATATCCTGTTTGATGTTGTCCGGGATCTCCTTGAGATCGCGGATATTGTCGTAAGGAATGATCACCGTCTTGATACCACCACGGTGAGCCGCAAGCAGTTTTTCCTTCAATCCGCCGATCGGTAGAACCTGGCCGCGCAAGGTAATTTCGCCGGTCATCGCGACATCTGCGCGCACGGGAATACGGGTCAGTGCCGAGACCAAAGCGGTGCACATGCCCACGCCTGCACTGGGTCCATCCTTGGGTGTGGCGCCTTCGGGGACGTGGATGTGAATATCATTTTTCTCATGGAAATCAGCACTCAAGCCCAGACTACTGGCTCGACTACGCACCACGGTCAGGGCCGCACTGATCGACTCCTGCATGACGTCACCCAGTGAGCCCGTCTTGATCTGACGGCCCTTGCCCGGCACTACAGCGGCTTCGAGGCTGAGCAGTTCGCCACCCACTTGGGTCCACGCCAAACCGGTGACTTGCCCGATCTGATCCGATTCTTCGGCCAGGCCGTACTTGAACTTGTGCACACCAAGCAACTCTTCCAGCAAATCCCCATCAACCACTACAGCGTTCGTGCTTTTGCTGCCGACCTGGGTCCTGACCACCTTGCGGCAAAGCTTGGCAATCTGTCTTTCCAGGCCCCGAACACCGGCTTCGCGAGTGTAATACCGCACAATGTCACGCAGTGACTCGCGCGTGAAGGTCAACTCACCTTTTTTCAGACCGTTGTTCTTGATCTGCTTAGCGACCAGATAACGCTCAGCAATGTTGATCTTCTCGTCTTCGGTGTAGCCCGGGATACGGATCACCTCCATACGGTCGAGCAATGCAGCGGGAATATTCATTGAGTTAGCGGTACAGATAAACATCACATCCGAAAGATCATAATCCACTTCCAGATAGTGATCGTTGAAGTTGTGATTCTGTTCGGGATCAAGCACTTCCAGCAACGCTGACGAGGGATCGCCACGCATGTCAGTGCCCATCTTGTCGATTTCATCCAGAAGGAACAGTGGATTCTTTACACCGGCCTTGGACATCTTCTGAATCACTTTTCCCGGCAAGGATCCGATGTAGGTACGCCGGTGACCGCGGATTTCGGCTTCATCACGCACTCCGCCCAGGGCCATACGCACAAACTTGCGATTGGTAGCCCGCGCCAGGGATTCGCCCAGCGACGTCTTACCCACGCCAGGAGGCCCAACCAGACAGAGCACAGGGCCTTTGAGCTTGCGAACACGCTTCTGTACGGCCAGATACTCGAGAATCCGCTCCTTGACCTCGTCAAGGCCGTAATGATCGGCATCCAGGACCCCCTCGGCGCGCTCGGGGTCGTAACGTACCTTGCTGGCCGTCTTCCACGGCACATTGCTCAACCATTCAATGTAGGAGCGGACAACGCTCGCCTCTGCGGACATCGGCGACATCATTTTCAGCTTGTTCAGCTCAGCCGTGGCCTTGGCATGCGCCTCTTTGCTCATACCGGCGGCTTCGACTTTGGCTTTGAGCTCATCCAGCTCGTTATTGCCATCCTCGCCGCTACCCATCTCTTTCTGAATCGCTTTCATCTGCTCGTTCAGATAGTACTCGCGCTGGCTGCGCTCCATCTGCTTCTTGACCCGACCACGAATGCGCTTCTCGACCTGCAACAGATCGATTTCATTGTCGAGCACACCTAGGACGTGCTCTACACGGTCACGTAGCGGGAGAATTTCGAGAATTTCCTGTTTCTGATCAAGCTTGAGCGTGAGGTGTGCAGCCATGGTATCTACCAGGCGACCAGCATCCTCGATACTTGAGAGCGAAGACAGCACTTCGGCCGGTACTTTTTTGCCCAGCTGCACGAACTGTTCGAACTGACTCATCAGGCTGCGAATCAGAACTTCTGCTTCACGCTCGTCGAGCGGGCTTTCTTCCAGAAGCACCGCGCGGGCCATCTGGTAGGTGCCCAATTCATCTATCTGTTCGATACGTGCGCGCTGCTCGCCTTCAACCAGAACCTTGACGGTCCCGTCCGGTAACTTCAGCAACTGTAGAATGGTTGCGACTATGCCCAGACTGTAGACCCCGTCCTGGCCTGGATCGTCTTCACTCGGATCGCGCTGCGCGACCAGCAGGATCTGCTTGTCACCGGCCATTGCCGCTTCCAGAGCCTCGATGGATTTATCGCGTCCCACAAACAGCGGGATTACCATGTGGGGATAAACCACTACATCACGCAATGGCAGAAGCGGATATTCGCTAGGTGTCGTCATGACTGAGACTCGCTTGCTGGGGGGCGCAAATTAACCGCACCCGTAATAAATGTGTCCATGGTTTCAAAGATGGGGGCACCGAGCGGAAAAAACAAGCCGCAGAACATACTGCAATACAAGAGATCGTCTGGCCAAAAGGCTCAGACAAAAAAACGCCCAGCGTCCTGTCGGGCGCCGGGCGTCTGTTGCCTGCCGTATTACTCTTCGGGCATGGCCTTTGGCGGGTTTTCGCTGGAATCATAGATCAGCAATGGCTTGGCATCGCCACTGATCACATTCTCGTCGATCACTACCTTGCTCACGTGCTCTGCAGAAGGAATATCATACATGGTATCCAACAGCACATTCTCAAGGATCGACCGCAAACCACGCGCACCGGTCTTGCGTTCCAGAGCGCGGCCGGCGATGGCTTTGAGCGCTTCGGTACGAAACTCGAGATCGACGCCTTCCATCTCGAACAAGCGCGAATACTGCTTGGTCAGTGCGTTTTTTGGCTCGGTGAGGATCTGAATAAGCGCCGCTTCATCCAGCTCGTCCAGGGTCGCGATGACCGGTAGACGGCCTACGAACTCGGGAATCAGACCAAAGCGTACCAGGTCTTCCGGCTCGACACCCTTGAGTGTCTGCCCCACTTTCTTGCCGACGTCCTGACTGCGAACTTTGGCGCTAAAGCCAATACCACTTTTCTCGGAGCGATCACGAATGACTTTCTCCAGACCCGAGAAGGCACCGCCACAGATAAACAAAATATTACGTGTATCGACCTGCAGAAACTCCTGCTGAGGGTGCTTGCGGCCACCCTGAGGAGGTACCGAGGCCACGGTTCCCTCAATTAGCTTAAGCAGTGCCTGCTGAACACCCTCGCCCGATACATCACGGGTAATAGAGGGGTTATCAGACTTACGTGAAATCTTGTCGATTTCGTCAATGTAGACAATACCCATCTGGGCCTTTTCGACATCGTAATCACATTTCTGCAGCAACTTCTGAATGATGTTCTCGACATCTTCACCTACATAGCCGGCTTCCGTCAGCGTAGTGGCATCGGCGATGGTGAAGGGAACGTTGAGCAATCGAGCCAGCGTTTCCGCCAGTAACGTCTTGCCCGAGCCAGTCGGCCCGATCATCAGAATGTTGCTCTTACCCAGCTCGACGTCGTCTTTACCTTCGCGCTGATTAAGCCGCTTGTAATGGTTGTACACCGCGACAGACAACACCTTTTTAGCGCGTTCCTGGCCGATCACGTACTGATCGAGAATGCCACAAATTTCCCGTGGAGAAGGCAGCTTGGCGCCACTGCTCTCAGCCTGGCTCTCCTGTACTTCCTCACGGATGATGTCATTGCACAAATCCACGCATTCATCACAAATGAATACGGAGGGGCCGGCAATCAGCTTGCGCACTTCATGCTGGCTTTTGCCGCAGAAGGAGCAATACAGCAGCTTGCCGTTGTCGTCACCCTTCCCAGTAATATCGGTCATCTAAAACCCCTGCTTACGTTCTATCTTGTCCACAAAGATGGGGGCAATACCCCCACTTTGCAAGTGCGACACTGTCAATGCATACCCGCGCTTCACCCGGGAAAGCTGGACAAAGAGACATACGACGCCACTTCGGACCCAGAGTCCGGCATCGTTATTCGGCGTTTTCCCGACTCTCCATGACCTTGTCGATCAGGCCATAGGCAACCGCTTCTTCACCGCTCATGAAACGATCACGATCAGTATCACGCTCGATCACTTCCAGAGTCTGGCCCGTATGGTGCGCCAGGATAGTATTCAACTTGTCGCGTATCTTGAGGATTTCTTTAGCGTGGATTTCGAAGTCCGACGCCTGACCCTGAAATCCGCCCAGCGGCTGGTGAATCATCATGCGCGAGTTTGGCAGCGAAAAACGCTTGCCCGGCTCACCACCAGCAAGCAAAAACGCACCCATGCTGGCAGCTTGGCCGATGCACAAGGTACTGACGTTTGGCTTGATGAACTGCATGGTGTCGTAAATCGCCATACCGGCTGTTACCGATCCGCCGGGCGAATTGATATACAGGTGAATATCCTTGTCCGGATTCTCCGACTCAAGAAAAAGCAGCTGCGCCACTACCAGGTTAGCCATGTAATCCTCGACCTGGCCCACCAGAAATATGACCCGCTCCTTGAGGAGGCGAGAATAGATGTCATAGGAGCGCTCGCCCCGAGCTGACTGCTCGACAACCATGGGCACCAGACCGCCCGCTGACTGAATTTCCGGTGGAAACTGATTGAAGCTGTTATGCGTCATGGATTGATGTCACTCCGATTGAACCTGTCGCGAAAAAACGAAAGCCAGCCCTAAGGCTGGCTCACGCATTGCTTGAGTTGTTGACGAACTTACTCGTCGGCGCCGGCCTCAGCTTCGTCAGCTTCAAGGTCCTTGGCTGACTGGGCAGGCTTAACGGCATCTTCGTAGGGGACCTGCTTGGTGGTCACCTGAGCCTTCTGTAAAACAGTATCCACCACTTGCTCTTCGAGCACAACCGACTGAATCTCTGCCAATTGTTGCTCATTCTGATAGTACCAGTTCACGACTTGCTCAGGTTCCTGGTAAGCAGAGGCAAGTTCTTCGACCATCGCGCGCACCCTATCGTTGTCGGGCTTGATGTCGTTCTGCTTGACCACATCAGCTACAACCAGACCCAAGCTGACACGGCGCTTGGCCTGCTCTTCAAAGAGCTCAGCCGGCAGCTGCTCAGGTTTGATGTTGGCGCCACCGAACTGCTGAACAGCCTGCTCACGCAGACGGTCAATCTCGGTGCTGACCAGCGCCTTGGGCACGTCAATGTTATTGGTGGCGAGCAGTCCGTCCATGACCTGAGTCTTGACCTTGGTCTTGATCGCCTGGCGCAACTCGCGCTCCATATTCTTGCGCACTTCGGAGCGGAATGCCTCGATACCTCCTTCTTCCACACCGAACTTGGCGAAAAACTCATCATCCAGTTCAGGCAGAGCCGGGGCTGAAACGGAATGGACAATAACATCGAATTCGGCAGGCTTGCCGGCCAGCTCCAGATTCTGATAATCCTCTGGGAAGGTGACTTTTAGTGTTACAGAATCACCTGCCTTGGCGCCTACCAGACCGTCTTCAAAACCAGGAATCATGCGGCCGGAGCCAAGCACTATTTCAGTGTTGCTGGCAGTACCGCCTTGGAAGGGCTCGTCGTCAACCTTGCCGACAAAGTCTACTTTCAACTGGTCCCCGTTTTCTGCAGCGCGCTCGGCCAATGCAAACTGAGTGTTCTGCTTGCGCAGAATGTCGAGCATGTTCTCGAGATCCTCGTCACGCACTTCCGACTCGATACGCTCGACCTTGATCTCAGCGAAATCGCCTAGGGTGATTTCTGGATATACCTCAAAGGTAGCGACGTATTCGAAGTCCTTGCCTTCATCCAGCTCCTTCGGCTCAACGCTGGGCGCGCCGGCTGGATTGAGCTTCTCTTGCATAATGGCTTCGTAGAAGGAGGACTGAATGACTTCACCCATCACTTCCTGACGAGCTGAACCGCCAAAACGCTTACGAATGACGCTCATCGGCACTTTGCCAGGACGAAACCCATCGACTTTGGCGCGGCTAGCTGTCTGTTGCAGGCGCTTGTTGACCTCGGATTCAATACGGTCAGCCGGAATGCCGACAGTCATGCGGCGCTCAAGGCCGGAGGTGGTTTCAACCGAAACTTGCATGGAGAGTCCTCGTTGAACGAATAGATTGATTGGTGATTTCGTAAAAGCCGAACAGTCTAATCGCTAACGCAGTGGAAGTCATCATCAGACGCAATGAGCCAGGGCGGGCAAGGAATAAACAGAGAGGCATTTCTAGAATCGAAAAGCTGAGATCTAAAAGATGGTGCGGACGGGGAGACTCGAACTCCCACACCTTGCGGCGCCAGAACCTAAATCTGGTGTGTCTACCAATTCCACCACGTCCGCAAAACAGGGGCTTCAAACAACAACGCCAGGCCTGAGCCTAGCGTTTTAAAATGGGGTGGACGATGGGTTTCGAACCCACGACAACAGGAGTCACAATCCTGTGCTCTACCAACTGAGCTACGCCCACCATAACTGCCAACTACTCGCTTCACCATACAGGACACATTGCGATGGTGCACCCGGCAGGACTCGAACCTGCGACCATCCGCTTAGAAGGCGGATGCTCTATCCAACTGAGCTACGGGCGCCTTACGCACCTTCAGTCTATCTAGACTACCTAGAGTATCCTGAAATGCCCGCGATGACAGCTTTGGACTGTAAAAGCGGTGGAGCCTGGTCGCCTTCCAAACCGGTCATGCGGTGTTTGTGAAGCGGGGCGAATAATACTCAGCCACCTTCTCCACGTCAACGTCTGTGCAGCACTTTTTATAATTATTTGAGGGAGTTGCGAATGCTGAAGCGGATAAACCGTTGATCGCGCTCTTCAGTCTTTTGCCAACCGTCCTGCCGTGCGACAATTGATTCCTTCTCAAGTGTGTACCAGGAAAGCAATGAACGCCAAACTCATCGACGGCAAACAGATTGCCGCCAATATCCGTCAGGAGATCGCCACCAAGGTGGCTGGACGAATGGAACGGGGTCTGCGCGCACCCGGTCTGGCCGTCATCCTGGTCGGACAAGATCCGGCCTCGCAAGTGTATGTTAGCCATAAGCGCAAGGATTGTGTTGAGGTGGGGTTCGTCTCGCGCTCCCATGATCTTCCGGCAGAGACATCCCAGGCCGAACTACTGGCACTGGTTGATAGTCTGAACAACGACCCCGAGATCGATGGCATCCTGGTGCAGCTTCCGCTACCCGACCATCTGGATGCATCACAATTGCTTGAGCGTATCCGTCCAGACAAGGATGTGGATGGTTTTCACCCCTTCAACATCGGGCGACTGGCCCAACGCATGCCCATGCTGAGACCCTGCACCCCCTTCGGGGTGATACGCTTGCTGCAAAGCACAGGAATCGATTTATATGGCCTCAATGCCGTTGTTGTCGGCGCATCCAATATAGTGGGTCGGCCGATGGCCCTGGAGCTATTGCTTGCAGGCTGCACGACGACTGTGGCACACCGTTTCACCAAGGATCTGGCCGAACATGTTGGCCGTGCCGACTTGTTGGTTGTTGCGGTCGGCAAGCCAGGCATCGTCCGTGGAGATTGGGTCAAACCAGGCGCCATAGTGATTGATGTCGGCATTAATCGTACCGACGACGGACGCCTCACTGGCGATGTGGAATTCGAAAGCGCGGCAGCGCGTGCGAGCTGGATTACGCCTGTGCCGGGCGGTGTCGGGCCAATGACCCGCGCCTGTCTGCTCGAAAACACCCTACACGCGGCCGAACACCTACACCCCTAGCTCTATGATTATAAAGTCTGGCCAGGCCCCTCGCCCGGCCAAAGATTTACAGACTGACAGTGCTTCCGCCGTCGATCGGCAAGCTGACACCATTGATAAAGGCTGCCGCCGGCGAAGCCAGAAAACCCACCGCGTTGGCAAACTCCTCCGGCTTACCGAATCGCCTTACCGGGACGGTCGCTCGCATAGCCTGAGACACCTCCTCTGTTGATTTGCCAGTGTTATGCGCCATATGGCCAATCAAGCTGTCCAGGCGCGCCGTTTGCGTCAAACCCGGTAGAACATTGTTTACCGTGATGCCATCACTGGCCAGCTCTCCCGCCAGTGTCTTGGCCCAGTTGGCCATCGCTGCTCGAATGCTGTTGGATACACCCAGATTGGGGATAGGCGTTTTGACTGACGTGGAGAGCACATTGAGAATGCGACCGTAACCGGCGCTACGCATGCCTGGCAACAACAATTGAAGCAGCGTTTGCGCGCCCACCAAGTGCTGGTTGAATGCGGCCGCGTAAGCCTCCGGATTGGCCAGGTGCGCGGGCCCGGGCGCCGGGCCACCCGTATTGTTCACCCAGATATGCAATGGCCCTTTTACCAGCTCAGCCGCCACCGCCGCCGAAAGTGCCTCGGTATCTGCAGCGTCCACAGCAATGAAGCTGTGGTTCTGCTGCTGCCCGGTGGCCAAACTCTGGCAAACACGCTCGAGCTTGTCCGCCGACCGTGCCAGCACCACCACTTCGGCTCCCTGTTCAGCCAGCTGCCGGGCACAGGCTTCTCCCAGCCCCTGGCTAGCGCCACAGACAAGTGCTCGCTTGCCACTTAGGTCAAGATTCATATGCTGTCCTCTCAGAATGATAAGTCAGGAAAGACTATCGCCCGGCACCCGGACCCAGCCTTCCATTAAAACACGTGCGCTGCGGCTCATTACTGCTTTTTTGACCGTCCATTGCCCATTCTCTTGCCTTGCTTCAGCGCCAACGCGCAGGGTGCCCGAGGGGTGACCAAAAACCACCGCGGTACGATCACCCCCACCCGCAGCCAGGTTCACCAGTGTGCCTGGGATGGCTGCCGCCGTGCCAATGGCCACCGCTGCCGTACCCATCATCGCATGGTGCATCTTACCCATAGACAATGCCCGCACCAGCAGGTCAACGTCTTGCGCACGCACCTGCTTGCCACTGGAAGACACATAGTCCTGCGGCCCGGCAACGAAGGCCACCTTGGGCGTATGCTGCCGGTTAACTGCTTCGTCGACATGCTTGATCAAGCCCATGCGCACCGCGCCATGGGCGCGAATGGTCTCGAACATCATCAGTGCCTCGGGATTACCGTTGACCACATCCTGCAGTTCCGTGCCGTCATAACCGATAGCATTTGCGTTGATGAAAATGGTCGGTATGCCAGCATCGATCATGGTCGCCTGGAGTACACCCACTCCAGGCACCTCAAGTTCGTCCACCAGATTGCCGGTGGGGAACATAGAACCGCCCTCACCTTCCTCGTCTGCGGCCGGATCCATGAACTCGATTTGCACCTCTGCCGCCGGAAACGTCACGCCATCAAGTTCAAAGTCACCAGTTTCCTGCACTTCGTCGTTAGTCATCGGCACATGGGCAATGATCGTCTTGCCAATATTGGCTTGCCAGATCCGGATCACAGCGACTCCATCCCGTGGTACGCGCTCTGAGTCGACCAGACCGTTACTGATCGCAAAAGCGCCCACCGCTGCCGACAGATTCCCGCAGTTCCCACTCCAGTCGACAAAGGCCTTGTCAATCGACACCTGACCAAACAGGTAATCGACATCGTGCGCTGGTCGGGTACTGCGCGACACAATGACCGTCTTGCTGGTACTGGATGTTGCCCCGCCCATACCATCAGTCTGCTTGCCATAGGGGTCAGGACTCCCGATCACGCGTAACAAAAGGGTGTCTCGTGCCTTGCCAGGCTCCTGTGCTGCCGCAGGCAGATCTTCCAAGCGGAAAAATACGCCCTTGCTCGTACCGCCACGCATGTACGTGGCAGGAACTCTGATCTGGGGTGCATGCGTCATTGCCAAACTCCTGAATAATTCATTTAGACCAGCGCTCTCAAAGAGCGCCTTCCGCTTCCAGGAAGTCCTGGGCAAACCGCTGCAGCACACCGCCTGCATCAAAAATAGATACCTCTTCCTGGGTATCCAGACGACAGGTCACTGGCACATCAACACGCTCGCCGTTCTTGCGGTGGATCACCAGGGTCATGGCGCTGCGCGGCGTGATGTCCCCGGTAACATCAAATGTCTCAGTACCATCGATCGACAACGTGTTGCGCGTCGTGCCTGCCTCAAATTCCAACGGCAGCACACCCATGCCCAGCAGGTTGGTCCGGTGAATGCGCTCGAAACCCTCCGCGGCAATCGCCTCGACACCGGCCAAACGCACACCCTTGGCCGCCCAGTCGCGGGACGAGCCTTGGCCGTAATCGGCACCAGCGATGATGATCAGCGGCTGCTTGCGCTCCATGTAAGTCTCGATTGCTTCCCACATCCGGGTCACAGTGCCCTCAGGCTCGATACGTGCCAACGAGCCCTGCTTGACCTCGCCATTCTCCTGCACCATCTCGTTCAGTAGCTTGGGGTTAGCAAAGGTCGCACGCTGAGCGGTTAAATGATCGCCGCGGTGGGTGGCGTAGGAATTGAAGTCGACCTCCGGCAGGCCCATCTTGTGTAGATAAGCGCCCGCGGCGCTGTCGAGCATGATGGCGTTGGAGGGCGACAGGTGGTCGGTGGTGATATTGTCCCCCAGCACCGCCAGCGGCCGCATACCTTTGAGTGAACGCTCACCCGCCAGGGCGCCCTCCCAATATGGCGGACGACGAATATAAGTGCTTTCAGGACGCCACTCGTAGAGCGGGTTGACGTTCTGCGCTTCACGGGTAATATCGAACATCGGAATATAGACTTCGCGGTACTGCTCCGGCTTGACGCTCTGTTTGACGATCGCGTCAATCTCTTCATCCGCCGGCCAGATATCCTTCAGCGTGACGTCGTTGCCATCCTTGTCGATACCCAGAACATCCTTTTCGATGTCAAAACGGATGGTGCCGGCAATCGCGTAAGCAACAACCAGAGGCGGCGACGCCAGGAAGGCCTGCTTGGCGAAGGGATGAATACGACCGTCGAAGTTGCGGTTGCCCGACAGAACAGCGGTGGCGTAAAGATCACGGTCAACCACTTCCTTTTGAATAACCGGATCCAACGCCCCACTCATACCGTTACAGGTGGTACAGGCAAAGGCTACAACGCCAAAACCCAGTTGCTCCAGTTCACCCAGCAAATCAGCCTCTTCCAGGTACATTTTCACTGTCTTCGAGCCCGGTGCGAGCGAGGTTTTCACCCAGGGCTTGCGCAGCAGACCTAGCCGATTCGCATTGCGTGCGATCAACCCCGCGGCAATCATATTGCGCGGATTACTGGTATTGGTGCAGCTGGTGATCGAGGCGATAATCACTGCGCCATCGGGCATCTTGCCCGCTTCGTTTTCGACCACACCACTGATACCCCGAGAGGCCAGCTCGGAGGTAGGCAGCAGCGCATGGGGATTGGATGGACCCGCCAGGGTACGGGCGACACTCGACAGATCAAAGGTGAGTACGCGTTCGTATTCAGCGTTTTCAAGACTGTCGGCCCACAGACCCGTATGCCGCGCATACTGCTCAACCAGTTTGACCTGGTCATCCTCGCGTCCGGTCAGCTTGAGATAATCGATGGTCTGTTCGTCTATATAGAACATCGCGGCAGTAGCGCCATACTCGGGCGTCATATTCGAGATAGTCGCGCGGTCGCCGATAGTCAGTCTGCTGGCACCCTCACCATAAAATTCCAGGTAAGCACCGACCACGCGCTCCTTGCGCAGAAACGAAGTCAAAGCCAACACTAAGTCTGTACTGGTGATACCCGGGCTGAGTTTACCAGTCAGTTCCACGCCGATGATGTCGGGCAGACGCATCCAGGACGCGCGGCCCAGCATGACGCTTTCCGCCTCGAGCCCACCCACACCCACAGAGATAACGCCCAGGGCGTCAACCATCGGCGTATGGCTGTCGGTACCCACACAGGTATCCGGAAAGGCCACACCCTCGGCTACCTGAATCACGGGCGACATTTTTTCCAAATTGATCTGGTGCATGATGCCGTTACCGGGCGGGATAACGTCAACGTTCTTGAACGCTGTCTTGGTCCAGTTGATAAAGTGGAAACGGTCATCATTGCGGCGATCTTCAATGGCGCGGTTTTTCTCGAAGGCATCCTTTTCGAAACCGGCATGCTCCACGGCCAAGGAATGGTCGACGATCAACTGTGTGGGTACGACTGGATTGACCTTGGCCGGATCACCACCCTTCTCGGCAATAGCATCACGCAGACCTGCCAAATCGACCAACGCGGTCTGGCCGAGAATGTCGTGGCAGACTACACGGGCGGGGAACCAAGGGAAATCCAGATCACTGCGGCGCTCGATGAACTGTTTCAAGGACTCGGTCAGCATCGCCGGGTCGCAGCGGCGCACCAGATTTTCAGCGTGAATGCGCGAGGTATAGGGCAGCTTGTCGTACGCGCCTGGCTGGATGGCATCGATCGCTTCGCGGGTATCGAAATAATCCAGTTGAGTGCCGGGTAACGACTTGCGGTATTGAGTATTCATGGCATCAGGACTCATCAGGTAGTCTTTGTTTAAGACGCATGCAGATATACGGCTTTACGCCTGCTTTGGGATGTTGCTGATTGCACGGAATCATATGCGAAATTGACGACCAGCTCACAACCTCAAAAAATCGGTTTTTAACGTTTCTCTATCGCCTCGGCTACACGCGGCTCGACGCCAACGTAGTCGGCACTCGGACGAATAATACGGTTATCAGCGCGCTGCTCCATCACATGCGCAGCCCAGCCAGTCAGGCGGCTCATCACAAAGATGGGCGTGAACAGCTTGGTTGGGATACCCATGAAATGGTAAGCCGAGGCATGGAAGAAATCAGCATTGCAGAACAACTTCTTCTCGCGCCACATCACCTCTTCACACCGCACCGACACCGGATAGAGCACAGTATCGCCAACATCTTTTGCCAGCTTCTCGGACCACTGCTTGATGATCTCGTTGCGTGGATCGCTGGTAGCGTAGATCGCGTGGCCAAAGCCCATGATCTTTTCCTTGCGCTCAAGCATACCGAGCATTTCCTGCTCCGCATTCTCGGCACTGGTAAAGCCCTCGATCATCTCCATGGCGGCTTCGTTGGCACCTCCGTGCAGCGGACCACGCAGCGAACCAATTGCCGCGGTAACGCAGCTGTGCATGTCCGACAGGGTCGAGGCGCAGACGCGAGCGGTAAAGGTCGACGCATTGAATTCGTGCTCGGCGTACAGAATCAGCGACACATTCATGGTCTGTTCATGCAGGCTGTTAGGCTTTTCGCCGCGCAGCATATGCAGGAAATGCGCACCAACAGAGTCGTCATCGGTGTTTTCATCGATGCGTACACCATCGTGGGTAAAGCGATACCAATAACAGATGATCGACGGGAAGATCGCGAGAAGACGGTCGGTAGCATCCTGCTGCTGGCCGAAGTCAGCTTCCGTTTCCAGGTTGCCGAGCATGGAACAACCGGTCCGCATCACATCCATGGGATGGGCATTCCCAGGAATACGTTCCAGTACTTCCTTTAACGCCTTCGGCAAGGTGCGCAGGCCTTTAAGCTTAAGCTTGTAAGCATCCAACTCAGCCTGGGTGGGCAGCTCACCCTTGAGAATAAGATGCGCGACCTCTTCAAACTGACAGTTTGCTGCCAGATCTTTTACATCATAGCCGCGATAGGTCAGGCCAGAGCCTGTCTGTCCGACGGTGGACAGTGACGTCTTACCAGCGACTTGACCACGCAGACCCGCGCCACTCAATTTTTTTGCTTCAGCCATGCCGTTCTCCTTCTTGTTTGGTACCGAGCTTGCCGTGCAGCCGGTTCAGGATTTCTTCTGCGCAAAGAGCGCATCGAGTTTTTGCTCAAAAACGTGGTAATCGATACGATCGTAAAGCTCCATGCGAGTCTGCATGGTGTCGATGACATTTTTTTGCGTACCGTCGCGTCGGATCGCAGTGTAGACATTCTCTGCAGCCTTGTTCATGGCGCGGAAAGCCGACAGCGGATACAGCACTAATGACACATCAGCAGCAGCCAACTCATCCGTCGTGAACAACGGCGTCGCGCCAAACTCGGTAATGTTGGCCAGAATCGGCGCATTCACTTTAGAAGCGAACAATTTGTACATCTCCAATTCAGTAATGGCTTCCGGGAACACCATATCCGCACCCGCTTCCACGCAGGCAGCCGCACGATCCAGCGCAGACTCAAGCCCCTCGACTGCTAGTGCATCGGTGCGCGCCATGATCACGAAGCTGTCGTCGGTCCTTGCATCTACAGCCGCCTTGATGCGATCAACCATTTCCTGCTGGGTGACAATCTCCTTGTTTGGACGATGACCACAACGCTTGGCGCCCACCTGATCTTCTATATGAATAGCCGCAGCGCCGAACTTGATCATCGACTTCACTGTCCGTGCGACATTGAAAGCGCTAGAACCAAAACCGGTATCCACATCCACCAGCAGCGGCAGGTCGCAGACATCAGTGATACGACGGACATCGGTCAGCACGTCGTCCAGGCCGGTGATACCCAGATCAGGCAGACCCAAAGATCCCGCAGCAACGCCACCGCCGGAAAGATAAATAGCCTTAAAACCAGCGCGCCTGGCAAGCAGCGCATGATTGGCATTAATAGCACCGACTACCTGTAATGGATGCTCACTGGCGACCGCATCGCGGAAACGTTGACCGGGTGTATTGGACATCAGACAGATTCTCCTGGGGAAGTAACAGCGCCGCTCTGCTCATGCATGCGGCGTTCAATGTTGCGGCGTGAGGCGCTGATGTGACGACGCATCAGCATTTCCGCGAGTTCTCCATCGCGATCGGCGATGGCTTCGATAATTCGATAGTGCTCGGCAAACGCCTGTTGCGGGCGATTTGGCGTGGTGGAATAGCGGTAGCGATACATCCGAACCAGATGATAGAGATCACCCAACAACATATCACTCAGCGCACGATTCTTGCTGCCGCGAATAATCACATAGTGAATATCCAGATCGCCTTCCTGCTGGTAATACGACTGGTTCGCCTGCAACCCACTGTGTTTTTCGTGCGTTGCCAGAACGTCTCGCAGGGTGGCTATCTCGCTCTCGGTCATATTCTGCGCAGCCAAACGGCAAGCCATTCCTTCAAGCGCTTCGCGCACATGATAGAGCTCAAGCAATTCTTCGTAACTGAGTGAAACTACGCGCACGCCGGCGTGAGGAATTCTGACCACCAAACGACGCCCTTCCAGGCGCCTGATGGCTTCACGCAGGGGGCCACGACTGATGCCGAAGGTATCTGAAAGATATTGCTCGCTGATCCGAGTGCCGGGTGGGATTTCGCCTTTCACGATAGCGGTCTGAATACGCTGAAAGGCACCATCCGATAATGTAAGTGTCGGTAACTCGGTTTCGAGTTGCTTCATAACAGCTACCTTGTAGACAATAGTCTGTTGATATCAGTTTATTTGGTGAATTTTGCGCCATAAAAGATAGAATTGTCAACAATCTGCGCCTGCGGCAACCCGCACTGATAATACATTTATACCCGTTGCCGTTGGCGAGCGTAGATCACCGCCTCTACGACCCGGCGAATGGTCATGCTAAGATGCCATTCGTCGGTCGCGCCCTGCCTATAATGAACGCGCCACGCCCTCATTCTGCCGCTGAGAACACTATGCAATCGATCAATACGCATTTGAAAATCCTGATCGCCATTCTGGTCAGTCTGGGTATCGCCATCACTGGCTACCAGATCTATGTCATGGAAATCCCCCTTACCGAGGATGAAACAGACGCTATCTGGAGTATGGATGCGAAACTGGAATTCGAAGCAGCAAGAGGGGTGCCGGTCAAAGCTCAGATGTTCATACCGCCGCTGGCACAAGATTACATCAGTCTCAATGAAAGCTTTATTTCCAATAACTACGGCGTAAGTATTAACCAGCAAAATGGCAATCGTCGGGTAACCTGGTCCTCACGACGTGCCAGCGGTACCCAGGCACTTTACTACCGTCTTGTGTTGACTCAGCGCTACAGCAGCGAGCCGCCACCGGCAGTCAGCCCACCCCTGCGCGACCCAATCCAGCTCGAAGGCGCAGAGCAGGTTGCCGTCAATGCACTGATCAGCCCTATTCGCCAGCACTCAGCAGACATCGAAACATTCATCAGCGAAGCAATCAGTCGCGTTAACGACATCACCGACGACAACGTCAAACTGCTGCTTGGTGGAGACACCTCTCCCCTAGCGAAAGCACGTGTCATCGATGTTTTGCTTGCCCAGGCGCGCATTCCGCTAGAGCTAGTACACACCGTGAGACTGGAGAATCTTCCTAACCAGGAGCCCGAGCTGTGGTTGCGCAGCTACAACGGTGAGCGCTGGCTATATTTCCACCCCGAGACCGGACAACAAGGCATCCCGGAAAACCGCCTGGTGTGGTGGACTGGTACCGAATCGCTGTTCGATATCGAGGGTGGTCGACGGGGCAATTTGACACTGACCGTTACCAACAGCGAAATGAACGCAATGCGCCTGGCTGAGATGACCTCCAACAGTGGCTCATCACAACTACTCGAATATTCCCTGTATGGCCTGCCCTTGCATGCCCAACAGGTGTATCGCGTCATGATCATGATTCCGATCGGCGTACTGGTCATCCTTTTGCTACGCAACATTATTGGCATCCAGACCCTCGGCACCTTCACTCCAGTACTGATCTCTTTGGCGTTCCGTGAAACTCAAGTGGGTTGGGGCATTGTGCTTTTCACTCTGATTACCGCTCTGGGTCTTTCCCTACGCTCCTATCTCGAGCATTTAAAACTACAAATGTTGCCGCGTCTGTCGATCGTACTGACCTTCGTCGTCATCATCATTGCAATTATCAGTCTGTTCAGTCACAAGCTAGGACTTGAGCGAGCTCTGGCAGTGTCGCTGTTCCCGATGGTAATCCTGACCATGACGATCGAGCGCCTATCGATCAATTGGGAAGAACGCGGTGGCGGTCATTCCTTTAAGGTCGCTCTCGGCACACTGGTCGCAGCAACCCTTGCGCACCTGCTGATGTCAATTCCGGAGCTGGCGTACTTCTTCTTCACATTCCCCGCCACGCTGTTGATCCTGGTTGCGTTCATGCTCGCCATGGGCCGATACCGCGGTTACCGGTTGACCGAACTGATGCGCTTCAAAGCGCTGACGAAACAGGGCTGAGGAAAAAACATGTTCTTCTGGAATACCTGGAAAACACTGCAGGCCAATGGCGTGATGGGCATCAACAGACGTAATGCCGATTACGTGCTCAAATATAATAAGCGCCATCTATACCCGGTCGTCGATGACAAGATCCTGACCAAGGAGCGCGCCATCGCAGTGGGCATCAATGTGCCAAAAATGTATGGCGTTATCGAGACAGAAAAGGATATCGACCGCTTTGACGAAATCGTCAAAGACTATCGTGACTTTGTCATCAAGCCCGCTCAGGGGGCCGGTGGTGACGGGATCATTGTGATCGCTGACCGTTTCGAAGGCATGTTCAAGACCGTCTCAGGCAAGATCATCAGTCGTGACGATATCGGTCACCATATTTCCAGCATTCTGTCAGGCCTGTATTCGCTTGGTGGCCACCGTGATCGCGTGCTGATCGAATATCGTGTAACACCCGATCCGCTTTTCAAAGGCATCAGCTACGAAGGCGTGCCCGACATACGGATCATTCTACTGATGGGTTACCCGGTCATGGGGATGCTCCGTTTGCCGACGCGGCAATCAGGCGGCAAGGCCAATCTGCACCAGGGGGCCATCGGTGTTGGCGTCGACCTGGCGACAGGCCTGACCCTCAAAGGAACCTGGCTCAACAACAAGATCAGCAAGCACCCGGACACCACTAACCCCGTCCACGACGTCCAGCTTCCCGATTGGGATGGCTTCATGAATCTGGCAGCGTCCTGTTACGAGCTATCAGGATTGGGCTATATCGGTGTCGACCTAGTGCTCGACGAAGAAAAGGGTCCGCTGATTCTGGAGCTCAACGCAAGGCCGGGTTTGAACATCCAGATTGCCAATGATGCGGGTTTGACGCATCGCTGCCATATGGTTGAACGGCATCTGGCGGCGCTGAAAAAAACCGGCCGCACCGAGACGGCCCTGGAACGCGTCGCCTATGCGCAACGACATTTCGGGCCACCTGTTTCAGTTGGATCAAAAACGAATAAGGAGTCTGACGCACCGGCATGACAGTTCCGACACCAGGCTGTTATCAGCTGACGGAACTGCCATACCAGGCAGACCCGCTGCCGCGCCTGACCGCCTCGCGCTCACTGGGTTACCCTGTGCTGCTTGATTCAGCAGCAGGGTTAGAGCGCTTTGCCCGTTACAGCATATTGTCTGCCGGGCCACTCCAGTTGATCTCTCCACGCACCGACGAGTCGGGCGAAATCACACTTTCCCGCCTGCGCAACGCACTTCAAATCCTGGCTCCCGCCACCTGGCCTGAGAATATCAACCTGCCTTTTGGCGCTGGGGCGTTAGGTTTTGTGAGCTATGATTTTGGCCGATTTCTGGAGAATCTAACGAGCCAGGCCATGATCGATATCAGCCTGCCTGCATTGCAGATGGGAATCTACGCCTGGAGTCTGATTAGCGATCACTCAGCCAAGCGCTGCTGGCTCGTCTGTCATCCGACAGTGACGGAGATTGAGCGCAAGCGACTCGTCGAGCTTCTGGAAACCAGCACCAAGACGCCAGACAATTTCCATCTGAACGCACCCTTTCAACCAGACCAAAGCAGAGAGGCATATCAGTCGTCCTTCCGGAAGATCAAGGAGTACATAAACGCCGGCGACTGCTATCAGATCAATCTGGCACAACGCTTTCAGGCCCGTTGCAGCGGCGATCCGCTCCAGGCATACCAACGCCTGCGTAAGGCATGCCCAGTTCCTTTTGCCGCCTATATCGAAGCGCCCGACTACGCGTTACTGTGCCTCTCGCCGGAGCGCTTCCTCAGAGTAAGCGGGGGCACAGTAGAAACGCGACCGATCAAGGGCACACGGGCCAGAGGTGTCACAGCGGAGCAGGATGAAGCACTGGCGCGAGAGCTTCAGGAGTGTCTCAAGGATCGAGCCGAAAATCTGATGATCGTCGACCTGCTGCGCAATGACCTTAGCCGAACCTGCGAACTGGGCAGCGTACGAGTGCCGGAATTATTCAAACTGGAAAGCTACCCAAACGTACATCATCTAGTCAGTAGCGTCACCGGCACACTCGACGGCGACCACGACGCACTGGATCTGCTAGCCGCCTCCTTCCCCGGCGGATCAATTACCGGCGCGCCTAAAATTCGTGCCATGCAGATCATCGAGGAGCTGGAACCGGTCAGGCGCAGCTTGTACTGCGGCAGCGTCGGCTATATAGGATGTGAGGGCCAGATGGACCTGAATATCGCCATCCGTAGCCTGATTCACCAGGATGACACCCTTTATTGTTGGGGTGGCGGTGGCATAGTCGCTGACTCCGAGGGCGAAGCCGAATACCAGGAAACCCTGACCAAGGTCAGAGTATTGCTAAAAGCCCTTGAATAAGTTGCCCGCCCAGGGCAAGGACACTGCGGCCCCGAAGCAGCGCGCTTCAGGGCTAATTGCCGGCATCAATCAGTTTTGCCGCTTATAGAGTCAATGGGCGATTCGAAGCCGAAATAAACTCTTTCTTCAGTGCGTCGAAAGTATGCACCGCAGGGAACTGGGGGAACTCGGCGATCACGTTATCCGGTGCGTGAAAGAGAATGCCGGCATGGGCCTCGGACAGCATCGTCGTATCGTTATAAGAGTCACCCGCAGCTATTACGCGGTAATACAAACTCTTGAATGCCAACACCGACTGTCGTTTCGGATCCTTCTGACGCAACTGGTAGTCCACGACGCGATCGCTTTCATCGGTAATCAAGCGATGGCAAAGCAGTGTCGGGAACCCCAACTGGCGCATCAAGGGCTGTGAGAACTCGTAGAACGTGTCTGACAGGATAATGACTTGAAATCGCTCGCGCAGCCAATCTACGAATTCCGGAGCACCTTCCAGTGGCTTGAGCGTACCAATGACTTCCTGAATGTCACCCAGCTTGAGACCGTGCTCCTCGAGGATGCGCAAACGTTGTTTCATCAGTACATCATAGTCGGGAATATCACGCGTGGTTGCGCGCAATTCGGCAATACCGGTTTTTTCAGCGAATGCAATCCAGATTTCCGGAACCAGTACACCTTCGAGGTCTAGGCAGGCGATTTCCACACGTTACTCCATATCGGCACAGTAGGCAGTCAAGTTGGCGCCACAATCTACCTTTTGTCCTTGTCGCGCGCAATGGTGCAGGGCCACAGACCCTTTTTTTGATAACGTTACGGCATAAAAGTATAACTAAATAAAAGAGGATGGACTAAGGCGGCTTTGTTAGACTTCCCGCAACAACGACCGCTGGCCACTACAGGCGGCCAGCCACGGAGAACCCGATGCCTAACGCACCTTTCAACGTAGAGACACTGGCGCACGAGTACGCTGGCAAATCGCCCCAGCAGATACTTCAGCTGGCACTTGATCACTTTCAGGACCTCTGGTTATCCTTCAGTGGCGCTGACGATATTGTCCTGCTCGACATGGCCTGGAAGTTAAACCCCGATATCCAGGTTTTCACGCTGGATACAGGTCGTCTGCATCCTGAGACCTATCGCTTTCTCGAGCAGGTACGCACACATTACGGCATACAGATCGAGGTGCTCTCCCCCGATCACCAGGCGCTGGAAGCCTATGTAAAGGAAAAGGGCTTGTTCGACTTCTACGAGAGCGGCCATGGCGAGTGCTGCGGCATTCGCAAGATTGCACCTTTACGCCGTAAGCTCTCTAACGTCGACGCCTGGCTCACCGGGCAACGCAAGGACCAGAGTCCAACCCGCAGCAATGTACCGGTAATTGAAGTCGACAGCGCGTTCAGCACGCCAGAGCGCTCATTAATCAAGTTCAATCCGTTGGCCAACTTCACCAGCGAGGATGTGTGGAACTACATCCGCATGCTGGAAATCCCCTATAACAGCCTGCATGAGCGAGGCTTCGTCAGCATTGGTTGCGAGCCCTGCACTCGACCGACACTACCCAACCAGCATGAACGCGAAGGTCGCTGGTGGTGGGAAGAGGCAACACAAAAAGAATGCGGCCTGCATGGCGGCAACCTGATCATCAAGGGTTAAGACCCCTCCCGCTGGCGTGGCGACAAACCAGAGCCGCCGCTCAGGCTCGATCAGTGCTCGGGTAACGTCACATCGGCGAACAACTCATCCAGCTCGGGCTTGCTGTGACATAACAATGCCTGGTCAACACGCTCTCTAGTCAGGTGGGGTGCAAAAGCCTCGACAAAGGCATACATGAATCCCCGCAGGAAGGTGCCACGGCGAAAGCCGATTTTGGTCACACTGGCTTCAAACAAATGGCTTGCATCAATCATCACCAGGTCATCATCCGCCGCCGGATCAACTGCCATTTTCGCCACGATGCCAACCCCCAAACCCAGGCGGACATAGGTTTTCAGAACATCCGCGTCCGCCGCGGTGAATACCACCCGTGGACTTAGTCCTCTGTCGCTGAACGCTTCGTCCAGTTTTGAGCGCCCGGTAAAGCCAAACACATAGGTGACCAGTGGGTAGTCGGCCAGCGCTTCAAGTGTCAGCGGGCCGACCTTGGTCAAGGGGTGGCCCTTGGGGACAATGACGCAACGGTTCCAACGATAACACGGCATCATGACCATATCCGAGAACAGCTCAAGGGCCTCGGTGGCAATGGCAAAATCAGCGGTACCGTTTACCGTCATCTCGCAGATCTGGATCGGCGTACCCTGATGCATGTGCAGCGACACCTCCGGATAGCCCTTGATAAAGCGGCTGATGATGGGTGGTAATGCATAGCGGGCCTGAGTATGGGTAGTGGCGATTGTCAGATTACCCTTTCGCTCGTTGCTGAATTCCTGAGCAATCTGTTTGATGCTGTCGACCTTGCGCAGAATCTCCCCGGCAGTCTGGATGATTCGCTCGCCAGCCGGCGTAATACGAGTCAGATGTTTTCCACTGCGCGAGAATACTTCCACGCCGAGCTCGTCTTCCAATAACCGGATCTGCTTACTGATGCCCGGCTGCGATGTGTAAAGACTTTGCGCCGTAGCGGATACGTTCAAATCATGATGTGCCACTTCCCATATATAGCGAAGTTGCTGCAGCTTCATCGTTCAACCCTCTGTCATATCCGCCGGTGATCCAGCATGCGCTGTGAGCCGTCTTATGTAAGCACTGCTCTTTATAACCATATTAGCGCGTTATGACCTCAGGTTAGACCATTTAAAGCGGGAAGTGAGCCACAGTTTGAAAAAAAACGATATGCAGGCCACGACGCCCTATTTTGCGGCCCGGTTGCTGATCCCGTGGGGTACATGCCCTGTCGGAACGACACCCACAGCACTCAGACAGTGGCCCTCCTGATCGTCAAAAAAAAGATCCGCGCCAAAAGCCCGCAAAAACTCGGATTTATCCAGGCCTCCAAGAAAAAGGGATTCGTCCAGGCGGATATCCCACTCGCGCAGGGTGCGGATTACGCGTTCGTGAGCCGGCGCACTCCGCGCAGTAAACAGGGCTGTGCGAATGGGACACTGACCATTGGAAAACTCACTCTGGATGCGACTGAGCGCAGCAAGGAACCCCTTGAATGGCCCGCCACCCAGAGCAAGCCGAGCGGCAGCCTGCTCGCTGGCCTGAAATGCTTCCAGCCCGTCACGCTGAAAAATCTGCTCCGATTCATCCGAGAACAGCACAGCATCTCCATCGAAGGCAATGCGTAACTCATCACGCTCCTCACGGCGATGCTTGGAGGGCAGGATAGTCGCTGCAGCGAAACCAGCCTCAAGTGTGCTGCGCACATCCTCAGCGTGGGTGGAAAGAAACACTTGGCTACCAAAAGCAGGTATGTAGGCGTAGGGACTGCGTCCACCAGCAAAGGCGGCACGGGTAATACCCAGCCCGTAGTGCTGGATGGAGTTGAACACACGCAATCCGGTATCGGCACTGTTGCGTGAGAGCAGTACCACTTCTACTCGGGTATCGCCTTCCAACAGGGTATTGATGTTCAATAATTTCTGCACCAACACGAAGGCTTCGCCCTGCTCCAGGGGAATGTCTTCACGATCAATCTGGTATTGCCGGTAAGCTTCCAGGCCCTCCTTTTCATAGACCTGATGACTGTCATCCAGATCGAAAAGGGCCCGGGAGGAGATAGCCACTACGAGTTTTTCGCCTAGCCTAACCGGCATGCCTTGCTCCTATTCGGTTGTCGTGTAGCTGTCCTGAATGAACTGCAACATATTCAACAATGCCTCGGTTCTGGGCATCTCGCAACCGGCTTCGGTGCCTAGCCGCAACGCTTCACCGTACAAACTTTCAAGCTCCATCGGACGTTTGTGCAGCCAGTCATGATACATGCTCGGGTAATAATCGGGCATGTGCCGGGTCACTTTGAGTAACTTGGCGGCGTAATCCTCTGGCATGACATGCCCACAGGCTTTAGCCGCCGCCACTACCTCCTGCATGAGATCACCGATCAGCCGACGGCTTGCCGGGTTCTTCAGCAAGGCCTCGGTACCCGCATCGAGCAGCACCGACACCCCATTGAAAGACGCGTTCCAAACCAGCTTCTGCCAGCGGGCCGCATCGATATTGCCCATCTCACGCGCTTCGATACCCGCGTCGCGAAACATTTTAGCGGCTTCGGCAATAATAGTTGCGGATTCTTCCTGATCGGCCAACCCCGAGTGGTAGCCTAGATCAATCAAGCCATTTGCTTGATGCTTGACCTGGCCCGGGCCTTCACGGAACAGGCATACATAGCATAGCCCACCGATCAGATGAATATGCTCGGGCAGCATTGGCCGCAGATGCGCTTCATTATTCAAACCGTTCTGGAACAGAATAACCTTGGCACCTTGCGCCGCTGCTCCAGCGATAATCGGTGCCAGATCAGCATTGCCGGTAGCCTTGGTGCCCACCAGCAACCAATCGCAGGGCGGCATGTCAGACACATTCTGATAGGCCTGGACCGGATGCAGCGTCATGTTTCCATGCACCATGCTGTCCACAGTGATGCCTCGCTCCTTCACCGCTGCATACTCGCTGCGCAGTAAAAAATGCACATCATGACCTGCTCTAGCGAGCATCACGCCATAAAATCCACCTATGGCCCCTGTCCCGATAACCCCTATGCGTGGTTTTACGCTCTGCATGGCGACCTCTCTTATTGAATTCAGTCATCCATGGTAATACCCAGCAAGGGGGGAAGACAGTCAGCAAAGCGACAAAGAGCCCAAGATTGGCCCGACACAAACCGATTCCTCTGACGATTAACAACCTTAATCAAGGCAATATGTGCCCATGGGCTAGCCTACATCGCTTTCCTTGATTAAGCTGTTGGGCTATTGATAAAGGTGGCCCGATTGGTCGCCTATATGACCGCTGGAAAAGATATGGCTGACTTACCTATTGATGACCTGAACGTTGCCTCCAATGAGGTATTGATAACCCCTGCCCAGCTCAAGGCTAAGATCCCGATGGCGGCCGCTTCCGGGGCAACTGTTACCCGGAGTCGGCAGGTAATACGCGACATTCTCGAAGGCAAGGATCACCGGATTTTTATCGTGATTGGTCCCTGCTCAATCCACGACCTGGAAGCGGCCAAGGATTACGCCGGACGCCTGAAGCAATTGGCGGAAGAAGTTGGCGATACGCTGTACCTGGTTATGCGAGTGTACTTTGAAAAGCCGCGCACCACCGTCGGCTGGAAAGGCCTGATCAACGATCCTTACCTGGATGACTCGTTCAAGATTGAAGACGGCTTGCATATTGGCCGCCAGTTGTTGAGCGATCTCACATCAATGGGCCTACCCACCGCCACCGAGGCACTGGATCCTATATCGCCGCAATACCTACAAGATCTGATTTCCTGGTCGGCGATCGGTGCGCGCACCACCGAATCCCAGACCCACCGCGAAATGTCGTCAGGTCTATCCTCGGCGGTTGGTTTCAAGAACGGCACGGACGGTGGCCTCACCGTTGCAATCAACGCCCTGCAGTCTGTATCGAGTCCGCATCGGTTCCTCGGCATCAATCAAGATGGCCAGGTATCGATCGTCACCACCAAGGGCAACCAATACGGTCACGTCGTACTACGCGGCGGTAACGGCAAGCCCAACTATGACTCGGTCAGCGTATCCCTGTGCGAAAAAGAGTTGGAAAAAGCCGGTATCGCACCGAACATCATGGTTGATTGCAGCCACGCCAACTCCAACAAGGATCCTGGCCTGCAGCCGCTGGTAATGGACAATGTTGCCAACCAGATTCTGGAAGGAAACACTTCTATCATTGGCTTGATGGTGGAAAGCCATATCGGCTGGGGCAACCAGTCAATCCCCAAGGACCTGAAAGACCTGCAATACGGCGTGTCCATCACCGATGCCTGCATCGATTGGGATACTACCGTGGCAAGCGTGCGCAGCATGCATGCCAAACTGAAAGAGATTTTGCCGGGCCGTCAGCGCACTACCAACTGACAGAACGGTCTGACTAGTCGCGAGATATGTCGTGGCTAGTCAGCTCTTACACTTTTATCAATCCTTTCCTGCAGTCATGGGCTTAACCGGGATACGTCGGTGAACCCTTAGATCGATACCCCAGATGGCTTTGAACACCTGCAGAAACAGGTAAAGAAACGAAATCGGCAAGATCATCGTTTTAAGTACAAACAAGGTCATGACAGTTACAATTGTGGTCGCCATGTTATTGAGGATATCCATCAGCTCCGAATAAGTACTCGGGTCGCCCAATCTGGACACCTTTACCGCCATTGAGCTGATGCCACTGCCAAGCGTATTCCAGAACCCGCCTTTCTCCCCTTTGGCTTGCGCCAGAGCCTCGCGCTCTTGAGCAATACGGCCCATGGAGAGCTTCAGGGCCTGACTCTGGCTCTTCAAGTCAGCAATACGCTCCTCAAATGAGTCCACACGCGCAATGGCAGCGCGGTGAGCGGCACTGCGGTTCAAAAAATTGTAGCGCTCGCTGGCTCTGAGAGTAGATTCTAGCAATCCGAGTGACGCATCCGCAGACTGTTTTTCCTGAACCAGATCGCCGAGGGTCGACTCGATCGATCCAAGCGCACTCTGGACCTCGGCGTCCTTGGCTGCAAGCTGCGCCAGACCGCTGTCATGCATCGCATCCAGTGAGGGAGCTCCACCATTGGTTTGCTGGTTCATCACATCAATACTCGCCGGCAACCCTTCCAGTACCGTGACGTCCCGTCGCAGTTGCTCTTCCAGAAAAACCTGGTCAACCCAGCCACTAAGCACCACCATCAGCACCACGGAAAAGCGCAGAAAAACCATAAATACGAACATCTTGAGTGACACTGCTATGAGCCGACTGTGGCTCGTGAACAGGCTCACGATCAACAGCACACCGATTACTGTCAACAACACTCTGAAAAATAGATCGGAGACCAGAACGAGCAGGATTCTCTGAAGTATTAATGATCCCAGAGCGAACTGCATCAACGTGCCAAATTGCTCGACCATATCGTTAAAAGGATCGAGCGCTTCGCCAGGACTGAAACCCACCACCACCATCTGCACATCTATCGACTGTAGCACCGAAATGACGGCATTCAATGAGCGAGCCACCGCGAAGGCGACCGACGTCTGCAGCAGAGCTCCATCCACGTAAGCAACAGAATAGCGATCTATCACTCCGGTCCACGAGAGCAGAATCAGAAACACAATACCGATAACCATCAGCATCCGTTGCTGCACAGGCCTGTTTTTTTCGAAACGACCGCCCGATTCCATTATTTTTCCTGCCTCATTTTCCCAGGGCCTAGCTTTCAACAATCAAATACCTCAAGACTAAGCAATGCAAGCCCTGAGCGTGTCCATTTGAGTGCATAGTTCAACACGAACGAGTCGAGCGCGGGTTCTCAACTTACGCCCCTGGACGGAATGCCTTGATGACTGCATCGTTACAGCCAAGATAGGGTCCGTCCATCAGATCGATGCAATAGGGCACCGCGGGAAATACCGCTTCCAGGCACTGGCGAATAGCCCGTGGCTGGCCCGGCAAATTGATGATCAGGCTACTACCACGCAACCCGGCGATCTGGCGAGACAGAATCGCAGTGGGCACATATTTGAGAGACTCGGCGCGCATCAACTCGCCGAAGCCGGGCATCAGGCGGTCGCAAACCGCTTCAGTGGCTTCCGGGGTAACATCGCGCTCAGATGGGCCTGTGCCGCCGGTGGTCACCACCAGACAACAACCCACCTCATCGACAAGATACTCCAGCGCCTGCTCAATCTGCCGCGCCTCATCGGGAACAAGCCGGTAGACCGGCTCCCAGTCGCTGGTCAAATACGCATTCAGGGTATCAATGATAGTCTTGCCCGATATATCCTCGTAGACACCCGCACTGGCACGATCACTGACCGTGAGGATTCCGATTCGCGTTACTTTGCTCATGCTCTACCTCAATACAGCTCGATTATTTCGCCATCACGGCCAAGGGCCAGAAACTGAGCGACCATCCCAGCTTGGATCTGCTCCATCATCATCTTCAATGGCTGCTCTGCCTCATCGCTGTTGGGCTGCACGCCGCAGCGTCCGCCCATGGCCGAAACGAAGGCGACGTCCCAGTGAATTCCGGTGTGCTTTGACTCCTCGACAAGCGTGCCAAAATCCGCTGCTTCACTGGGCAGCTTGTCGACACAGAGAACCGGGCTCAGCGCGCCTCCTTCACCCCTTTCATACTGGCTGACCTGTTCTGCAGTAGCGCCGTCAGGCAGCTCGGCGGTTGCAAAAACGAAAAGCAGCCGCTGCGGCTCTGTTTGCAGCCCGGCAACGCGAATCAAGTCTGAGTAGGTTTCGATATTCATGCTTGCGGTACCTTGTGACGATTTTCACTACAGCCTAGCAATTGCCGAGCATGTTTTTGCGGGGCATTAGAGGAAGATGTGATGCCTCTTTGGAGGTACTAACAGCAGATTCAGGGCTGTCGAGTGCGAAGCTTCTTCTGCCGCTGCATGTAACGCTCGACATAAGAGCAGGAGGGAATTACTTCATAGCCCTTGTCGTGGGCAAATTGCAGAGCATGCTCGGTAAGTTTAGCGGCCAGACCTTTACCTCGCAGCGCATTGGGAACAAAGGTGCGATAGATATCCAGCGTCTTTTTGCCCAGATCCATGTAAGCCAGGTAAGCACGGGTACCGTCGATTGTTATGAAAAACTGTTTATCGTCCGGATCATGCTGGATGTTGATGTCCTGATTCATGTCGTATGCTCCCCGGCAGCGAAAATGGCTGCAAAGCATGTTGACCCCCACCAGCTGGAAAAATTCACTGGTGAAGGTCAATCCGCATTATGCGGGTGTAGTCACTCCCACCCCCAGTGCCATCAGCAACGCTATCGATGCAAGACAGGCAATAACCGGGATGGCAACCGTGACCATGAACATATCTTTATACGCTTCGCGATGCGTCAAGCCCATGATCATGAAGGTGGCGATCACTGCGCCACAGTGCGGCAATGAGTCCAGCCCGCCCGAAGCGATGGCTGCGATACGATGGAGTATTTCAGGCTCGACACCCATTTCCAGATACTGTGGAGCGAGAGTCTGCATGAAGATCTGCAGCCCGCCGGATGAAGAGCCGACGATTGCCGACACCACACTCGCCGAGGCGAACACCGACAATAACGGCGGTAAATCAGCCGCCAGAATCCACTGTGCGAACTGGCTAAACCCAGCCGTCTGGGTAACCACCCCACCAAAGCCAATCACTGCCGCCGTATTGATTAGAGGCATGATCGAATCTTCTGCACCCTGACCGAACACTTCAACCGTCTTGCGGCGCATGGACGGGAACAGGACGACACACGCTAACGAACCGAGGATCAACGACATACTTGGCCAGATGATCGGCTGCGCCTGGCTGAATGCCAACAGTGAGGCCAGCATGCTATCGCTTTGTGACCAATCGGCCATCGAGATAATCAGCCGAGGCAGCATGATGACACCCAGAACCACGGCCAGCGGCACCAGGGACAACTTCCAGGAGGGCACATTGTCCAGATCGCCCGCCAGTTGTTCCATACGTCGATCCTGCGCATTCTCCACAAAGCCTTCGCCATTGGCCCGAGCTATGCGCCAGCCACGCTCGACATACAACATGCCCAGCCCCCCCATGATCACTGCTGCGAATAAGCCAATCCAGCCACCGGCAAACAGATCGGTATCCAGGGAACTGGCAGCAATCACGTTGTGGATAGAGGGGGTACCAGGCAGCGCCGTCATCGTGAAGGTACCCGCACCAATAGAGGTCGCCGCAGCCCATAGCCGCTTGGGCAGGTTGGCCTCGCGCATCAATGTGATACCCAACGGATACATGGTAAAGACCACAACAAAGACGACTACTCCGCCGTAGGTCAACAATGCGCAAACCACCATACCGACCAGCAGGGTGTGCTTGACGCCAAGGCTCCGCGTGATCGCCAGGGAAATGCTCTTGGCCGCTTGGCTGGTTGCCATGGCCTTACCGAAAATCGCACCGCACAGGAACAATAGGAAAAAGCGACCAGCAAAACTGAAGGCGCCCAGTGATCCGGAGGGATAGTATTCAAGCAGCGTGCGGGGAATCAGCAGACCGTTGGTAACGGCGACCACCAGTGCGCAGACGAGTGATGCGATAAAGATGTTGATGCCACGCATGGCCATGTAGATAAGCAGTGCCAGACCGGCCAGCAGGCCCAAATTTCCCAGCATAGGAAGCGTCCTTTTATAATTATTGATTAGCTTGCGACACGATACCTTAGCTACCCGACATTACAAGATTCCAGAGCACCCCCTCCATACGCTGAATACCACTCCTGTTCGGTGCTTTATGGGCCGATTGTTTCGTTTTCCGAAGTTACTGCTAGACTGATTACGGCCAATTGGCAGAGATTTACCCAACACGCACAACCCAGTAAGGGAATTCCCATGAGAAACGCATTGCGGATATCCGCGATCACATTAGCCGCATTGCTTGCCGCCGGCTGTAGCACCAATGACCAGCAGACACAGCAAATGGAAGCTCGCTTGTCAGCGACGGAAATCTCTGTTGCCCGCGCGCAGGCACGTGCTGACGAAGCTTACCGCATGGCAGAAGAGGCTATGGCCGCCGCGCAGCGTGCAGACCGCAAGGCCGAGGAAGCGAACGAACGCGCTCGTCGCATGTTGGAACGAGCCAGCCGCAAGTAAGACCCCGTCATAGGCTTTACCATTTCGGCCGGTGTCGGCCGAAATGGTTGGGTCTGCTTCGGCCTTAAAGACACTACTAATATGCGTTGATTTTCTCGCTTGAGCCGAGCTCTTGCGTTGCATCACCGATCAACACGGGAATTCCTTTCTCGGCAAACACTGCATCCCTTATCGCTTGCCAATTCAGCCGAACGCCTACTACCGCTTCATTGCGCCGACTCAGTGCTTCCTGAACAGCTGCCTGGCGATCGAGGGTAGACGGCATGCCCTCCCCGTCGAGAGGCGTGTGTACCTCCAGGTAAAGATCGCCATCATCGCTCAGACCCAGTTTGAACGGCTGGTTGACGATACGTACAGGTGTGTTGACCGGTATCTGCGGGAACAGGTTGGTAATGTCTTCATTGCGCATGCGGAAACAACCGTGGCTAACGCGCATGCCAATACCAAAATTCTTGTTGGTGCCGTGAATGACGTATCCGCTCATGGCCAGATTCATCTTGAAAGGCCCCATTGGATTATCCGGACCGGGCGGCACCACTGCTGGGAGCGGATCGCCTTCGGCTGCGTGCTCTTCACGGATTGACTGGGGAGGATACCAGGAGGGATTGGATTCCTTGCGCAGCACCCGTGTTTCCCCGATGGGCGATGACCAGCCTTCTCGCCCGATACCTACAGGGAAGGTAATCACCCTGCCACCTTCTGGTGGAAAGTAGTAAAGCCGATATTCTGCTAAATTGATGACAATACCGCTGCGCGGCACATCGGGCAGCACATGCAACCCGGGCATGAGAACCTCTGCGCCCTCGCCGGGCAACCAGGGATCCATACTCGGGTTAGCCGCAATCATCTCCAGATAACCGAACCCATGTTCGCCGCCCAATCCGGCAAAGGTATCTTCATAATGGGCGGTAACGGAGTACAGCTCGCCTACCAGCTCCTGGTCTTTATACTGAAATGGATACTCGGACGCTGATACGGGTCCGGCAATCAGTGCAAGCGCCGCGAGGGTGCCCAGGCATAGTAGGTAACCACGCTTGAAAAAACCAGGGTGCATGTCAGTACCTCTATGCGACGCCGAGATCAATCTTGCGGCGTCCGTCGTTTGTCTGCTCACTACGAAGACGGGTTGATCGTCCTGTTGCGCTGGCAGTGACGCGCTGTGAACGAGCATTCGCCAGGCACTGGGGACACAACTGCGGCACGATAGCCCGCAACAGCTCACTGAAAACCGGGCGCGCAGGTAATAAGTCACCACACAAGGTGCGTTCCTCCGGCAAATCCAGACGCATGTTTATGTCAATCAGATGGGTATGCCATGGGTCGCCAACAAACAGGTCATGCTGTTCTTCGCGCTCAATCACGCACCACCGTCTGGCCATCCAGCTTACTGTCACGCCTTTCTCCTACCGTATGAGCGTCTGTAATTCAGCGCGTTTCGCGCGACGAGCGCCAGGCATCAATGCGCGGCCAGGCGTTATCGAGTATGCGCTGCTGCGCTTGTGCCGTCGGATGCACTCCGTCCGCCTGCATCAGACTCTGATCTCCCGTGCCAGCGATTCCTTCAAGTAGAAAAGGCACTAGTGGCACCTCATGCTCGGTGCTCACGTCGTCAAAGACCTGGGCAAAGGCGTCAGTAAAGCGTTGCCCATAGTTAGGCGGCAAGCGCATACCCAGCAGCAGCACCTGTGCACCACTGACCTGTGCCTGCGCAACCATCCTCGAAAGATTCTGTTGCATATCTGTGAGCCGCATTCCGCGCAGCCCATCATTGCCACCCAGCTCTATCACCACAATCTCGGGACTATGCCGCTCCAGCAGGCGCGGCAGGCGGGCCAGCCCCCCAGCAGTGGTGTCGCCACTAACGGACGCATTGACCACCGGAATCGACTCGCCTTCCGCCTCCAGACGCTGTTCTAGCAGCGCCACCCAGCCATCGGCGATATCCATACCGAAAGCGGCGCTGATACTATCTCCCACTATCAGTATTCCCTGGGCATTTGCAGATCCTGTCAGCACCCACAAAGTCGCGATTACCAGGTATTGTTTTAAGACCCTCATCAAAAGGCAGATTCCATGTCAGACAACGTGATCGTTGCCAGTCACCTTAGCAAAGTCGTTCGCAGCCCGGAAGCAACATTGACCATCCTTGACGATGTCAGTCTGGAAATTGCACGAGGAAGTAGCGTAGCTATTGTCGGCGCTTCCGGTTCGGGCAAATCAACCTTGCTGAGTCTGCTCGCCGGTCTCGATCTGCCAAGCAGTGGCGACGTACATCTAGCCGGAAAAAATCTGAGCGCCCTGGATGAAGACCAGCGCGCCGAGCTGCGCGCAGATCATGTCGGCTTCGTGTTTCAGTCTTTCCAGCTGCTTGACAGTCTTAACGCGCTGGAAAACGTAATGCTGCCCCTCGAACTGCACGGCCGGCGCGACGCCCGACAGCGTGCCGCCCATCTGCTCGAACGCGTTGGTCTAGCGGCGCGACTCACCCACTACCCGCGCCAGCTCTCCGGTGGAGAGCAACAAAGGGTGGCCATTGCCCGCGCCTTTGCCAGCGAGCCGGATATTCTCTTCGCCGACGAACCCACAGGTAATCTCGATGCCGTTACCGGCCAGCACATTACCGACCTGCTGTTCGAGCTGAACCGCGAGCAACACACCACGCTGGTCATGGTCACGCATGACCAGCGCCTGGCTGAACGCTGCCAGAATGTACTACAGCTGGAAGCCGGACGCCTGCTGGAGCCGGTGCAATGAAGATCGGTACCTTGTCACTGGCCACCCGTCTGATGGCCCGCGAATGGCGTGCCGGCGAACTGCGCGTATTGATCATGGCACTGATTATTGCCGTGCTGGTGAGTACCGCGATCAGTTTTTTCACCGACCGCCTGCAGCGCGGCATGGTCAGCCGTGCTGCGGAATTTCTTGGTGCCGACATGGTCATCTCCTCGCGGGCACCCCTGCCTGAAGCGTATCTGCAGCGCGCCCTGGACGACGGCCTGGCACACGTCGACATTGTCGAATTCAATAGCATGATGACCAGCCACGTGGAGATGCAGCTGTCGAGTGTCAAGGCGGTCGGCACCGGCTATCCGCTGAGAGGCCAGATGCGCATCGCAGAGCAGATGTTCGGCGCCGAACGCGTCGCTACCGGTATTCCGCTGCCCGGCGAAATATGGATCGAGCCGCGCCTGGCCGCCCAGCTGGCCCTGGAGGCAGGCGATGCGCTGGACGTAGGGCGTATCAGTCTAAACATAGAATCGATGTTGACCTACGAACCTGACCGCGCCGGCGATTTCTACAGCCTTACCCCAAGGGTGCTGATGAATCTGGTTGATCTGGACGCAACCGAAGTCGTTCAGCCCGGCAGCAGGGTGCGCTACCGGCTGCTACTCAGCGGATCAGAAACCGCATTGCAGAGCTATGCCAACTGGCTACGCCCCCAGTTGAAGGACAACCAGCAGCTGACCACGGTTGCCGACGATAACCAGCAGATTGGTAGTGCACTGGATCGGGCCGCACAGTTTCTCGGTTTGGCCAGCATAGCCGCGGTGGTACTCGCAGGCGTCGCTGTCGCCCTGTCGGCCAGCCGCTTTGCAACGCGACATTTCGATACCAGCGCCCTGCTGCGTTGCCTGGGTGCCAGCCGCCGGCGGGTGATGTCCATCTTCCTGATTCAACTGGCCTGCCTGGGTCTACTCGCCACCCTGATTGGTTTGGCACTGGGCTGGGTCATGCAATGGGGGCTGGTGCATCTACTGCGCGATCTGTTACCCCCCAATCTGCCTGGCGTCGGACTCAAACCCCTGGTAGTGGGGGCGGCCACAGGTTTGATCGCGCTGGCGGGCTTCGCGCTGCCACCGCTTATTCGACTTGGCCAAGTCGCGCCGCTACGAGTACTGCGCCGGGACCTGGCACCCCTGCCCAGCAGTGGCTGGCTGATCTACGGACTCGCGCTTGGCGGACTCAGCCTGCTGATGTGGCAGTTCACCGGCAACCTGCGTATCACCTTGGCCGTGGTATTCGGCGGTGCTATCGCGGCGCTGCTGCTGGGACTGGTAGCCTGGGCGCTGTTGCGCCTATCCGGCAGCCGGCTGCGCAACGCCGGTCTGGCCTGGCGTCTGGGCAGCGGTCAGTTGCTCAAGCATCCAATAGCTGCCGCAGGGCAAATCCTCGCCTTCGGTCTTATTCTGATGTCGATGGTGGTCGTCCTGATACTGCGTACCGAGCTGCTCGACACCTGGCAAGAACAACTGCCCGAAGACACACCCAACCATTTCGCGCTCAATATCATGCCCAGTGAGCAAGCAGCGTTTTCGGCAACGCTGGAGCGTATTGGCGCGGTCAGCGCACCACTGTATCCGGTTACACCGGGGCGACTGACGGAAATAAATGGCCAGCCGGTACGCGAATTGGTCACCAAGGACACCCAGGGTGAACGAGCAGTCAGCCGCGACCTGAGCCTGACCTGGTCAACCAGCATGGCAGCCGATAACCAACTGCTGGCCGGCCAATGGTGGCCAGAGCCTCTGCCCGCGGATGAACCGCTGATATCCATCGAGTCCGGCCTGGCTGACAGTCTGGGTGTGACGGTGGGCGATGAGTTGAGCTTCGTGATCGCCGGGCAGTTACTGGATGCCCGCGTCATCAATATCCGCGAAGTCAATTGGGACAACTTCACCCCGAACTTTTACGTTATCTTCTCGCCCGGCAGCCTGGACAGCATGCCCGCTACGATATTGACCAGCTTCAGCTTGCCGACCGAGAAACGGGCGGAACTGCGCGAATTGGCGCAGGCCTTCCCCGCCATGACACTGCTCGAAGTCGAAGCCTTGCTCAAGCAAATCCGCGACATCCTCGCTCAGGTCACCCTGGCGGTCGAGTACGTTATGGTGTTTGTACTACTGGCTGGTTTCACGGTGCTCTTTGCAGCTTTGCAGTCGACCCTCGACAACCGTCTGTACGAAGGCGCATTACTGCGCACGCTGGGGGCGCGCAAGGCATTGCTACGCCAGGCCAATCGACTGGAGTTTGCGCTGTTGGGCACCCTGGCCGGCGTCATGGCTATCGTCGCGGCTGAGCTGATCACCTGGTTACTCTATCGTTTCGCGCTAAACCTTGAATGGTCACCGCATTACCTGCTCTGGATTGGGGTGCCGCTGACCGGTGCAGTGTTGATCGGCGTCGCCGGTGCCCTGGGTACACGAGCGGTGGTACGTGAAAGCCCTATGCGTCTGATCAATCGCGGCAGCTGAATAGGCAGCGGGCCAAGGATGGCCAGCCTAGACGAGGTACTCGATCTGCTTGACCCACCAGCCCATGTCGCCCTCGGGGGTGGTGACGACCGCCTCATCGCCGACTGATTTACCCAACAGTGCTCGAGCCATGGGTGAATCGATGGAGATGTAGTCCTTGCGGTCGAAAATCTCATCGTAGCCAACGATCCGAAACCGCCGATTATTACCCTCATCACTCTCCACATCGACCCAGGCGCCGAAGAACACGCGTCCCTCCTGCTCGGATCGATGCTCGACCACTTTCAAGTCCTCGATACGTTTGCGCAGGTAGCGCACTCTACGGTCGATTTCACGTAGCAATTTTTTGTTGTACTGGTAGTCCGCGTTTTCACTGCGATCACCCAGCGAAGCCGCCCAAGTAACCTTGCGCGTGGTATCCGGTCTTTTTTCGCGCCACAGATAATCCAGTTCCTGTTTCAGCTGCGCGTAGCCTTCCAGCGTTATCAATCGTGTTGTCACTGTATCGCTCTCTGTTCTTCCGGCGCTTGACCAGTGGCTATCGCACCAAAAAAGGGATTGTGTGTGTTTCTCGCACCTTAGTGGACCCAATCTCCAGCCCAGCCGCTTTGCAAAAACATCGTGTTCAGCGCTTACCTCAGGGCAAATCACGTTCTGACAAAATCACCCATGCGACCGCAATACGGGGTTTAACACGGATCCGCTCTCCAGTCTGAGAAGAGCATCCGCCGTCTTCTTGATCAAATGGCATATAACTTGCTGAACATTTAATGTAATCCGGCCTGACGTACCGCTGGACAATCCCGGCGGTCAATGACGGCCTCTTCCGGGACAGGTGATCCCGGCAGCGTGGCCAGGCACTCACCCACTGTAAACAACCCATGAATATCAGGCAAAGGCGCCTGGAGCTGATTGTCAGCTTCAGGCGCCTTTTTTTGTTTTGGGCCATTGCCAACGGCAACGGCTGCGACGGAGGAACAGCTATGAGCTCTATCACCCATCAGGCCAGCAAAGAGATTCTGGTCATTATCGGCAACGGCATGGTAGGCCATCATTGCGTCGAACAGTTAATTGAGCGTGGCGCGCTCGCCCGTTGCGACATCCATGTGTTTGGTGAAGAGCGCCAGCGGGCGTACGACCGAGTGCATCTTTCTGAATACTTTGGCGGCCGTGATGCCGAATCACTCGCCCTCAGCGATGCAGACCTCTATGCCACCAGTGGGGTGCAACTGCATCTAGGTGTTCAGGTGCTGGGCATTGATCGGGGGCGCAGGGAAGTCATTACCAGCAACGGTCGCCAGCACTATGATCGGCTGATAATGGCAACCGGCTCCTACCCGTTCGTACCGCCGATTACCGGAGCTGAAGGCAATTCGCGCCTGGTCTACCGTACGCTGGACGACCTGGATGCCATTCGTGAGGCAGCCGCCGGCTCACGCCGAGGCGTAGTTGTCGGTGGCGGTCTGCTTGGCCTGGAGGCTGCCAATGCGCTCAAGTCCCTGGGGCTTGAAGCTCACGTTGTGGAGTTTGCACCGCGGCTGATGCCCGTGCAGCTCGATGACGAGGGCGGCGCTGCCCTGCGGGCGCAGATCGAGGCGCTGGGCGTCGGCGTACACCTGGGATGTGCCACCGAAGAGATCGTCGTCGGCCAGGACTACCGTTACCGGATGAACTTCAAGGGCGGCGAGTACCTGGAAACCGACCTGATCGTATTTTCGGCGGGCATTCGCCCGCAGGATGCCCTCGGCCACAGCACCGGGCTGGAACTAGGGCCACGGGGCGGCATTGCAATTGACGACGATTATCGGACAAGTGATCCGGTCATCTTTGCCATTGGCGAGTGCGCTGCATGGAATGGCACCTGCTTCGGTCTGGTCGCCCCGGGCTACAGCATGGCGCGTAACCTCGCGCTGCAGCTCACTAGCGAGCCACACGAACCGTTCACCGGCGCCGACATGTCAACCAAGCTCAAGCTACTGGGTGTCGACGTGGGATCAATCGGCGACGCCCATGGTGCTACCGAAGGATCCAAGAGCTATCGATTTATCGATGAAGCCAATGCCAGCTACCGTCGCCTAGTGGTGTCTGCCGATGGCAAAAAGGTACTAGGTGCCGTCCTGGTCGGCGATAACAGCTATTACGACACGCTGCTGCAATATGCCCAGAATGCTATCGACCTGCCCAAGGACCCTACCGGTCTGATCCTGCCGCTGTCCGACGGCACGCCCACACTAGGCGCTGATGCCCTACCCGATACGGCGACCATCTGCTCCTGCCACAACGTCAGCAAGGGAGCAATTTGCTGTTCGGTAGACACCGGCTGCACCGATCTCGGTGATCTGAAAGCGACGACCAAAGCCGGAACGGGCTGCGGTGGCTGCAGTGCGTTACTCAAGCAGGTTTTCGAGCACGAACTCAGTGCGCGCGGCGTCGAAGTGGACAAGAGCCTGTGCGAGCACTTCGCGCATACCCGCCAGGAGTTGTATGCCATCGTCAGAGTCGAGGGCATCACCCATTTCGATGAACTGCTGACTCGCCACGGCCGCAGCCACACCGGCTGTGACATCTGCAAGCCGGCAGTCGGCTCGATCCTCGCCTCCTGCTGGAACCAGGCAATCACCGATCCGCTGCTGGTTCCCCTGCAGGACACCAATGACACCTTCATGGCGAATATGCAGAAGAACGGCACCTACTCGGTGGTACCCCGGATCGCCGGAGGCGAGATCACCCCCGACAAACTGATTGCGATGGGCGCCGTGGCGAAAAAGTACGATCTATACACCAAGATCACCGGCGGTCAGCGCATCGACCTCTTTGGTGCGCAACTGCACCAGCTGCCGGATATCTGGTCCGAATTGATCGATGCCGGCTTCGAGACCGGTCACGCCTATGGCAAATCCCTGCGCACCGTTAAATCCTGTGTCGGCAGTACCTGGTGTCGCTACGGCGTGCAAGACAGTGTCGGCATGGCCATTGTGCTGGAAGACCGTTACAAGGGCCTGCGCTCTCCGCACAAGATCAAGTTCGGCGTATCCGGCTGTACCCGCGAGTGTGCTGAAGCGCAAAGCAAGGATGTCGGCGTCATCGCAACCGAAAATGGCTGGAATATGTATGTGTCTGGTAACGGCGGTATGCGTCCGCGCCACGCAGAACTCTTCGCCACCGATCTGGACGACGCCACCCTGATCCGCTACATCGACCGGTTCTTGATGTTCTATGTGCGCACCGCCGATCGCCTGCAACGTACCTCCGTCTGGCGCGAGAGTCTGGAAGGCGGCCTCGATTACCTCAAGGACGTGATCATCGATGACAGCCTGGGGCTGGCCGACGAACTCGAGGCGCAGATGCAGCTGGTGATTGATCGTTACGAATGCGAGTGGGCCAACGCTCTCAAGGATCCTGAGAAGCTCAAGCGTTTCCGTACTTTCGTCAACGACGAGCGCAGCGACCCGGACATCCACTTCGTCAAGGAAAGAGGCCAGAACCGACCGGTCAAGGCTTCCGAACTCCACCTGATACCTGTCGCCGAGGAGGCAGTCTGATGACTCAAACCAATGTAGCCCGTACCGAAAAATCCGGACCCGTGCCGACCGGACAATGGAAGCCCATCTGTCAACGCAAGGATCTGGTAGCCAACTCCGGCGTGGTGGTCTGGCTGGATAACACCCAGGTTGCCCTTTTTCATCTACCGCAGACCGGGGAGGGGGAAAAAGTTTTCGCCCTGCAAAACCGCGATCCAAAGTCCGGTGCCAACGTGATAGGTCGCGGCATCGTTGGTCACCTCAAGGGCGGCTTGGTCATTGCCTCGCCGCTATACAAACAGCACTTTCGCCTGGACGACGGAACCTGCCTGGAATACCCCGAGCAGCAACTTTGCCATTGGCCTGCACGCCTGAACGGCGACGTCGTCGAAATCCAGACAGCGCCCTGATAAGCACCGCAGCTTCCAATCCTTATTCAATAGTCAAAGAGAGCATCTTATGTCCTATTTAGTCCCCTCCGAATTTGTTACCAAGATGATCGATGCAGGTGAATCGAAAGTATTCATGGCGCCACGCGACGCGCTTATCCGCGCGTTCATGGCTGGTGCCATTTTGGCGATTGCCGCAGTGTTCGCCGTCACGATCACGGTTCAGACCGGCTATCCAATCATCGGTGCCATCCTGTTCCCGGTGGGTTTTTGTATTCTCTACCTGATGGGCTTCGATCTGCTGACCGGCGTATTCGTGCTGACACCCCTGGCGCTATTCGACAAACGGCCTGGGGTCACTGTAGGCGGAGTTCTAAAGAACTGGGGTCTGGTATTTACCGGCAACTTCGCCGGCGCCATCACCGTGGCGTTTCTGATGGCCATTGTGTTCACCTATGGATTCACTCAGGAGCCGGATGCCGTCGGCAAGATCATCGGCGATATTGGTGAGGGCCGCACGGTTGGCTACAAGGATCACGGCGCCGGCGGCATGCTGACGATCTTCATCCGGGGCATACTCTGCAATTGGATGGTCTCGCTGGGTGTGGTCGGCGCAATGATCTCAACCACGGTGAGCGGCAAGGTCATCGCCATGTGGATGCCGATCATGCTGTTCTTTGGCATGGGCTTCGAACATTCAGTCGTCAACATGTTCCTGTTCCCTTCCGGCCTGATGTTGGGTGGCAACTTCTCGATCATGGATTACCTGATCTGGAATGAATTTCCGGTCGTGATCGGCAACCTGATCGGCGGGCTGTCGCTAACCGGCCTGACCCTTTACGCTACCCATATTCGCACTGGCGCCAAGCGTCTGCCTGCCTGACACACCCCGCCCCGTCCTATTCCGGCCGGGGCTTGCCGTACAGGACATCATGACCAGCCAACTGACCATCTCATCAGGACAGTGTTCCGACAAGGGTCGCAAAACCATCAACCAGGACTTTCACGGCATCCGCGTTCCCCGTGAACCCCAGCTAGGCACCAAGGGCATTGCGATCGCCCTGGCCGATGGCATCAGCAGCAGCCAGGTCAGTCAGATTGCCAGCCAAACCGCCGTTGCTAGCTTTCTGGAAGACTATTTCTGCACCTCCGATGCCTGGTCGGTCAAGAAGTCCGCCCAGCGTGTGTTGATGGCTACCAATTCCTGGCTGTATTCCCAGACGCGCCAGAGCCAGTACCGCTATGATCGAGAAAAGGTTTACGTGTGTACACTCAGCGCCCTGGTCATCAAGTCGACCACCGCGCACTTGTTTCATATCGGCGATGCCCGCATCCATCACCTGCGTAACGGCAGCATGGAGCAACTGACTGATGATCATCGAATATGGATAGCCCAGGACCAAAGTCATCTGAGCCGGGCTTTGGGCATCGACTCACACCTTGAGATCGATTACCGCGCATTACAGTTGGAGCAGGGGGATATTTTCGTCCTGACCACCGACGGCATACATGAACACGTGCGCACTGCGCGCATGGCTGAACTGATCGTGGAAAACGCTGACGACCTTGATCTCGCCGCTCGCGCAATACTCACCGACGCCTTCGACCAGGGCAGCGATGACAACCTGACGGTTCAAATCGTTCGCATCGACAGTCTACCCGTACGCGATGTCAATGAAGTCTTCCAGCAACTGACCGATCTACCCTTCCCTCCCGTTCTGGTTCCGCGGATGCTCCTGGACGGATTTACTGTCATCCGCGAGTTACATGCCAGCCATCGAAGCCACGTCTATCTGGTTCAAGATAATGAATCTGGCCAACACATGGCTCTCAAAGCGCCAGCCACCGACATGCAGCACGACCAGGGGTATCTGGAACGGTTCCTAATGGAAGAATGGATTGCGCGCCGTATTGACAGCGGGCATGTCATCAAAGCCATAGCGCCCTCTCGCAAACGCCGGGCCTTGTATACCTTGACGGAGTACGTGGAAGGCCAAACACTGGCTCAATGGATTATCGATAATCCCCATCCCGACCTCGCGAGTGTCCGCGCCATTGTTGAGCAGATTGCCCGAGGGCTCCGTGCCTTTCACCGACTAGAGATGCTGCATCAGGATCTGCGTCCCGCCAACATCATGATCGACGGTACCGGCACTGTTAAGATCATTGACTTCGGAGCTACACGGGTGGCCGGCGTCATGGAGAGCGCCTCGCCTGGCACTTATCAGGATATTCTCGGCACCGAGCAATACACCGCGCCGGAGTATTTTCTGGGTGAGAGCGGCACGGCCTGTTCGGATCTTTTTTCCCTGGGCGTCATCACCTATCAGATGCTGACCGGCAAAATTCCCTACGGAGTACAGGTGGCACGCGCCAGAAGCCGAGCGGCGCAAAGCCGCTTAGCGTACGTCTCGGCGCTGGATGCAAAACGTGAAATACCCGTCTGGATAGATGATGTACTGAAGAAGGCCCTGCATCCGCAACCGGACAAACGCTACCAGGAGCTGTCGGAATTCACCTACGATCTGCGACACCCGAACAAGGCCTTTCTCGAACGTACCCGTGCACCGCTTCTCGAACGCAACCCTCTTTTGTTCTGGCAATCTACCTCAGCCGCTCTGGCTGCCATGGTGGCGCTGCTTATCGTCTTCTGGCCGCGTTAAAATCCTATATAAAGTTCCTCTCTACTCGACCGATCACAAGTCCTGAGTCATTAAAAGGGGTTAGTCAGAAGCCTTCTGCAAAAAAACCAGTATCCAATGACTTATAGCTGATACAGGTTTACCATCCTGCGGTGGTCAAAAAATAACAAAAACCGAGACAATAGAATGGAAATTGCTCAGTGGACCAAGGGCAGCGAGACCCATCCGGCGTTCAAAAGCGAGACAGCCACCCGCAATGACCAGGCCTTACGCAAACGCAGACTGGCTATGTCTTTCACGTCTTATCTTGTCTCTTTCACAGTCGTATTGTTGTTCTGCTATCACGGCTTAGTTCCTTTGACGGTGGCAAAGCAATACTTGCTTTTCAGCGTCATGATCAACAGCCTGATATGGGCGCTGATCCATTTCGACATCAATCTCAAGCTGCACGATCCAAGCATGACCGCGCTGCAGATCACACTGAGTCAATGGCCCGCATTGTGGTTGATGTTCTTTCTCGAAGCCGGGCAGGCTCGGGCGATTTTCCTGCTAATGATCGCAGTACCTCTACTTTACGGAATCCTTGCACTTAACGTGCGCCAGTTCATATGGGTCAGCATTCTCTTTTTTACTCAGTATTGTGTACTGCACTTGGCACTCTGGCAGTTACGGCCCGAAGTACTGGTTACCAGTGTCGAATTGGTTCAGCTCTTCGTCTTCGCCATAGTATTGGCTCAAGTTGCCCTGATAGGCGGCTTTATCAGTGGCCTGCGTGGCAAACTACGTGTGCGCAATCGTGAACTGCAGTCCGCGATGGAGCGCATTCAGGAACTGGTCAACATCGACGAGCTTACCGGGATCTACAATCGCCGACGTATCGTTCAGGCTCTCTCGGACGAATCCAACCGATGCCGACGCATACCCGGGGCTTTCAGCCTGGGCATCATGGATGTGGACCATTTCAAACAGGTCAACGATACCTACGGCCACCAAGCAGGGGATGAGATTTTACGCGAACTGGCCAAGGCCGTAGTTGCAGATTTAAGGGCAATCGACAGCTTTGGTCGTTATGGTGGCGAGGAGTTTCTTATGGTCCTGCCACAGACAACTCTGGCCGGCGCACGTATAAAATCAGAACGGTTGTGCAAGACAATCGCGGCACTTCGATTCAATGGCTTACCCGCCGAATTTAGCATTAGCGTGTCTATTGGAGTGGCCGAACCCCATGTCGACGAAAGCACAGATGACACGCTGGCGCGGGCCGATCGTGCTCTTTATACTGCCAAGGACAACGGCAGAAACTGCGTTATCTGTTGTGATGCGTCACCATTGGACGCAGTCCATCGTGGCCCCGTTTCTGCAATCTGAATTCCTCTCCCGCCCCGATGCTAGCTGCGTTAGACTAGGCCCATTAGCCCAGCGAGGTGCACTCATGAATACCAGCAATACGCCATCGGCCACCGCACGCTTGGACAAGATTCTGGCCGACGCGAAGCACAGCCGAGAAAGCGGTTACCGCGAAAAGGCATTGAAGATGTATCCATGGGTCTGTGGTCGCTGCGCGCGCGAATTCAGCGGCAAGCGGGTCAGTGAGCTGACCGTGCACCATCGTGATCATAACCACGACAACAACCCCCAAGACGGTTCCAACTGGGAACTGCTGTGTTTGTACTGCCACGATAACGAACATGCCCGCTATACCGACCAGCAATACTTCACAGAGGGCTCGACTGCGAGCCAGCAGGGACCGCAATCCAGCCACAAAGCCTTTGCCGGACTGGCTGACCTGTTGAAGAAAAAATCGTGACCGTCACCCCAGCCAGCCACGACGATGCAATCTCCAATAAAATAGTGATGTTTGGCAGGCCAGTAGGGCCCCTGGCGAGCCACTGAAAAACCTTGCGGCAATTATTAGCGAAAGCGCGTATACTATTTGATCTATTTATTCCCCAAGGTTTACTCCAAGTATGTCCGATACCGCTCCGGCGGCACCTCAGTTCGCCGACTTAGGCCTGCCTGCACCACTTCTCGAGGCGATTACCAGCCTCGGATATGAAACACCCTCTGCCATTCAGGCCGAGGCTATTCCTACACTACTAGCCGGCGAGGACCTGCTCGGCTTGGCCCAGACCGGCACTGGCAAGACAGCCGCCTTCGCGCTGCCCGTCCTGGCTGGCATTGATGTCAGCGTACGTGCGACCCAGGCGCTCATTCTCACGCCCACGCGTGAACTGGCCTTGCAGGTTGCCGAAGCGTTTCAGCGTTATGCGCAGAACATGCGCGGCTTTTCCGTGCTCGCACTGTACGGCGGCTCGCCGTTCGCGCCTCAATTCAAGGCGCTTGAGCGCGGCGCCCACGTTGTGGTGGCGACACCCGGCCGCCTGACCGACCACATGCGTCGCGGCAGCATCAAATTCGAGAACATGCGTTTCCTGGTGCTCGACGAAGCAGATGAAATGCTCAAGATGGGTTTTGCTGACGATCTTGACGCCGTATTCGAGAAGGTTCCGGAAAATACTCAAAAAGCACTTTTCTCCGCGACCATGCCCGCAGGCGTGCGCACTGTTGCCCGCAAGCACATGCGTGACCCGAAGGAAATCCGTCTGCACAGCGGTGTGAGCAGCAGCCTGGATACCATTACCCAGATCGTCTGGGAGGTGTCCAACCACCACAAACTCGATGCCATGACACGCTTGCTCGAAGTTGAGCCCGTCGAAGCCATGATCGTGTTCGTGCGGACCAAGACTGCCAGCATGGAAATTGCCGAGCGACTTGAAGCCCGTGGCTTCGCCGCCGCCGCACTGAATGGCGACCTTAGCCAGCAGTTGCGTGAACAAGTCGTTGATCGCCTCAAACGCGGCCTGCTCGATATCGTGGTCGCAACCGACGTAGCTGCCCGCGGCCTGGACGTTGAGCGCATTTCCCACGTACTGAATTATGACGTGCCGCACGATAGTGAGTCCTACGTGCACCGTATCGGCCGAACTGGTCGGGCCGGACGTTCGGGCACAGCGATTCTATTCGCCACACCGCGCGAACGCCGTCTGCTTCATCTGCTGGAAAAGGCCACCGGCCAGAAAATCCAGAGCCAGGCATTGCCTAGCGCCGATGCTGTCCGCAGTGGCCGTCTGACCAAGCTCGCCAAGCGCATCAATACCGCCCGTGAGACAACAGGCGCGCTGCATGAAAAGTTGGTCGCTGACCTGCTTGAATTGACCAGTCTCGAGCCTGAAGAATTAGCCGCCACCCTCCTGGCAATCATGCCCAGCGCCAAGACTTTGGTCGAGCCGGTCAAAGACTTGCCTACTGCTGCACCGGCTAGCCAGAATGACGGCTATGCCGATCGCGACAGCGGCCTGGTACGTTACAAGGTCAAGGGCGGTCGCTCCAATGGCCTGATGCCCAAGCCTCTGGTCGATGCACTATGCCGTCACGGCGGCCTTCAGCGCCAACAAATCGGACACATCAAACTGTTCAATGAACACAGCGGTGTCTACCTGCCGGAACTGAACGAAGCCACATTGGCTCGCCTGACCTCGGTCGAGATCAATGGCGTAGCGCTGCAAATCCGTGCCTGGCCTCTGCCTCCGGGCGAGTCCGAGCCACCGACGCGCCCGCGTCCGCGCAAGGATTTCGCCAGCAAGCCTCGCAGCACCAAGCCTCGTCCGACCAAGTAACTTTCGTGCCGGAATGGATTGATATCGGCGTCAACCTGACCGACTCCGCCTTCGACAATGATCGAACGGCGGTACTCGAACGGGCTTGGCAAGCCGATGTCAGCCAGATCGTTCTGACTGCTACTTCGCTGGCGGTCAGTCATCAGGTACAACCTCTTTGCGCTGAATATCCTGACCGCCTGTTCTGTACCTCCGGAGTGCATCCGCATCATGCAGACCAGTGGACTAGCGAAGTGGCGGCTGAATTGCGCAGCCTCTCAGCCGCCGACTGCGTCAAGGCTGTTGGCGAATGCGGTCTCGACTACAATCGTGACTTCTCACCCCGTCCCCAGCAAATCAAAGCACTCGAAGCACAGCTGCAACTGGCAGCCGAGCTGCAACTGCCCGTGTTTTTGCATGAACGTGAGGCGAGCAAGGTACTGATCGATATTCTGCGCCATTACCGGGACGACATTCCCGGCGCAGTGGTGCATTGCTTCACTGCTGACCGTGAAGCGCTGTATCCTTACCTTGATATGGACCTGCATATTGGCATCACCGGATGGATATGTGATGAACGCCGTGGCAGCCATCTGCATTCGCTAGTTGGCGACATCCCCGCCGGTCGACTGATGATTGAAACCGATGCGCCTTGGCTGACACCCAGAACATTACGACCCAAACCAAAAAGAGGTCGCAACGAGCCCGCTTTTATTCACTCTGTCGCCAGCATGCTGGCAGCGTGTCGGAATGAATCCATCGAGCAGCTCGCTGCACACACCAGTGCCACGGCCAGGACGTTTTTTGACCTACCCTTTCCGACCTGCTCTACACCAGAAGCTGAATCCGGCTGTCGATAAACTGCACAGCCCCTTGGCGGCGACCTGCAATTGCGACATGATGCCTATGAATACAACAAAGTCAGGCATTACATTTGCGCACTGGCTTGTCAGCAGACCCTGGAGTAATCAGCAGATCATGCGATCCTTCTTTCGCCATCTTGTTTCTACCACCGCCATGCTCACTCTGGCCACGAGCGCATGGGCAGCCGATTCCGGCACGCTGCCAGTAACTGTAAAGCAATCACTGGAGGCGGCAAGGGTTCCGCTGGACGCCATGTCAATGGCCGCGATTCCCCTTGAAGGCCAGGGCATGGCCCAGTTTATTAATGCCGACAAGGTCGTCAATCCCGCATCCACAATGAAGCTGGTTACTACATATGCTGCGCTGGAATTGCTTGGCCCCACCTACAGTTGGCGCAGCGAGTTACTCGGCACCGGACCGGTGAGCAATGGCGTACTCGAAGGCGACCTGATTTTCCGCACAAGCGGAGATCCTAAGATGACGCTTGAAAGGATGTGGAGCCTGTTGCGTGAACTTCGCGCGGCCGGAGTGAGGGAGATAGCTGGCGACCTGATTCTACAACCCGCCGATATCCGGCTGCCAATTAATGCCCGCCCCTTCCCGGACGATGGCAACGACCCGAGCAAACCGTTTCTGGTCGAGCCTGACCCGCTACTGACCAACTTGAAACTGCTGGTGCTCAGCAGTTACGGTGAAAGCAACGGTGTGCGAATTCATCTGGAACCTGCGTTACCCGAGATCACGATCGTTAACCAACTGCGGCTGCTGGAACCCGTCTCCAGCTGTCCATGGCCCAATGTTACCTATGGGATAGATGACCAGGGCTCCCATGCCACCGTCACACTCGTCGGTGCCCTGCATAAGGGCTGTTCGGTACAACGCTACATGTCCGCGCTCGACGCACCGACCTATACCGGCAGCACGCTGCGCACTCTCTGGCGTGACATGGGCGGTGCCGTGCGCGGCACCACCCGCATAGGCCAGGCGCCATCAGGTGCTCGCAGTCTCGCGCGCAGTGACTCACCAGATTTGGTGACTGTCATCCGTGACATCAATAAATTCAGCAACAACACCATG
>Ga0314774_1000225_pt1 | contig 50628 bp, 36 predicted proteins | sample MetaGCBIA2018_FD_204515 | JGI IMG/M metagenome (GOLD analysis project Ga0314774, IMG submission 204515) | Cryopeg brine microbial communities from Beaufort Sea near Barrow, Alaska, United States - CBIA 2018 | ecosystem: Environmental > Aquatic > Marine > Coastal | place: USA: Alaska | collected... | reverse complement strand
GTAAGCGACTGAAGCCGAGAGAGCTGCCATTATTGAACCAATCTGACAAGTGCACTGAATGGCGCGTCAAGTTGGCGTTTTAATCAAAAAACCGTGTCAAGAACTTTTTTGCTGAATAGTTACGAATTTGTTATGTCTGTAAGGGTATAGACCGAATTTAACGGCATTCTCCCTATGATTCCCGAACTGTAGTCGATGACCTCGTAAGCGTCATTAATATTCAGATCCGCAAAATTTAAAAACAAAACCATTTTGTTCTTGTGCTTGTGGAATTTTGATCTTGTCATGAGTTCGAGTTTGTTCATTGTTAACCTCCTCTGCTGGTTATGGCGGATCATTACGCAAACGTTAGATAGAAAACCAATAAAAAACAATATTTAAAATTATTATAATCACTAAATGTAACAATGTTAGTCTTTTTAAGAGTTAGTTTTAGCGAAATAATTCATTTAAAAACCATTGAAAATCATAAGCTTACGAATTAACTCATTATTGAATTGCGATCAATATGATCTGATAAATCCTGTGCTTTATGTAATTCAAAATACTGTTATATATTTAGTTGACCTCAACGTAAGGATGATGTATTGCTTGTCAACAGGTGTTGCTTTTACATTGGAGAGGTGACTGTTACGACAATTTGCGATGGCTGGTAACGGCACCGAAATAGTCGAGCAAGGTGCCGATGTAGAGCTATTGGTTGTACAAAAGGAGTTTTAGTCAACGAGGAGGAGTTATGAAAAGGGTAGTCGTATTATTGTTAGCAATGACAGGGCTTGTCGTGCTGTCGGTCGGGGCAGCATCCGCTGCGGGCTTTGCTCTGATCGAGCAGAGCGTCAAAGGGTTGGGAAATTCGTTTGCCGGTGGCGCGGCAGTCGCTGACGACGCAACCACCATTTACTTTAATCCGGCCGGGATGTCCCGTCTGGAGGGGATGAACGCAACTGCCGGGTTGCACGTCATTATGCCGTCGGCAAAATTTACTGCGACTTCGGCAACGAATCCGGTTGGTGGAGATATCTCAACTGCACCGTCAGGCGGTGATGGCGGTGAAGCGGCTGTGGTCCCGAACTTTTATTTTGCCGCCCAAGCGAATGAAAAGTTCAGTTACGGTCTCAGTATTAATACCCCGTTCGGCATGGCGACTAAATATGATAACGACTGGGTCGGTCGTTATCACGCCATTGAATCAGAGCTAATGACCATCAACATCAATCCGTCAGCCTCCTACAAGATTAACGATAATCTCAGTCTCGGGTTGGGGGTCAGTGCACAGTATCTTGATGCAACCTTGTCTCAAGCACAATACCTAGGAGCGACAGATGGTTATGCTGAGGTAACAGGAGATTCCTGGGGGTATGGATTCAATGTTGGTGCATTGTATGAAGTGAACAGCGACACCAGAATCGGTGCTTCGTATCGTTCGAGTGTTTTTCACTCCGTTGATGGGACCATGTCGCTGACTAACGCAGGTCCTTACAGTGGGACAGGTGACACTGCAGGTAAAATCAGATTGCCTGCGAGTGCCCAGGCGAGCGTTTTTCATCGTCTTAATGACAAGTTTGATGTTATGGCCGACGTGATGTGGACGGAATGGAGCGTGTTTGAACAGCTTACGTTCAGCAAACCTGCTGCTTTAGGTGGTGGCGTGAGCATTACGGATGAAAACTGGAAAGACAATATGCGCTATTCGCTCGGCGGCACCTACCACCACAACGATGCGCTCGCCTTTCGCGCCGGTGTTGCATACGATGAGACACCGATCCCGGACGAAACTCGTACGCCGCGTATCCCTGGAGCCGATCGTACCTGGGTCTCTCTCGGTGTCAGTTATGCTATAAATAACATGACCTTCGATTTTGCTTATGCGCATCTTTTTGTTGACGATGGAGCGATCAACTTGACCGATATGGCTGCTGGGCGGGGCGCGTTGGTTGGATCGTTCGCCAACAAGGTCGATATCGTCAGCGTTGAAGCGTCCTACAAGTTCTGATTCTCTTTTTCGTAATCTGTTTCATCTCCCCCGACCATCTGGTCGGGGGAGACCATTCTTTCTTAAGTCTCCAAATATATAATGAAAATATGATAATATAATAAAATATAAAAATGTTTTGAAATTAGTTGACGTGAACGTAAGAGCAATGTATTTTTTAATCACCTCAAATAGATAAAAGGTGTCCAGATGAAGGCCATACCGTATCAATCCATTCCTGAAATGCTTAAGAAGTCTGCGGAGAAATATGCTTCCCTGCCAGCTGTCAGTTTTAAGAAGGAGGGTAAATATACAACGTTAAGCTATGAGCACTTATACCAGAGAGTGTTAATGGCGGCGCGCGGTCTGCATAAGGCCGGTCTTCAAGCTGGCGATCGGGTGGCGATCCTTTCAGAGAATCGTACCGGTTGGGTGATTTCCGATCTCGGCACGCAGACGGCACGCGGCATCCCGGTCCCGATTTACGCAACCAACACTCCGGAACAGATTGCTGATGTGATCAATCATTCCGGGGCTGAGATCGTTTTTGTTTCCAATCGATTGCAATATGAAAAGTTATTGTCCGTTCGTGAGAAAATCAGTGCAGTTCGCCACGTTTTCTCTTTTGAACGTTTTCTCGGCTCGCGTGAATTTCCGGTTAACACCCTCTATCAGCTGTCTGAGATTTCTCACCCGTTGACCGAAGAGGAACAGGGCAAGATAGAGGCCGGAATCGAATTGATCGGCAATAATGATTTGATGTCGATTATCTACACTTCTGGTACGACCGGCGCTCCTAAAGGGGTGATGCTAACGCATGCCAACATGCTGTTCGACGCCCATTACGGCGTGGAGAAGCTCGGAGGAATGCCATCCCACGAGACGTTTCTCAGTTTTTTGCCGCTCTGTCATGTACTGGAGAGGACCGCGGGGTATCACGCCGCACTCATGTATGGTTGTCATATCGCTTTTGCTGAGAGTGTTGAAAAGGTGGTGGAGAATATCATCGAAGTTCGGCCGACCATGATGGTCAGCGTCCCTCGTCTGTTTGAGAAGATTTATTCGCGGATTTATGAAAACGTCCATCAGATGAATCCGTTGAAACGCAAGATGTTTCACAAGGCGGTCGAAGTCGGCCGGGAGTATATTTATTGCAAATACGTTCAGCAGCAAAAAACCGGACTACTCGGCTTGAAGTATCGGTTGGCCGACCGTATAGTTTTTAAGAAAATTCGTGAGCGTTTCGGCGGACGGTTGCGGCTGTTTATTTCCGGAGGCGCGCCACTCGATAAAACCATTAATGAATTCATGTGGATTATCGGTATTCCGACCTGTGAAGGGTACGGCCTGACCGAAACCAGCCCGGCGGTGACGTTAAACAGTGTAAACGAACTCCGTTTCGGCTCGGTTGGCCGCCCTCTGGTGCAGACCGAGGCCAAGCTGGCCGACGACGGTGAATTGCTGCTCAAGGGCCCGCAGGTGATGCAGGGATATTACAAGAACCCGGAAGCGACGGCCGAGGTGTTGAAGGATGGTTGGCTGAGTACCGGGGATATCGCCAGAATCGATGACGAGGGTTATGTCTACATCGTTGATCGTAAAAAAGAGATCATCATCACCGCCGGCGGAAAAAATATAGCACCACAGCCGATTGAAAATGAACTCAAACTCGATAAATATATTTCCCAGGCCTTTGTGCATGGAGATCGACAGCCCTATCTGGTCGCCATGGTCACACCGAACCTGGAACGTTTGATCGAACTGGCCCATCATGAGCATATCGATTATTTCGACCTGGAGGATCTGGTTGCCAACGCCAAAGTACAAAAGCTTTTCGAAGAACGGATTGCAGAGGTGAACACCAAGCTGCCTCCTTACGAAACGATTAAAAAGTTCGTTATTCTCCCGAGAGAATTTTCAGTGGAGGGGGGCGAACTGACACCGACACTGAAGTTCAAGCGCAAAGTCATTTACGAAAAACATAAAGAGAAGATCGATTCGCTCTATTACGCCGAAGGGAACGGTTTCGGTAGTCAGAACAAAAACGAAAATGGAGGAAAAGGATGAGACAAATCAATCGAGCGGCCGTTCTCGGCGCAGGGGTGATGGGTGCAACCATTGCCGCCCATCTTGCCAATGCAGGTCTTGACGTGCTGTTGCTTGACATCGTCCCGCGGGAGTTGACCGATGCGGAAGAGAAGGCAGGGCTGAGTCTTACGAGCCCTCAGGTGCGTAACCGGATCGCAGCCAATGGGCTGGACGCGGTGACCCAGATGAAGCCAGCGGCGTTTCATCATAAAAAATTCGCACGGCAGATCGAAGTCGGTAATTTCGAAGACGATGCCGTAAAGTTGCGGGAATGCGACTGGATCGTTGAGGTCGTAATCGAAAACATGGCGATCAAAAAACGCCTCTTTACCGAAACGGTCGTACCGAATCTGGCTGAAGGAGCGATCCTGTCGACCAACACCAGTGGACTGTCGGTCAACGAAATGGCCAAGGGGTTACCGCCCGAAGTGCGCAAGAATTTTTTGGTCACGCATTTCTTTAACCCACCACGCTATATGCGTCTGCTCGAAGTGGTTGGTTGCAGCGAAACCGATCCGGCACTGATCTCAGGGATGGCCGATTTTCTTTCCCGCAGGCTCGGCAAGGGGATCGTCTTCGCCAAGGACACGGCTAACTTCATCGCTAATCGCATTGGTGTCTATGCCATGTACAACGGCATGCAGCACATGGTTGATATGGGGATGACGGTAGAAGAAGTCGACACTGTAGCCGGGTTTGCGACCGCCCGCCCGAAAAGTGCCGTGTTCAAGACTGCCGACCTGGTCGGGATCGACACTCTGGCACACGTTGGTAATAACTCTTATGAGCTGCTCACCGAGGACGAAGAACGTGAGGTTTTTAAGGTTCCTGAGTATGTGACCAAAATGGTCGCAGCCGGTCGGTTGGGGAATAAATCGAAACAGGGGTTTTACCTCAAAGAGACCACAGCCGAAGGGCGCAAGATCTCTTACCTCGACTACACCGATGACACCTACAAACCGATAACCAAACCGAAGTTCGCCTCCGTCGAAGCGGTTAAAATGATCGACGACCCGGCGCAGCGGTTGAAAATGGTGGTTGCCGGGAACGATCAGGCGGCGGAATTTGCCTGGCGCACCCTGCGTGATTCCTTGATCTATACGGTCAAGCGGATTCCCGAAATTGCCGACGATATCGTCAATGTCGACAATGCCATGAAGTGGGGGTTTAACTGGGAACTCGGGCCGTTCGAGATGCTCGATGCGATCGGCGTGAAGGGATTCGTCAAGCGAGCAGAGAAGGATGGCGTCACCGTCCCGGAAGTGCTGAAAAACGTTGACTGTTTCTACAGGTTCGAGGCTGGCAAGAAGCAGCATTATGATCTGATCGCCGGCGAATACCGCGAAATTGATCCGGTTGAGGGGGAAATCAACCTCCATAGCATCAAAAAAGTGGGGAACGTCGTTGAAAAGAACGGGAACTGTTCGCTGATCGATCTCGGCGATGGCGTGTTCGGCTTAGAATTCCATTCGAAGATGAATGCGATTACCGGCGATATCCTGGCGATGACCCACAAAGCGATCAAGCGGGCCGAGCAGGACGGTGTCGGCCTGGTGATCGGAAATCAGGGGGCCAATTTTTCGGTCGGCGCCAACCTGATGACGATGGCGGTCGCTCTGGCCGAAGGGGCCTTTGAGGATATTGACATGGCGGTGCGAGCATTCCAGAAAGCGACCATGGCGGTCAAATACGCCAAGATACCGGTTGTGGCAGCCCCCTTCAATATGACTCTCGGCGGCGGTTGCGAGTTCAGTCTGCATGCCGACGCGATCAACGCTTATGCCGAAACCTACATGGGGCTGGTTGAAATCGGCGTCGGGCTGCTTCCGGCCGGAGGCGGAACCAAAGAGATGTCCTTGCGGGCGGTTAATCTGGCCAAGCAGTACGACACCGACGTGACCCCCTTTATCTTTAAAAATTTCCAGAATATCGGTATGGCCAAGGTGTCGATGTCGGCGGCAGAAATGCGGGATATCGGCTACCTGCGCGAGGGGGATTCGATCACCATGAATTTCGACCGGTTGATCGCTGACGCCAAGCAGAAGGTGCTCGCTCTGGCGACCAACTATCGTCCCGGCAAGCCGGAGGAGGCGATCCCGGCACCCGGTCGCAGCGTTGCGGCGAGTATCAAGAGCCAGTTATGGAACCTCTCTCAGGGCGGTTTCGCCACCGAGTACGAAGCGGTCATGGGCGGAGTCATCGCCGATACCATCTGCGGCGGCGATGTCCCGGCCGGAACCGTGATCAGTGAACAGTATCTGCTCGATCTCGAACGTGAGGGTTTCCTCAAACTGTGTGGCAACAAAAAGACCGCTGAGCGGATACAGCACATGCTCAAAAAAGGGAAGCCGCTCCGTAATTAACCAGACGAATGGCGAGGCAGTGAGTAAGCCGCCGTGCCACCGAAAACAGTGGAGGACATTATGAGTTCAGCATACATTCTGGCAGCCTACCGAACTCCCGGCTGTCGCGCAAATAAAGGTAAGTTCAAAGATATGCGTCCCGATGATCTTGCCGCCGCGGCGATCAGAGGATTGGTCGAACGGACCGGGATTGATGCCAGCGAAGTCGATGACGTTATCATCGGTTGCGCTTTCCCGGAAGGGGAGCAGGGGATGAATTTCGCCCGCACCGCAACGATGAAGGCTGGTTTGCCGATTCAGGTTCCGGCACAGACCGTAAACCGTTTCTGTTCCTCGGGTATTCAGTCGATTGCCAACGCCGCCGAGCGGATCATGGCCGGTTTCGCCGACTGTATTGTTGCCGGTGGCGCCGAATCGATGAGTATGGTGCCGATGGGGGGTAACAAGTACAGCGCCAATCCGACTCTGGTGGCAGACTGGCCAGAGAGCTACGCTTCGATGGGGATCACCGCCGAACTTGTCGCCGCGAAATACGGTATCAATCGTGATGATCAGGATGCATTTGCTCTGGCGAGTCATCTTAAAGCCGCCGCTGCCATCGAAGCTGGCCGTTTTACCGACGAAATCATTCCGGTCGATATCGAAAAAGCGTCGTTCGACGGTAAAAAGGTAAAAAAACAGCACGAAACCGTAGCGATTGATGATGGCGTACGCGGTGATGCCACCCTTGAAGGGTTGACGAAACTAAAGCCTGCCTTCAAGCTCGACGGGAGTGTCACCGCCGGGAATTCATCGCAGATGACCGACGGCGCTGCAGCGGTACTGGTGGTGTCAGAGGCGTATATGAAGAGGATTGCCATGGACCCGATCGCCCGCTTTGTCGCTTTTGCGGTGAAGGGTGTCCCGCCCGAATATATGGGGATCGGGCCGATCAAAGCGATTCCGGCTGCATTGAAAATGGCCGGTCTTCAGCAGAGCGATCTCGGCCTGATCGAACTGAACGAGGCGTTCGCGGCACAATCGCTGGCGGTGATTCGCGAACTCGGTCTCGATCCGGAGATCATTAATGTCAACGGCGGTGCGATCGCTCTCGGTCACCCGCTCGGCTGCACCGGCGCCAAACTGTCGGCGACGCTGCTGGCGGAGATGGGACGTCGGGACGCGAAGTACGGCATGGTGTCGATGTGTATCGGTGGCGGAATGGGTGCGGCCGGAATTTTCGAAAAACTGTAGGACGGCCCGTTAGGGCTCAACCGATACAATAAATCAAATGAGGTGAATCATGAGTGAACGGATCTATAAAGGTGGTGAATATCTGGTGACTGATGTCGATTGCGACGATGTCTTTACGCCCGAGGAATTTACCGACGAGCAGAAGCAGATAGCGGAGACGACCGAGCAGTTTGTCACCAATGAAATCCTGCCGAATCTGGAAGAAATCGACAATCAGAACTTTGATCTGGTGGTCGAAGGGATGCGTAAGTGCGGCGAGCTCGGACTGTTGATGCTCGATGCGCCGGAGGAATATGGCGGGCTCGAACTCGACAAGGCGACCGGCATGCTGGTCGGTGAGAAAATTGCCACAGCCGGCTCGTTTTCCGTCGCCTTTTCCTGTCACACCGGTATCGGCACCTTGCCGCTGGTCTATTACGGCACGCCGGCGCAGAAAGAGCAGTACCTGGAAAAGATCATTTCCGGTGAGTGGATCGCCGCCTACTGTTTGACCGAGCCGGGTTCCGGCAGTGATGCCCTCGGCGCCAGTGCATCGGCAACCCTCTCCGAGGACGGCAAGCATTACCTTCTGAACGGCACCAAGCAGTTCATCACCAACGGCTCGTTCGCGAAGCTCTATACGGTCTTCGCCAAGGTCGACAAGGAACATTTTACCGCTTTTCTGGTTGAACGTGATTTTGAAGGGCTGGTCGTCGGTGCCGAGGAGAAAAAACTCGGGATCAAAGGCTCCTCCACCACCCAGATCATCCTCGACAACTGCAAGGTACCGGTGGAAAACGTGCTCGGTGAAATCGGCAAAGGGCACAAGATCGCCTTTAACGTTCTCAACGTCGGTCGCTTCAAGCTCGGTGCCGGAGTGACCGGCGCGGCAAAAATGGCTCTGGTCGAAGGGATCAAATACGCTAACGAGCGTAAGCAGTTTGGCAAGACGATCGGTTCGTTCGGGGCCATTCAGGAAAAAATCGCCGACCTGACCGCCGATATCTTTGCCGCGGAATCGTTGGTCTATCGTCTGGCTGGTTTGCTCGACACCAAACTGGCGACGGTCGAAAAAGGGATCGACAACTATTACGAGGAGTATCTGAAGGGGATCGAAGAGTACGCTCCGGAGTGTGCGATCTCCAAGGTCTACTGCAGTGAAGTGCTCGCCCACACCGTCGACGAAGTGCTGCAGATTCACGGTGGTTACGGATTTGTCAGTGAATATCCGGCCGAACGTTTTTATCGCGATGAGCGGATCAATCGGATTTTCGAAGGGACCAATGAGATCAACCGTCTGCTGATCCCGGGGATGATTCTGCGCAAATCGATGAAAGGTGAGCTGCCGTTGCAGAAAGAGGCGATGAAGGCCTTCGAATCGCTGATGACGCCGTCCTTCGAGGAGATCGATGACAGTATCCTGTTTGCGCGGGAGAAGGTGCTGCTGAAAAATCTGAAGACTCTGTTCCTGATCCTCTCAGGTGCCGGGGTCCAGAAGTTTATGGACAAGTTGGCCGATGAGCAGGAGATTCTGTTGGCCGCAGCCGATATTGCCATTCAGATCTTCGCGGTTGAAAGCGCTGTGCTCAGGGCCGAGAAGATCTACCCAGACACCAGTGAAGCGAAGCGCGAAGTGCTACTGGCAGCAGTCAAGGTCTGTGCCTTCAATGCTACAGAAATCGTCGGGACCGCAGCAAAAAAAGGCGCTTTCTACATTGAGGAAGGGGACACCTTGACCATGATCCTGAGCGGTGTACGTCGCTTCGCCAAGTACGATGCGAGCGGCCTGCTGCAGGCCAAACGGACGCTGGCCCAAGCCGCACTCGAAGATGAAAAGTACATTTTTTGAAGAATGTTGCGGGCGACCTCTTTTTGGGTCGCCCGCATCGATAGGTGCAGATGATGCAGCAGTTCACGGTTCCAACGCCATACCCGGTCGGCGATGTTCATATCTATACCGACGAGGTGGACGGTGAACTGATCCTCTTCGACACCGGTCCTCCCACCGCGGAGGGACTCGCCTCTCTCAAGGCTAATGTTGACCTGGAACGGCTTCGGCATGTTTTTATCACCCATTGTCATGTCGATCACTACGGGTTGGCCGATTACCTGAGTCAACATACCAACGCCGAGATCTACCTCCCACACAAAGACGCCGTCAAGATCAAGCACCACCAGAGGCGTCTGGAGGGGATCGAAACGGTACTGCGAGAGATAGGATTTGACGACCGCTATATCGAGCAGTTTCATCAGACGGTGACCAGCGCGGGGATCTTCCCGAGCTTCCCGCAGCGCTACCAGATCGTCGAGGAGTCCGATGCTTTAGAGCGGCTGGGGTTTTCGTTTTTAAACTGTCCCGGCCATTCGCAGAGCGATCTCGCTTATTTCGGGGGCGATTGGGCCATTACCGGCGATACCCTGTTGCGCGGCATTTTTCAGGCCCCGCTGCTCGACCTCGATCTTGACACCTTTTCCGGACGCTTCGATAACTACGGTGCCTACTGCAGCAGTCTGTTTCAGATAAAAAAACTACGCGGCCGGCGCATTCTCCCCGGACACCGCCTCGATGTCGACAGTCTGGATGCGGCAATTTTGTATTATATTGGCAAACTGTTGGAGCGGGCTGAACAGATCCAGAAATATGCTGACGAGGATGATATCAGTGCCATTGTTCACAAACTTTTCGGCCCGGCCATGGATAATCCGTTTCATGTTTACCTGAAGGCCTCGGAGATCGTCTTCATGCGCGATTTTCTTTGCCAGCCGAACCGACTGCGCGAGGCGTTGATCCACCTCGAACTCTTCGACAAAGTCGCCGAACAGTTCACGAGACTGACGACGCAATGAATCGTAACACCTAACACTCCTCATCGACAAAAACGGAGCAACATATGAGCGACCTCCTCTTTGAGCCGATCACCATCGGCAGCCTGAATATCAAAAATCGCATCTATATGCCGGCGATGCATCTGAATATGTGCCGCAAGTACCAGGTGACCGAGCAGATCCTGGCTTTCTATGCCGAACGGGCCCGGGGTGGGGCAGGAATGATCGCAGTCGGTTACGCTTCGGTCGATGAACTGGCGGCCAATCCGATGCATATCGGTGCCCACGATGACAAATTTATCCCGGGACTGACCCGTCTGGCGCGTACCATCAAAGAGAATGGGGCGCGTGCGGTTGTGCAGCTCAATCATGCCGGTCGATACAATCATTCGATGCTGCTCGGCGGCAAACAGCCGGTCGGCCCATCACCGATCCCCTCACGCCTGACCGGTGAGACACCGCAGGAGTTGAGTGTAGCAGAGATCGAAGGGATAGTCACAAGTTTCGCCCAGGGAGCAGCACGGGTTCAGCAGGCCGGTTTCGATGCGGTGGAAATCCTCTGTGGCACCGGCTACCTGATCAGTGCGTTTCTTTCTCCGGCGACCAATCAGCGCATCGATGATTATGGGGGTTCGACCGCAAATCGAATGCGCTTCGGGCTCGAAGTGTTGCGCGCGGTGCGGGTGGCGGTCGGTCCAGCATTCCCGGTCATCGTTCGGGTGAACGGTAATGATTTCATGCCAAACGGTATCGGTCAGGAGGCGATGCGTGAATTCGTCTGTCAATTGGAGCAGAACGGTGCCGATGCTTTCTGCGTCAATGTCGGCTGGCACGAATCTCGGGTGCCGCAGATTCAGACCAAGGTGCCGCGTGGTGTGTTTGCCTATCTGGCGCGCTCGATCCGTGATGTCGTGCAGGTACCGGTCATCGCCAGCCATCGGATCAACGATCCGGAAATTGCCCGGGAGATGCTGGCTGACAGCAGTTGCGACATGGTCGCCATGGGGCGGGCGCTGATCGCCGACCCCCTCCTGCCGGAGAAGTCGCGCACCGGTCGGGAGAAGGAGATCGTCCATTGTGTCGCCTGTGGTCAAGGGTGCTTCGATCACCTGTTCGAGATGCGTGCGGTGGAGTGCTTATGTAATCCGCGTGCCGGACATGAATATCAAGAAAAAAAGGAAGCTGCCGAAACAGCGAAACAGGTGTTGGTAGTCGGCGGCGGGGCTGGCGGAATGAGCGCGGCGCTTGCAGCCAGCACGCGGGGGCACCGAGTGACGCTGGTCGAGCAGTCGAACAGACTCGGCGGGCAACTCTTTCTGGCCGGAGCCCCTCCGGGGCGTGAAGAGTTTCTCCAACTCGCCAAAGATCTGGCGTATCAAGTCGAGTCTGCGCCGATCGAACTGCAGCTCGACACTCGTGCCGATATAGCACTCATCGAACGATTGCAGCCAGATGTCGTCGTTATAGCGACCGGCGGTGCGTCGATGGCGCCACCGATCCCCGGCGCAGACTTGCCACATGTGGTGCAGGCCTGGGATGTGCTTTCCGGCAAGGTGAAGGTTGGTCAAAACGTGGTGATTGTCGGCGGCGGTGCGGTCGGGGTTGAAACGGCCCTGGAACTGGCTGAGCAGGGGACGCTATCGGGTGATGCCTTGAAATTCCTGCTGGTACACGGTGCGGCTGATCTTGATGAACTGCAAAGGTTGGCGACCCGCGGCACACGTAAGGTTGTGTTGCTGGAGATGCTCGGCAAACTCGGTGCCAATTTCGGTAAGACCACCCGTTGGGTAATGCTCGAAGATCTGAAGAGATACGGAGTTGATACGTTAACTGAAGCGAAAGCGTTAGAAATTAACTCTGACTCGGTCATAGTCGAACATACGGGGAAGGAAGTTACCTTTACTGCGGACACGGTGGTATTGGCTGCGGGGACTTCGTCGTGTAACCCTCTGCAGGAAGAACTTGAAGAGAGAGGGGTTGTCTGTCACGTTATTGGCGATGCAGAGAGGCCGGCGATGGTTTTCGATGCCGTGCATCAGGGGTATGCGCTCGGCAACAAACTTTAACCGTCAAAACAAAATCAGACGTTGGTGCGGCTAACGAGGTCGTTGTCCAACGAGAGCTCCTGCACTGTTACATTGTTATGAGGGGGAATATTCCCCCTCACTTTTTTCACTGCGGAACAGGGGCGGAGATAAATATTAATGCTGGTTGTCTACTTCGCTCCACCAAAGAGCTATTAGACAAGGGCAAAGTCAATCTCACGCCCGTTCGCGTTGCTCACTTAAGACGCAAAGGCGCAAAGAAAAGCTTAGATTATAAGGTCAACCTTGGCGACTTTGCGGCTTTGCGTGAGACAAGATTTTGATTTTGTCGTTAAGTTGATCTACTGTCACCAATTTGAAACTATTTGTAATTCTGTAATCAGAGCTCAGGTCGAGTCAAATGAATAACCCGAAATATTAATTATGGAGATAACATGACGACCCTTGTCGATAATGATGCTTTGATTAAAACCGCGACCTGTGGCGGCGTTCTGCAGATCGGGATCAATCGCCCGGCCAAACTCAATGCCATCAATCGGCAAATGTATAGCGACATGGCTGCGACCCTGCAGCGCGCCGAGCAGGACGACTCGATCCGGTCGGTCCTGATTCATGGGACGGACGATTGTTTTACCAGTGGCAATGATTTGCGTGATTTTGCGAAAGATCCACCGACCGGTGAAGAGAGTCCGGTCTTTAAGTTCCTGACCGCAATCAGCCAGGCGAGCAAGCCATTGGTCGCTGTTGTCAACGGCCCGGCAATCGGTATCGGAACCACCATGTTACTACACTGTGAGCTGGTCTACGCATCTGAAACTGCGCAGCTTCAGATGCCGTTCGTCAATCTTGGCCTCTGTCCGGAGGCGGCCTCCAGTCTGCTGTTGCCACAACTGGCCGGTTATCATCGTGCCGCCGAAATGCTGCTGCTCGGGCAACCGTTCGGAGCGACCAAGGCGTATGAGGCCGGACTGGTGAATGAGATCCTTCCCGGTAACGAGCTGTTTCAGCACGGGCTGGCGCAAGCACAACTGCTGACCAAGCAACCGCCGTCGGCAGTGCGACTGGCGAAGCAGTTGATGAAGAAAAACAGCGCAACAACTGTCCCGGTGGTGATCGCCGAAGAGGGAAAACACTTTGTTGAGCGGCTCTCTTCGCCGGAAGCAGTAGAGGCACTCGGGGCCTTTTTCGAAGGACGGCCAGCTGATTTTTCACGATTCTGTTGAGTGCTTATTTTTTTGTTCTTGTGGCTCGCGCAAAGCGTCTCTGTTAGGTGAAAGGGGCCAAACGGACGACCAGGAGACCTTCTATTTTGGGAGAAAATACGATGTTGCTGTTCAATCCGAAACAATACCATCGCCATCACGCCGATCCGCGATCGCAGGAGATCGTTGAAAAGACGATCGCGTTCTTTGAAACCAAGGGGCTGAAACAGATCAAGGAAGATGACCAATCAATGGTCTGGTACGACGACTTTCTCGATTTCATCAAACAGGAACAGGTTTTTGCCACATTGCTGACCCCGGCCGAATACGGGGAAGGTGCCGCACGCTGGGATATGTGGCGGATCAGCGAATATAACGAAGTACTCGGCTTCTACGGCCTCTGTTACTGGTATGCCTGGCAGGTGACGATCCTCGGACTCGGACCGATCTGGATGGGCTCAAACGAGGAGTTGAAGCGGCGTACGGCGCAGTTGCTCAAAGATGGCGGAGTCTTTGCCTTCGGTCTGTCGGAAAAAGAACATGGCGCCGATCTCTACTCGAGTGAGATGACCCTCCATCCACAGTCCGATGGCTCCTGGCTGGCGCGAGGCTCCAAGTACTATATCGGTAACGGCAATTGCGCGGCACTGGTGTCGACCTTCGGTAAAATCGCTGATAGTGGCGAGTATGTTTTTTTTGCCGTCCGTACCGATCATCCCAATTACGAATGCGTGAAAAAGATCGACACTTCGGGGGTACGGCAAGCGTACGTGGCTGAATTTGCGCTGCACGATTATCCGATCAGCGCAGAAGATATCCTCTCTCGCGGCGATCTGGCCTGGAATTCATCGCTCAATACGGTCAATATCGGCAAGTACGAACTCGGTTGCGCTTCGCTCGGCATCGCGACCCACGCCTTTTATGAAGCACTTAATCACGCGACCGGACGCAATCTGTATGGCCGCTCCGTGACCGACTTTACGCATGTCCGCAAGCTCTTCACCGAATCGTACGCACGATTGACGGCGATGAAGCTGTTCGCCCTGCGCGCCGCCGACTACCTGCGGAGCGCTTCCGATGAAGATCGCCGCTATCTGCTCTACAATCCGATTGTTAAGATGAAGGTGACCGGCCAGGGAGAGCAGGTCGTCGGCATGCTTCACGATGTGATCGCTGCCAAGGGGTTTGAGCAGGATACCTATTTCGAAATGGCGCTCCGCGATATCGGCATGCTGCCGAAGCTCGAAGGGACCGAGCATGTCAATATGGCGTTGATCATCAAGTTCGTGCGCAACTACTTTTTTGACCCGGTCGACCATCCCGTCTTGCCGCGATGCGACGGGGCAGGGGATGACTCCTACCTTTTTCGGCAGCAGACCGGCGGTCTCTCCAAGGTCCGTTTTCCTGAGTACCTCCGCTCCTATGCGAACATCGAGCTGCCGAACGTCCTGCTGTTTTGCGAGCAACTCGAACTGTTTCGGCGGCTGTTGCTCGAAGCTCCGCCGAGTAAAGAGCAGAGTGCCAATATCGATTATATGCTGGCGGCCGGAGAGCTCTTTACCCTGATCGCTTATGCCCAGCTGATTCTCGAAAACAGCCAGATTTACACTGTCGATGACGATCTGCTGGAACAGATATTTACCTTCTTGGTCAAGGATTATTCCGCATTTGCCCTGCGCATGCTCCTCGATCATCGTAACAGCACCGCGCAACAGGAACTGTTTCGACAGATGATCAAGCAACCACACCTCGACGATGCGCGTTTCGAGCAGGTCTGGAACGAACAGGTTCTGGTGTTGCGCGATTGCTATGAAATGAGCGCATAGGCAATATGGGTATCGTCCGTCAATTCGGCTACAAGGAGGTTGAAGGGCTGCGGACCGGGCGCTTTGATCTGGAACTGAACACCTCAGCTCTCCTCTATCGGATCGGAACAACGCTGATCGATACGGGGCCGGCGAATCGCTGGCAGCAGGTGCGAGCCTTTTTGCAGGAGAAACCGCTCGAGCGGGTGCTGTTGACCCACCACCATGAAGATCATAGCGGCAATGCGGCGCGCATCCAGACCGAATTTGGCGCACAGATCCTGGCCCATCCAACAGCGTTGCCGGAACTGGCTACAGGTTGGCGACTGCGACCATATCAGCGACTTTTCTGGGGACGGCCACAACGCCTGACGGCGCAGTCGGTTCCCGATGTCGTCGAACTTGCGGACGGTCTGCGTCTGCAAACGATCAGCACACCGGGGCATGCTGCCGATCTGATCTGCTATCTTGAACCGGAGCGCGGTTGGCTCTTTACCGGTGATCTCTATATCGGCAGTCGGCCACGTTATTTGCGGCAGGATGAGAATCTACCGTTGCAGATTGAAAGCCTGCGCGCGATACTACAGCATGATTTCAAGACTGTTTTTTGTGGTCATCGCGGCCTGGTTATTGATGGCTATCAGGCGATAGAAGAAAAACTCGATTATCTGGTGTCGTTTTGCCAGCAGGTCGAGGAGCTCCACGGCAAGGGGGTGTCGGTCAGGGAAATCACCCGGCGCCTGCTCGGCCGGGAGGATATGACCAGCCTGGCGACTCTGGGACATTTCACCAAACAGAATATAGTGCGGGGCTCTCTTGTCAGTGACGTTCGAGTTTAATGCTACGACATTTTTCATATAAAAAGGGGAATAGATGGGACACCATATCGGTTCGAAGGAAAGCATTGTACCGCTGATCGACCGCCTCAACAAGTATCCGGTGGGGCTGGTCGATAACGAGAAATTGCGCGAGATCCTGGCGCTGTTGTTCAGTGATCAGGAGGCGTACGTGGCATCGTGCTTTCCGTTGGAGGAGGCGACGCTCCCGGAGCTTGTGCGCTGCACCAAGATGGCCGAGAAAGAGCTGCGGCCGTTGCTGGAGCGGATGGCCGACAAGGGGCTGGTGATGGATATGCCGTATGCCGGCAAAACCTATTACCTGCTGATGCCGGGGCTGATCGGATTTTTTGAATTCACCTTCATGAAGAATCGAACCGACCTGCCGCTGAAGGAGTTGTCCAGACTGATGGCCGAGTATATGTATGAAAACCCGCAGACCGGCCAGGCGAGTGAGTTTTTCGGGAGCAAGACCAGCCTGACCCGGTCGCTGGTCTATGAAGATCAGATTCCGGTCAGCTCCGAGGTGACCCGTTACGAGGACGCACGCAAGATTATTGAGAACGCCTCGTTCGGTGCTGTTGGTATGTGTTACTGCCGCCACAAAAAAGAACATCTTGATGAGAGCTGTGCCAAAGGTGCGCCGGTTGAGAATATCTGTATCTCCCTCGGCTCGGCGGCCAAGTTCATGTCCCGGCGCGGTTTTGCCGAGCAGAAGAGCAAAGAAGAGTTGCTGGCGATCCTCGACACCGCTCGCGAGCATAACCTGACCCACATCACCGATAATATCCGTCAACGACCCTCATTTATCTGTAACTGCTGTTCCTGCTGCTGCGAACTGATGCTCGGGGTGCAGGCTGGCTATCATGACGGCGTCGGCAAGACACCATTTCTGGCGCAGGTTGACACGGACGCTTGTAATGGTTGCGGTCTCTGCTTTGCCGCCTGCAACGTTAGGGCGATTGCCTGTGCGACGGACGGGCATGCCGCACAGATCAATGAACCGGTCTGTCTCGGTTGTGGCGCCTGTATCTCGGCATGTAAACGGAGCGCCTTGACGTTGGTCGAACGGCCAGTACGACCGCTCCCACCGGAAAAACGTAAGGATATGTTCAAGGCTATTTTGAAGGAAAAAGGGCGGTTGACCCCCTATGTGGTGAGCGGGGTGAAGAAGCGGTTACGGAAATTATTACCGGGGCGTTAAGAGGGAGATGAAATTGCAAATAGATCGGGGCGCCTGTTGCAGGCGCCCCTTTAATGTTTTCAGCCGGCCAGTATCAACTGCTTGAAACTCTCCGGGATGCGGGTTGCTTTTTTTGCCTTGCCGTCGTAGCAGACCATCACCGTTTTTGCCAGACCGAACACCTTACCGTCGCCGTTGTGCAGTACGTAATCGATGTCAAAGCTCGAATTTCCGACCCGCGCCATCTCCAGTGTAATGATCACGACATCATTCAGTTCGATCGGGAGTTTGTATTCACATTCTGCCTTCACCACCAGAAACAGTAACGACTGCTCCATGAATTCGATGAACCTGTCGTGAAACAGCTTGGTGCGTGCCGTCTCCAGCAGGGTGAAGTAGACGGCATTGTTGACATGACCGTAGGCGTCCAGGTCAGCAAAGCGCAATTCAACCGGCACGGAATATTTGGTAGTTTCAGTCATATTACTCCCCGAGCATCCCTTCTTTCAGGCTTTCGATCGGTTCCGCCCCGAAGTAGATATTCAGCACCGCCTTGCTTGCCGCTGGCGAATCGACCTGACCAACCTGCTTGCCGTTGTAAAGGACGGTAAGTCTGCCGTTGGGGGTAAACTCCATGTCGACGGTATCGTTTTCTACCGCATCAAAATTGAAGATCTGCAGGAATTTTTGCGCATCAGCGGTTTTGCTGAAGTTTGGTATATTATTGTCGATGCTCTCGGCGAAGCCGTCGCGAAGTTTCTCGCCCGACACCTCGTCGTAAACAAAATGCATGCGGATCACTTTGGGGAGGTCAGGATTCATCACCTCGTCGGCCCTGGTCACTTGGGACGGAGTGTAGAGCGCACCAACATAGATCGAGAAGAAAAACTTCGAGCGCATCCCCTGGCCATTCAGCTGTAAGGTTTGACCCTCCAGGCTGTAACTGTCGGGAAGGGTGACCCCCTTGAAGTCAGCCGCGACGGCAAGACTGGTAAAAACAAACGTCATCAGCAAGGTAAGAACAATGGCAACTCTAGTCATAGTTTCTGCTCCTTTAAGTCGTTTAGAATGCGCGAGCGGTAATCAACAATATCTTTTCGCAAGGAAGAAAGATTTGAAATTCTCTCATCAACCTTGTGAATGTTTAGATCGAGAATTTCCAGAAGTCTCTGGGTAATGGTGCTGAATTGATGTTGTTGAGAGTTGAAGGACTGATTGTGAGCGTCGAAATGGTCGGCCAACTCACGCATCTCCTTCAGGTCAATGCCAAGATCCTTCAGCTTGAGGATGAACTTCAGACGACGTATTTCGTCGCGGCCATAACGTCGCGCGCCGGTGCCGACACGTTGTGAGAGCCCCATCAATCCAATTTCTTCGTAATAACGGATGGTGCGGGTGGTGATGCCTAGCTGTTTCGCCAGATCTCCAATCTGCACTAGTTTTAAATTTTTACTCATCATAATATTTACCTTTACGTACGGTTTTGATAATTCAATATCACTATAGGTTCAATCGTGTCAATCAATTAAAACCTTTATTTGTATGACTTATCAATCGTGACCAAGACTTTATAGAATGCTGTTACAATTCAACTTGACTTTTACGTAAAGCAGATTTATGGTGATGAAAATTAGAGGAAATATTGAATTCATATACTGGTAGGGGGTGCTTCTTCCTTCGACATGTACCTGCGAATCTGGGCAAGTGTCACCGGTATTACGATTTATCCTAAGTGGGTGAGCGGAGGCAAGATGGAGTTTACACGCGAAATATACTGGAATGTTGGCAACTCGGCCGGGGTTTTGATCCCGATGTATCTGCTGACGTTAATCGCCTTCGTGGCGCTTGGTTACGGTTTCTGGCAGAGGGTGAAGGTCTATCGCCAGGGACAGGCGCTGAATCGAACAGACCTTCTCGCTCAGCGGATTATGGGTGCAGTACGCGACATCCTGCTGCAGAGCAAACTGCTGCGGGTTGCGGGACCGGGAGTGGCTCATGCGCTGTTCTTCTGGGGGTTTTTGCTCCTCTTTATAGGTACCTGCCTGATCGTAGTGCAGGCCGACTTCACCGATCCTTTGTTCGACATCAAATTTCTCACCGGCACGTTTTATAAACTCTTTTCGATCACCCTTGATATCGCCGGTCTGGTGGCAATTATCATGCTGGGCGGCCTGTTTATTCGTCGCTACATTATCCGCCCTGAAGGGTTGGATAATAAAAAAGACGACCTGATCATGCACGGCCTGCTGTTCGCGATCCTGATCACCGGCTTCGTTATCGAAGGGGCACGCATGGCGGTGACTGAACTTGGTACGCCGCTGGCAGCATGGTCGCCGGTCGGGCTGGTCTTCGCCAAAGTAATGGCAGCAGTAGAGCCTGAAGCATTACGTTCGCTGCACAAGGCGACCTGGTGGTTGCATCTCCTGCTGGTGATCGGGTTTATTATTTCGATCCCGTTTACCAAGTTTCGGCACCTGTTCACAACCAGCGCCAACTACCTGTTCGCCGATCGTGGGCCGACAGGCAACATGGTTACCCTCGATCTGGAGGATGAAGCGGCCGAATCGTTCGGTGCCGCAAAGCTTGCTGATCTGAGCTGGAAAGATATCTTCGACGCTGACGCCTGTACCCTTTGCAAGCGTTGTCAGGACCGCTGCCCGGCGCACGCGACCGACAAGCCGCTGTCGCCGATGAAAGTGATGAATCAGATCGGCGAGGTGGCGTTTGACACGCCGGACGCCAATCTGGTCGAAACCGTATCCAAAGACGCCTTGTGGTCCTGTACAACTTGCCGCGCCTGTCAGGATATCTGCCCGGCGAGTATCGAGCATGTCAACAAGATCCTCGATATGCGTCGCAATCTGGTGCTGATGGAAGGTGAATTTCCCGGCGAAGAGGTGATGACCGCCGTCGATCAGGTTGAAGTCAACGGCAATCCGCTCGGGCTCGGTTATGCTACACGTGCCGACTGGGCAGCAGAACTCGGCGTCAAGCCGCTGGCCGAAGATCCGGATGTTGATGTTCTCTATTTCGTCGGTTGTTACGCCTCGTTTGATAAACGCAATCAGGCGATCGCCAAGGCGTTTATTAAGCTCTGTACAGCCGCCGGAGTGAAAGTCGGCATTCTCGGCAAGGAAGAAAAATGTTGCGGCGAACCGGTCCGCAAGATGGGGAACGAGTACCTCTATCAATCGGTTGCCGCAGAGAATATTGAAATGATCAAACAGTATAGGGTTAAGCAGATCGTCACCACCTGCCCGCACTGCTTCAATACTTTGGCCAAGGATTATCGCGATCTCGATTTCGACATCCCGGTCGAGCATTACACCGTCTTTCTGGAAAAACTGCACGATCAGGGCCGGTTGAAGCTGGGTCATGGCGAAGCGTTAACCTGCACCTATCACGATTCCTGTTACCTCGGTCGTTACAATGATATTTATGCAGCGCCGCGAGCGTTGCTCACAGCAGCCGGGATCAAAATCAGTGAAATGGCCAAGAGTCAAGTGGAGAGTTTCTGTTGCGGCGCTGGCGGTGGTCGGATCATGGCGGAAGAAAAACTCGGTAGCCGGATTAGCGAAGCGCGTGTGAAGATGGCGGCTGAGACGAAAGCGTCAACGTTGGTCTCCAACTGTCCGTTCTGTCTGACCATGTTCGAGGATGGGGCCAAAGGGGCGGAACTCGATGGTCAGTTGGCACCTAAGGATATTGCTGAAATTTTGGTCGAGCGATTGGAAGCGTAGAGCTCCATCCTGTTGAATGAGTTCAACTTAAAAATAGTGGGAGGTCAATAATGAAAATTCTTGTCTGTATCAAGCAGGTTCCGGATATGGAATCAAAATTCAAGCTAAATGGTGAAGGTACCTGGTACGACAATTCTGACCTTGCCTGGCGGATGAACGAGTATGACGAGTACGCCGTTGAACAGGCGGTTCAACTCAAAGAACAGGTAGCAGATTCTGACGTGACGGTTCTCTCCATCGGCCCGGATCGTGTCAAAGAGATGATGAAAAAGGCTCTGGCCATGGGGTGTGATCGCGGTGTGCATATTGTCGATGATGATTTCTTCAAAAAAGATCCCTATGAAATCGCATCGATAATCGCTGAATTCGGCAAAGGTAAAGAGTTCGACCTCATCTTTACCGGGATGCAGTCGCAGGATCGTGGTTCTGGACAGGTTGGGGTGTTGGTTGCAGAGATGCTCGGACTGCCTAGTATCACGACGATTGTCGATTTTGCTTTTGATGCCGGTCAGATCACAGCCAAACGTGAACTGGAAGGTGGCATCAAGGCGATCATCAAGACGACTGTACCGGCGTTAGTGACCTGTCAGCTAGGTCTAAATACTCCGCGCTACCCGACCTTGCCGAACATCATGAAAGCGAAGAAAAAAGAGCTGCTCTCGATTCCGGTTTCGGAGCTGCTTAAGGTCGAGGGTAAGCAGGAGACCGCCAAGATGTACTTCCCGGAGAAAAAGGGCGGTGGCTTGATCCTTGAGGGTGAGGTTGGTGATCTAACGGACCAGTTGATCAAAATGCTGAAAGACAAAACTGCCGTGCTGGCATAGGAACCTATCTGGCTTAACAAGAACCTACGGCCCGTCACACCAGACAGGCTCCCGGGAGGAAATAATGAAAACCTTACTCGTTGCAGAATATAGAAACGGCAAACTACTCAACAGCAGCTATGAACTGATCGCCTTTGCAGAAAAACTCGGTGCTGAAAGCGCTATGTTTCTGGTCGGTACAGAGAGTTCTTTGCCTGCCTACAATGGGACGCTCTATCTGGCCGATGCTGGCAAGTACGGAGAATTCAACCCGGCGGTACATAAGCAACTCCTGCTCGATGTTATTGCCAAAGAACAACCCGACATGGTGGTCTTTGCCCACAGCTCGTACGGTTGGGACTTGGCGCCACGCATATCTCTGGCACTCAATGCCGCACATGTTTCTGAAGTTATCGATATTGTCGATGGTGTTCCGGTTACACCGGCTTGTAACTCCAAGTTGAGGCGTGATGTCAAGTCGAAAACCGCTCAGATGGTCCTCACTCTCCAGGGTGGAGCCTTCGGTCTGGAAGTTGAACCGAGTGGAACCCCTTCGGTTGTACAAGTTGATACCGATGCCGCTGCTCAGGTGGAGTTCTGTGGCTATGAAGAAGCCGAAGCTGGTGGCGTCGATCTGTCCAAGGCTGAGGTGATCGTCAGCGCCGGTCGCGGTATTGGAAAACCGGAGAACCTTTCCATCATTGAAGCTCTGGCCAAGGCCCTCAAAGGGGAGTATGGGGCGAGTCGTCCGGTGGTTGATTCCGAGTGGGCCGATCACAGTCGCCAGGTCGGAACAACAGGCCAGACCGTCTCTCCCAAATTATATGTCGCTTGCGGAATTTCCGGAGCGATCCAGCATCTGGCCGGGATGAAAAAATCGGAATTCGTGGTCGCAATCAATACCGACAAAGACGCACCGATCGGTGAGGTTGCTGACGTGTTGATCGTTGCCGACCTGAAAGAATTCGTACCGGCGCTCACCGCAAAGATCCAGGCGCTTTAATTCACCTGAATGAAAGGTTCAACAATATGATTGAAACAATTTTTTCTGGCCTGGAGGGGAGTTATGCTCCCTGCGAGATCGAAGCGGAAACCAGCTTTTATTTTTCGATTGATGATATCAAAAGAACGGTGGTCCTCACTCCGGAAACGTGCCGGGTTGAGGAGGGGAAAACGATTGAAGAGGTCGATTGTGTCTGTAAAACCGACACCGATTTTTTCCTCAAAATCTGGAACGATGGCTATCGACCAGGGATGACCGATTTCATGAGCGGTAAGATCAAGTCTAACGATCCGCTGACGCTCAAGGATTTTCTCGCAGCTTTCGGGAAATAGAGAGGGGTTCCCCCGTTTCATTTCGGGGCGCCTACTAATTTAAGGGACAAAAAAAAGAGACCGCATGGACTCGATGCGGTCTCTCTTGCAAAATGACTGAAACCCGAGTTTTCGTCATTCCCGCGAAGGCGGGAATCCAGAGGTTGTCAGAAAATGTAAAAAATGGATCCCCGTTTTCACGAGGATGACAACTTTTGCAATCGCCTCTGCGGTCTCTTTTTTTACCTGTGTGCTCTTGTCTGAAAGTACATGCTGCAGATACCACAGAGCTGAAAATCTCCCCTCTCAATTAGGAAACATACCAGTGACTGAAAATATAAAATCGACATATTCGGACGGCATCCTTTGCCTGCAGATCCATCGCCCTGAAAAGCGTAATGCCATCACACCGGTCATGTATGCGTCTTTGGCACAGAGTCTTACACAGGCCGATACAGATGAAAAGGTCAAGGTTGTTGTTCTTCACGGCACAGATAGCTGCTTCACCAGTGGCAACGACCTCAACACGTTCCGTAGTGGCCCGACGCCTGACAAGCTCTACCCACATAATATTTTTCTAACTGCCCTGTCCAGGGTCAGGAAGCCGGTTCTCGCCGCAGTTAACGGCCCGGCCCTCGGTATCGGCACCATTATGCTGTTGCATTGCGATCTGGTTTACGCTGCCGATGACGTCAGATTCTCTTTCCCTTTTATCAACCTCGGGCTTTCACCCGAAGGGGGCACCAGTTATCTGTTGCCACGGTTGGCGGGTAACCGCAAGGCGATGGAGATGGTTCTGTTCGGTGAGCCGTTTGGGGTCGATGAGGCGATGGATGTCGATTTGATCAATGAAATTGTGACTGAGCAGAGTGTGCTTGATCGGGTCATGCAACGGGCTGAAACCCTGGCTGGTCGCTCGCCAGACGCTGTGCAAGCGGCCAAACAATTGATGAAAAGAGGTACCGCCGATGCGATTGCGCTTGCCATGAGCAGAGAACGTGACGTTTTCAGTGAACGTTTAGCCTCAGCTGAAGCCCAGAGTGCAATATCAGGTTTTTTAAACCGCAAAAGTTAGAATAGCGTATTGCTGAAGTGGTGGCTGAGTCGCTGCGCAACTGATCTAAAGAGCTGAATAGCGAATAAGGAGCGATAAAGATGGGTATAGCCAAGATAGATGCAGCGTTAGAGGATCTTCGTCAGGGGAAGATGGTCATCCTGGTCGACGACGAGGATCGAGAGAACGAAGGGGATTTGGTCGTGGCGGCCGAAAAGATCACCCCGGAAATCGTCAATTTCATGGCCCGCGAAGGGAGAGGGCTGATCTGCCTGACCTTGACCGAAGAACGCGCCGACCAGCTTGAGTTGCCGCCGATGGTCAGCGACAATAGCTGTACTTTCGGGACCGCCTTCACCGTCTCCATCGAAGCCAAACGCGGCGTGTCCACCGGCATTTCCGCCGCCGACCGGGCGCGGACCATTCAGGTCGCCATGGCCGATGAATCGACCGCAGCCGATCTTGCCCGGCCAGGGCATATTTTCCCGCTGCGCGCCAAAAATGGCGGGGTGCTTGTCAGAACCGGACAGACCGAAGGGTCGGTCGATATGGCCCGACTGGCCGGGTTGAAACCGTCCGGAGTGATCTGTGAAATCATGAACGATGACGGTACTATGGCCCGCATGCCGCAGCTTAAGCCGTTTGCCCTCAAGCATGGGCTTAAGATCGTCTCTATTGCCGACCTGATTGCATACCGCATGCAGAAGGAGCTTCTGGTCCGCCGTGCGGCTGAAACCATTCTGCCGACCTCTCATGGCGGTGAATTCAGACTCGTGGTCTATGAAAACGACGTCGACCACGCTCAGCACATGGCGCTGATCAAGGGGACGCTCAGCGCAGATCAGCCGGTTCTGGTCCGGGTTCATTCCGAGTGCCTGACCGGTGATGCGTTCGGATCACAACGCTGCGATTGTGGTGACCAACTTCAGCTCGCCATGCGGCAGATTGAGGAGGAGGGGAGCGGTGTCATCCTCTATCTCCGTCAGGAAGGGCGTGGCATCGGCTTGATCAACAAGCTGAAAGCCTACGCCCTGCAGGATCAGGGTCAGGATACGGTTGAGGCGAATGAAAGTCTTGGCTTCAAGGCCGATCTACGCGATTACGGAATCGGCGCCCAAATTCTCGCTGAACTCGGTGTCAGCAAGATCCGGTTGATGACTAACAATCCCAGAAAGATTGTCGGTCTGGAGGGGTATGGTCTGGAGATTGTTGAGAGGGTCCAAATCGAAATGAAACCGACCGATACGAATGTTCATTATCTTAAGACCAAGCAGGATAAGATGGGGCATTTGCTCCGAAATATTTAAATGCTTTTTGTTTGAGATAGTTACATTTATACATATACTTGCATACCATTTTCTCGAAAATACTTAAGGTGTGTCTCTGCCTGGAGATTGCCACTCAAAAATAGGTTGAAATCTTTATGTATGCGAAGAAATTGACCTGAATAAGTATAAGGGTTCTGATTTTCATCATAAATAGAACGGTCCGACGAGCGTCTTGCGGCGCTCGTCGGACCTGTTTTATGCCGTTCGGTTCATCTGTGATAAATTCTACGAAATAGGTTGGGCATTCATATATTTCTAGTCAACACAGATGACTTTTTTACACTCTAAGCCTATCAAGAGGGTGGTTTCAATTGATATGAACTTGCCTTATGCAGGCCTATCAATAGAGTTCCTGTTGACATTTGATAGCTATCGCCATAGGCTACAGGCTATTGATAGGGAGACGTGTAATGCCTTGTATTATAGGTTACTTAAGACCCGACATGAACGGGCAAAACCTGCAGTCGCAGCTTGATCAACTCAAAGCAGCCGGAGTGACCAAAATCTTCCAGGAGCAGCCTGAAGGTGTGAAGCTCGACAGGTCGCAGCTAGACAAGCTGATGGCGGATATCCGGAAAGGCGATACCGTGGTGATTACCAGCCTCGACCGTATCGCACACAACACCAAGCATCTGCTGGATATTGTCGAGTCTCTAAACACTGCCGGAGTGACATTCAAGGTCATCGATAACGGGATCGATACATCGACGCCACATGGGAAGGTTATACCTATGTTACTCGGCGCGATCACCAACTTCGAGCGGCAGATAGTGCGTAAAAGGCAGGCCGAAGGGATTGACAAAGCGAAACGGGAAGGACGCTATAAGGGCCGAAAACCGACCGCCATGGCGAAAACAGAAGAGGTGCTGTCACTAAATATACAAGGGTTGACCAGACAGAAGATCGCCGATCAGTTAGGGATCGGTGTTGCGAGTGTCTACCGAATCCTCAAGAACCATGCAACGTCTCAGAAAAAACAGAATAAACCACTGAAGAAATCTGTCGACAAGCAGAAACGGGTATCGAAACACGAGCTTCACCCTGTGCAGTTGTCGTTATTCTAAAAATCTGGAAAACTCACACCATATACAAACGAGAATTAAAATTGAAACAAGTGAATCTATTACCAATATATAGAGCACGATGGAACAGTCTCCCTGAAGTTAAATACTGATTAAGTGAAAATAGGTTGGTTTTGTATTTCCCTTCGTTTACCAATGACAACGTAGTTGATATTTTGACATTCTGATTTTGAAGAAGTTCTTCAACAGGGACGCCGGGAGGATTTGATGGGAGGCGGTTTGATCCGCAGTCTCGGCGGCTGGTCGGAAGTGAAACAGATAGGGCGTGACCACATGATGGGTGATGAACGGATTTTGGGGAGCCGGACTTTGTCGATGCGGTTTTATCTGAAGCCGGCGAGGTCTTGGATCGGCGATATGGATTGAAGTCCGCCGGTTACGATTTGCATCGCGTTGCTGAGAGGGCTGCGGTGATATACGAGATGGGTGTGGACGAAATTTTTTCGCCCGGACGCAAGGTAAAGGCGAGAAGCCTCGTTTGTTTTTGGGGAGCAAGGGAACTGGGCATGTCCTTATCCGATTTGGCGCGCGCCTTTGCCATGAGTATTCCCGGCATTGGCTATGCAGTGGCTAGGGGTGAAAACCTTGCCCGGACCAACAACTTCCAGTTGAGAGGTTAAGTTAGTTAATTTTTTAGGAGCGTCCCTCTACAAAGCATCCCCATTCGACTTCTCTCATAGTTTCTCTATATGGGTTTTTTTGCGACCCATGAAATATGCCGGTTTTAATCGTCAACTTACCGTTTGCATAAATTGATTTTTGCTAAAAAAATCTGTATGTTAAACGCTCTTAAATTGCCGGAGATTTATTGTTTTTTAAATGAATTTATTGACGGTTAGTATCCTTAATAAATGCGGTAAATTATGACTGACATCACTATCTATAATGCCGAAATTTCTGCTGGCTCGTTACTGCTAAGAGAGTCGCGCGAAATTGCCAAGCTTCTGCTCGAACAGGCAGACGATGCCGTATGGCGCAATGCTTTGGTGGTCGATAACGTCCTTCAGAAAAAATCACCCTCCAGCGCCCGTCGCATGGCGAGACTGATCCGTAACCGATTGGAGGCAATGGATGAGGATCACTGGCGTCTCGTTCTCGATAACGATCGTGAGGTCGCCCTTCAGGCTTTGTTAGCCGCAGCGCTCCAACATAGCCGGTTGCTCGATGACTTTCTGGCGAAGGTAGTCAAGGAACATTACCGCACCTTCAAGTGTCAACTTACACTCGGTGATTGGAGCGTATTTATTGCCGAGTGCGAAAATCGCGATTCAACAGCCGCCTCCTGGTCTGATTTGACCAAGAAAAAGCTCGGGCAGGTGGTCATAAGAATTCTGGCCGAAGCTGGTTATTTGGAGAGCAGTCGCAATAAGCAGCTCTCACCGATCCAGATACACCCTAAGGTGCGTGATTACCTGCAAACGCACGCTATGCAAAACATCCTTCGCGGCATGGAGATCGATCGATGAATGAACTGCTCAAGGAGAGACTCAACAAAATACTCCCACGTCTGGAGTCGAAGGAGTTCCTTGAGAAATTTGGTCAAGGCGGCGATATCGACTTTTATATTTTTGACTATCCGCCCGAGGACGAGCTTGTCGTGCGTGAGCACATCAAGGTGATTCTTGCGCAACTTGCGAAAAAGCAACCAGCCCTGCGCGTGCGGCACATCAATCTTTTTGAATTGATTGTGAATTATTTGAAGGAGCGCAACCTGCTCGAAAGAGCATTTACCCTGCAACAGCAAAAAGGGGACGAGGCCCTTAAAAAGGCTTTGGCGGCGCCATTGAACGAAATCAAAGTGGCACAAGCATTTGTTGACGAAGCACAACCGGAAGATGCCGACATGGTCATCATGACTGGCGTAGGGAGTGTCTGGCCGCTCATCAGATCACATACCTTACTTAATAATCTTCATGCATTGATGGGGGTGACTCCTCTGGTCATGTTCTATCCAGGGGTTTATGACGGCCAGGGACTCAATCTCTTCGGTTGTCTTGAGGATCGTAATTATTACCGGGCCTTCCGGTTGGTTGTTTAAATAGGGGGAAAAATGCAGATCCAGAATATTTTTGCCAAAGACCTATTCCGTCCGATTAATGGTGTCGTCAAGGCCGACCAGCAAGATGCCGAGATCGTCTGGCAGGAACTCGATGAATACGTAATCACCAAGGAACTAGATCAGCACTTGCGTCTTTTCATCCAGGCCTATCTCGATGCAATGGATAATCCAAAAGATCCGGTGCTGACTTCCCGAATGGGGGTCTGGGTCAGTGGTTTCTTCGGTTCTGGTAAATCGCACTTTATAAAGATCCTCTCTTACCTGCTCAGCAACCGACCGATTCATAATCCTATGACCGGTGAAGACCGACAGGTCATCGACTTCTTCGAGCCCAAGGTTGACGATACAATGCTACTCGCTGATATCAAGCGGGCTGTTACTGGCGATACCGATGTTGTCCTGTTCAATATTGATAGCAAGGCCGACAGCAAGGAAGGCCGTGATTCCATCCTCAGGGTTTTCTTCCGCGTCTTCAATGAGATGCAGGGCTACTGCGGTGAGGCTCCCCATATCGCAGAAATGGAACGGTATCTGACCTCAAAGGGGGTTCTAAACGTTTTTCAGCAGGCTTTTCAGGAAGCGCATGGCGGCACCTGGGAAAAAGAACGCGACGCCTATTCTTTTCTCCATGACGAAATCGCAACCGCCTTAACCAAGGCATTAGGGATGAGCCCTGAAGCTGCCAATGAGTGGTTCGAAAAGGCCGAAGAACGTTTTTCACTCAGCATCGAAAAATTTGCCCGTCTGGTTAAGGACTATCTGGATACCAAGGGCGCAGATCATCGGGTTGTTTTTCTGGTTGATGAAATCGGGCAGTTTATCGGCTCCGATACTCATCTCATGCTCAACCTCCAGACGATAACAGAGGATCTGGGTCGCATCTGCAACGGTCGGGCGTGGGTCATTGTCACTTCTCAGGAAGATATCAGTGCCATCCTCGGAGAATTCCGTACAATTAAAAATCAAGATTTTTCCAAAATCCAGGGACGGTTCAATACGCGTCTTTCCCTCTCCAGTACCAATACCGATGAAGTCATTCAACGCCGCTTACTTGCCAAGACAGACGATGCCCGACGAGCATTGGTGAATCTGTTTCAAGAGAAAGGCGAAATCCTTAAAAACCAGATCAGCTTCAGCGGTGGTGCAACCCTGAAAAAATTCACCGATGAACAAAGTTTTACCGAAAACTACCCATTTTCGCCTTACCAGTTCACCCTGCTACAGAAAGTGTTTGAATCGATTCGTAAGGCCGGGGCGACCGGACTGCATCTCGCCATGGGTGAGCGCTCCATGCTCGATGCCTTTCAGCATGCCGCCAAATCTGTCGCCGATCTGCGCATTGGTGCTCTGGTTCCGCTCTACGCCTTTTACCCGGCCATCGAAAGCTTTCTGGATACCGCCGTAAAGCGCACAGTCGATCATGCGAAAGATAATGATGGGCTGGAATCTTTCGATGTCGATCTGCTGCGTGCCCTGTTTTTAATCCGTTATGTAGATCTGGTCAAACCGAATATCGACAACCTGGTGACCCTCTGCATCGATAAAGTGGATGCCGATCGACTCTCCCTCAAGCGTCAGATCGAAGAGAGCTTGCAACGCCTGGAACGGGAGATACTGATTAGCCGAAACGGCGATCAATTCTACTTTCTCACCAATGAAGAGCGTGATGTCAGTCGCGATATACAGCAGGTTGAAATTTCCGGGGCAGAGGAGGCCAAGCTTCTGTCCGAGATGTTTTTTGATGATGTCCTCAAGGGGCAGAATAAACATCGCTATCTGCCGAACAAACAAGATTACGGCTTTAACCGACTCTGCGATAGCCGGGTGCATGGCTCCAAGGCCGATCAGGATTTGACCATTGAGGTGATATCTCCTCTCAATGAGGATTATGACCTGTTCGGGGCGAGCAAATGCATCGGACAGAGTACCGAAGGCGGGGGACGGGTGGTTTTTAAATTCGGCAACCCAAAAGAGCTGGCAGGTGAAATCCGTACCTATCTGCAAACCGAAAAGTTTATTCGGCTCAAAAATACCGATTCAGCACCTATCACACTGAAACGCATTCTCTCCGAACGCGCCGATGAAAACCGGACACGTCATGAACGTCTCACCAGTTTGCTGAATGAGTTGTCGGTTCAGGCCGATGGGTATGCTCTGGGGCAAGCCTTGGTACTCAAGGCTTCTTCCGCAGCGATCGTTGTGGCAGAAGCCCTCAATTATCTGATCCAGAATCTCTATACCAAACTCGGTTATCTCAAGGGGTTGCATGACGATCCGATCAAAGAGATTCGTGCCACCCTGATGTCCGATGATATTGGCCAAGAGCAGTTTGGTTTTGAGGGAGCTGAGAGTAATCCGGAAGCCTACAAAGAAGTGCGCCAGTATGTGGACCTTTGTACTTCAAAAAATCACAAGGTAATGCTCGACGATCTGGTTGAAAAGTTCACACGCAAGCCTTATGGCTGGCCAGACTGGGAGGTTGTGTTGTTGATCGCCCGGTTGGTTATGGCCGGGGAGATCACCCTCAAAGCAGAAGGGGCTGCCACCACACCGAAGCAGGCGATCGACTATCTGACTAAGTCGGTCAAATGGAAGCAGGTCTCGATCCTGAAAAGAAAGACCACCTCTGCGACCGATCTTTCGAAAGCACGCAAGTTAGGGCAGGAAATTTTCAGTAATATCGGCCCTGATTCCGAGGATGGCCTGTTCCATTTCTTGCGCGACCAGCTCACCGGCTGGCAGCAGTCGCTGGAGGGGTATCGAAGTCTGGCCAGTACCGGTAAGTATCCCGGCGGCAAGGGAGCGGCAGAAGGGTTAACCCTCTCACGCAAGTTGATCGATATCGCCGATACCTATGAGTTCTTCATCGCCTTTAACGATGGGGAGGAGGATCTGCGCGATCTGTCCGACGACGTGCTCCAGTTAAAGGACTTTTTTGAGAAACAACGTCCCACCTGGGACCGGTTGCAGAATGAGTTTGCTGCCTTCGATCAGAACCGGGCCGATCTGGATAAGGATGACACTGCCCGTCAGGCCTTGGCTCGTATGGCCGAAATCCTTAAAGCGCCCAGCCCGTACGGGATGCTTCAGGAAACCGACAAGCTGATCGAGGCGGTCAAGGCGGTGAATGATCGTCTTGTGAGTGAGAAGAAAGGCTATGTTGTCGGTGAAGTCGATAAAGGGATTTCTCAGGTCAAGGAGGTGCTTGTTGAGTATAAGGCTGACTCAGGTCTTAGCAATAAAAGTCTGAAGCCTTTGCAGGATATCCGCAAGCATATCGATGAGGAAAAAAGCATTCCGGCAATCGCCTACGGGCTCAATCTCCTCAGAGAAGCTGTGGACGATTCGATCGGGCTTATTGAAAAAGAAAAGGGTGGGGATGACAAACAACACAAACCCATCAAGGATTTTTCACCTACCACTGTTCAGAAGAAGGTTTATCTCGAATCGGAGCAGGATATCGAGGATTTTATAACTGATTTGAAATCGCAGTTGCAGGCGGCATTGAGTTTGGGAGTTCGTATTCGTATTAAATAAACCTTGAGGGGGATTATGTTTCGTTTCATTCATGCTGCTGATATTCATCTCGACAGTCCTTTGCGGGGGCTAGAGCTGCCAGAAGATGCGCCACTCGATCAGATCCGTGGTGCTGCGCGGAAGGCTTTTGACAACCTTGTAGATCTCGCCATCCAGGAAGAGATTGCTTTCGTTCTGATCGCTGGTGATCTCTATGACGGGGACTGGAGAGATTTCAACACCGGGTTGTTTTTCAATCAGCGCATGTCGCGCCTCAAAGAAGAGGGCATCAAGGTTTTCATCGTTTCGGGCAATCATGATGCTGCCAGCCAAATCACTAAAAGCCTCCGTTTGCCGGAAAATGTCCATCTGTTTTCGACACGCAAACCTGAGACACAAATCCTCGAAGAGATCGACGTCGCTATTCATGGTCAGAGCTTTGCCAGCCGATCGGTAACTGATGATTTAAGTAGCCAATACCCCCTGGCCGACAGCAAATATTTCAATATTGGTCTGTTGCATACAGCCCTGACCGGTAGGGAAGGGCATGAACCTTATGCCCCTTGCACGATTGACGGCCTGAAAGCCAAAGGTTATCAGTATTGGGCCTTGGGGCATGTCCACCAACGTGAGATTGTTCATGAGGCCCCCTGGATTGTTTTCCCCGGGAATATTCAAGGGCGACACATTCGGGAGACTGGTGTCAAGGGCTGCACTCTGGTCACTGTTACTGAGGCTGAGATTACCAACATAGAACATGTGCCACTCGATGTTCTGCGCTGGCAACGGTGCCAGGTTGATGTGTCTGGTTGCCGCAATGTCGATGAAGTCTACGAAAGAACACAATCTCGGCTAGAAAAAGCTCTTGCCGATGGTGATGGACGACCGGTCATCGCTCGTCTCGAATTGCATGGTACGACCCCGGCTCATCAGACGCTACAAGCGAAGTCGGCTCACCTTGTAGAAGAGTTCCGCAATCTGGCTCTCGACCTGGGCGGAGAGGGCCTCTGGCTGGAAAAAGTTCGCTTCAAGACGAAAGAACAGATTGATCTTGAGACCTTTGTTCAGAGCGATGAGGCACTTGGGAGCCTGGTAAAAAACCTTCTCGATCTGGAATTGGGCGCTGATACTCTGCACGAGATAGATCCTGAGATAGATACCTTTCTCAATAAATTGCCACCGGACCTACGAAGTGGTGATGATCCCTTTGACCCGACTGATCCAACCCAGTGGGATGAGATTCGCACTGATATCAAGAACCTTCTGATTGCCCAACTTCTGGTGTCAGGAGGTGCCAAATGAAAATCAAACGCCTTGACCTTAAGGCCTATGGTCACTTTACCGACAGCGCTATCGATTTTGATTCCGAGACCCCTGGCCTGCATATAATTTACGGTCCGAATGAAGCAGGAAAGAGTACCTCTCTCAGGGCGTTACAGGGGTTGCTTTATGGCATCCAAGCGCGGACGCCTGACAATTACCTTCACGATTACAGCAAGCTGATGGTTGGCGGGCACCTTGAGAATAGTAATGGCAAAGATTTGGTTTTCTGGCGCCGCAAAAAAAACATTGGTGATCTTCTGGATGCCGACCAAAATATAATGAATCAAGAAGATCTGGCGGAGTTTCTTCATGGCATAGAAGAGCCTTTATTTACCGCCTTGTTCGGGATTGATCATGAGACCCTCGTTTCCGGAGGGCGAGATATTCTTGAACAGAAGGGGGATATCGGGCAGGCGCTTTTCTCAGCCGGAGCTGGTCTTTCATCCCTCCATGGACTCATTGAAACCATGGATAAGGAATGCGAAGGTCTATTTAAATCGAGTGGCAGCAAGCCTGAATTGAACCAGGCAATCAAGGCTTACCAGACAATTAAGAAAGAGATCCGTTCCCTTGCATTGTCGAGCGCAGATTGGAAGGCACAAAAGGAGACATTTGATTCTGCCTCCAACGAGTTAGATAAAATTGACGCGCAAAAACGTGATCTCGGCGCTGAGTTTGAAGGATTAAAACGCTTGCAGCGGGCCATTCCCTATCTGGCGAAGAGGGTTGCGTTGACTGAACAACTTGGTTCATTGGGGGATTTTTCCCATTTCCCCCCGGATTTTTCAGCGCGCCTGAAAGAGGCATTAGATTCGCAACGGCAGAATGAAAAAACTTTACAAGACGCCAGGTCGCGCCAAGGCGAACTTGAAGAGAAGAAGACAAAGACCAGCTTCCGACAGGATATCCTCGATCAGTCAGAGACGATTGACGTCCTTCATCAAAGTCTCGGGGTACAGAGACAGGCCGCGATTGACCGCCCGAAAATTAATGCCCTATTGATCGAATGTCGTACTAAAGCCGAAACCGTGCTCAACCAGGCCGTGCCGTCTCTTGACCTCAGCAAAACTACTCAGATCAAAGACCTGCATGACAGAAGAAAAATAATCCTGCCTCTCGGCAACCGCTTTGCCGGGCTGGATCAAGCATTGACACAGGTAGAGGCCCGGGCCGAAACCCTGAGTAAAGAGCAGAGTCGACTTCAGACCCAGCTCGAAGGCTTGCCTGAAGTCGGCGATTTACGGGGACTGAATGCGGCTGTCACTGAGGCCCGAAGAGCGGGTGATATTGACGGCATATTAAGGACGCTTGACCGCGACGCCGGGGAGTTACTATCAAACGCCGCTGCCGACCTACAGCAGATCGGCTTGTGGGAAGGTCCCCTGGATAATCTGCTGTCATTACCGCTGCCCTCCACCGCAACAATCGATATGTTTGTCGAGCAATATCGCGTGGCCGATGAACAGCAGCGGCAGAACCGACAAGATCAGCAAGACTCTCAGGAGGAGCTTGATCGAAATGGGCGTGATATTGACGCCATTAAAAAAGCCGGTGCCGTTGCCACTGAGGAGGATTTGTCTCAAGCCAGAACGCGTCGAGACCAAGGCTGGCAGTTGATTAAGAGTGTTTGGCTGGATGGTGAAACGCTGGAAAAAGAGATCAGCGAATATGATGAGAGCAAGGACCTGCCCGGTGCTTTTGAGCGAGGAATACATTCAGCCGATGAGGTGTCCGATCAATTGCGCTCCGCTGCCGATCGTGTTCACCAGTATGCGAGTCTGCTAGCCGAAGTCGAAAAGCTGGAGCAACAGCAGCAGAGACTGGTCAAGGACGCTGCGGATATCGCGAAGAATAAAGAACAGCTTGAAGGTGAGTGGCAGGCCGTATGGGACGATAGCAAGCTGCAACCACGCTCCCCTCGGGAAATGCGCAGTTGGATCGACCAATGTCAGGAGGTTCGCAGAAATCTTCGCGAAGGCAAAAAGAAAGAATCAGAAAAACAACCCCTCTCAGAGCAGCGGAAGCAACTTTGTGCTGCGGTTATTGGTGAGTTGAAGAGTGTTGGTCATGAAAAAGACTTTCCCTCGGCCGAGCTATCTCCGGTGCTTGTTTATGCTGAACAGACCCTGTCAGAACTCAAGGCGATTGAGGAACAACGCCAGGCTGTGCAGGGCGAAACAAAACGAAACCAGAGGGATCTCTCGGACGCCAAAGAAGAGTTAAGCGAGGCTCAGCAGGCCATGAGCGTTTGGACAGAGCAATGGGTTGCGGCTCTTGATGGATTCGGACTGCCAAAGGATGCTTCAGCCGAAGAAGCAGAGAATACTCTGGAGGCCTTACGATCTTGTCTGAAAATGAGCGCTGATATTGATGCTTATAAACAACGACTTGAGGATATTGATCAGCACGCCCAGAAATTTGAAACATCAGTGAGTTCTTTGGTCAACGCAATCGCCCCCGAACTAGAGGCGCTGGCCGCCGACCAGGCGGTTGCCAAACTTCAGGCAATGGTGAGGGAGGCTGAAAAGGCCAAGTCGGTTCTAGAAAAAGTTGTTGAAGATTTTGAAGCCGCCACAGAGGAAATCCGGCAGGCAAGTGTTGATCAAAAAGCAGTAGAGAGCGAATTAACTGCACTTCGCGAGCTTGCCCGGTGTGAGTCGAATGAAGATTTGGTCCAGGTGGATACCCGGTTTCGTGATTGTCGGGCGACTGAGACGGCTCTGGTCGATCTCGAAGAAGCATTGATCGGCATTGCCGAAGGTATTGGCTTTGATGTGCTGGAGGAACAGCGACAAGCCATTGATCCCAACGAACTCCCTGGACAAATTGATGGTTTGACCCGGCAGATTCAGGATGACCTGGAACCGCAAATCAAGTTGCTGTCCGAGAAAAAAGGAGCGGCCCATAATGAGCTGCAAAAGATGGATGGCAGCGGCGAGGCTGCGGCCATGGAAGACGAGGCACAAGCGGCGTTGGCCAAGGTGCGGCGTCTGGCGGATCGTTACTTAAGGGTTCGTTTGGGCAACCAGTTGTTGAAGAAAGAAATTGAGCGTTATCGCCAGGAGAACCAAGACCCGATTCTGAAAATGGCGACGAGATATTTCTCCGAATTGACCCTCGGTGCTTTTCCAGGCCTGCGCTCGGATATAGATGACCATGGCAACCCGATTCTCGTCGGGGTTTGCCCTGATGGCAATACCAAGACCGTTGAGGGGATGAGTTCAGGAACGCGAGATCAACTTTATCTGGCTTTGCGGCTTGCAACCCTGGAGTGGCGGCTTGAAAAGCATGAGCCGATGCCCTTTATTGCTGATGACATCCTTGTGAATTTTGATGATGTTCGTTCGGAGGCAACCCTGAAGGCGCTTGCTGAATTAGGTAAAAAGAATCAGGTCATTCTCTTTACTCATCATCAGCAGATTGTGCGAACAGTTGAATCTCTCAATATGGGAGATCATGTCTTTGTTCATCCCCTCAGTACCGCACCCGCACCCATGCAATAAGTTTTGGAGAAATATCTGTAATGAACACATCCAATCTCAAATCCTACGCCCCGGCAGCACGCCGGGATTTTATAAATGCCGTAACTGAACGCGCTCATTTCTTCGGGATCGATGCTGACAAGATCGAAGCGGCTGATGTTCAGGGGGATGTCGCTATTATCGCTGGTCGACCGTTCCCGAAAAAGATTATGGGGCAGCGTGATCGATTGATTGAGCGGGTGCAGCGCGAGGGTTTTGAACTGACCATGCGCAAGGTTGCCTATACTTGGTTCAACCGTTTCATGGCGTTGCGTTATATGGAGTTGCACAACTACCTTGACCATGGTTTCCGGGTCTTGAGTCATCCGAGTGGCAGCCAGACTCCCGAGATTTTGGAGCAGGCTACCCATGTTGAGCTGGCCGGGCTGGATCGTGACAAGGTTGTGGAGTTAAAGCTCGACGGCACTAAAGATGCGGAACTCTACCGCATGCTGATTGTTGCTGAATGTAATTCTCTGCACCAAGCGATGCCGTTTCTTTTTGAATCCGTTGACGGTGCGTCGGAACTGCTGCTTCCTGATAATCTGCTGCACTCTGATTCGATTATCCGCAAGCTCGTTAGTGAGATCGACGAGGAGGACTGGCAGCAGATTGAGATCATTGGTTGGCTATACCAGTTCTATGTTTCGGAGAGGAAGGACGAGGTCATCGGGAAAGTGGTGAAGTCGGAAGACATCCCGGCGGCGACCCAGCTCTTTACACCCAACTGGATCGTGAAGTACATGGTCCAGAACTCACTGGGGGCACAGTGGCTGGCGACCTATCCGGATTCAAAGCTCAAAAAGCAGATGGACTACTACATCGAGCCTGCCGAACAGACCGACGAGGTCAAGGCACAGCTTGCGGCCATTATCCCCCGTACCCTTGACCCCGAAGAGCTGACTCTGATCGACCCGGCTTGTGGCTCTGGACACATTCTGGTGGAGGCCTATGAGCTGTTCAAGGCCATATATCTGGAACGCGGTTACCGTCAACGGGATGTGGCAAAGTTGATCATTGAGAAGAACCTCTTCGGACTCGACATTGACGAGCGGGCGGCGCAGATGACGGGCTTTGCCCTGATGATGAAGGGGCGGGCTGACGACCGGCGGTTTTTTGAACGGGGGGTGAGGCTCAATGTGATGGCGTTGGTGGGCAGCACGGGGTTTGATGTAGAGCAACTGGCTCAGGGAGTGTCCTTGGCCGACTACGGACTTCAGCAGGGGGACCTCACAGAGCTGAAGCGGTTGTTTGAGCACGCTACTACCTTTGGTTCGTTGATACAGGTTCCCGAAGGATTGGTGACAAAGTGGCCTGCGCTGAAGCAGTTGAGTGAGGCGAGCAGCCAGGACCTCTTTGTTTCGGATGCGCTCAAATTATTAGAGCCGCTTGTGCAGCAAACTCAGATATTGACAGCTCAGTACGACGCGGTGGTGGCTAATCCACCGTACATGGGTGGGAAGGCAATGAACCCGCTGGTGAAGAAGTTTGCAACGGACAACTTTCCGAATTCGAAGTCGGATCTGTTTGCGGTATCAACAGAACGTTTCCTGCTGCTCGCAAAGGACTCAGGGTACGTGGGTTTGATGACACCATTCACCTGGATGTTTTTGAAGTCCTATGAGTCTCTTCGGGGCCTACTTTTGGACACGAAGACGCTTCAGTCACTGATCCAGCCCGAGTACCATGCGTTCTTTGAATCAGCGTATGTTCCTGTCTGCACCTTCGTAATTCAAACAACCCACACATCTGGCTATGATGCGTCATTCATTAAGCTGGAAGATTTCTATGGTGCTGAACTTCAACCTCAGAAGACACTTGAAGCTATCGGGAACCCTGACTGTGGTTGGCTATACAGGGCGAGGCCAGATGATTTCAAGAAAATTCCCGGCTGCCCAGTCGCCTATTGGGTTAGTAAAGAGTTCATCGAGGCATTTGATGGAAGTGTCCCCATCTCGGAAGCCTTCGTTTTGAAGAACGGACTACAAACTGGAGATACCAGCCAGTTTCTACGTTGTTGGTGGGAGGTTGGACAACTAAATTTTGCACGGCCCGAAGAAAGTTTGCAGATGTTGGGCCGCCGTAAGTGGTTCCCTTGCAACAAGGCCGGAGAATTTCGTAAGTGGTTTGGAAACTGCGTACATGTTGTCAATTGGGAATCCGATGGTCGTTCAGTTCGTGCGTGTCCGGGAGCGAGACCTCAGAATGTGGACTACTATTTTCAACCTAGTGTGACTTGGGGGATGATTACTTCTGGTGCCTCTTCGTTCAGAGCAATGCCAGAAGGGTTTATCTTTGATAACTCCGCACCCTCCGTTTTCCCCAAGATCGGTGCAGAGACCCACGAACTTCTTGGTCATCTCAACAGTAAATCAGCGATTTATGCGCTTAAGGTACTTAATCCAACGCTTAATATGACCACGGGAACCGTCTCTCAGTTGCCAACACTTAGCGGACTAAAAGATGTAACTTCAGGCGTCCAAGAAATTTTGCAAAACTCAACAGCGGACTGGAATGCCTACGAACGCTCGTGGGACTTCCAATTCCTCCCCATTCTAACGGCATCCACCGAGATAGCTTCCATACTCGAATCCAGATACACCGATTGGATCATCCAGAACCGCGAAGCCATTGCCGAGATGAAACGCCTCGAAGAGGAGAACAATCGCATATTCATCGACGCCTACGGCCTAGCCGACGAACTTACCCCCGACGTCCCCATTGACCAGATCACCCTCACGGTTAACCCCGCCTACCGCTATGGCGGCAACCTCACCGAAGATGAGCAGTGGACCCGCTTCCGCCAAGACACAATGGAGGAGCTGGTCTCCTACGCCATCGGCTGCATGATGGGCCGCTACAGCCTGGACGAGCCAGGTCTCATCTACGCCCACAGTGGCAACGAAGGCTTCGACCCCAGTCGCTACGTCAGCTTCCCGGCCGACGACGACGGCATCGTTCCTGTAACCGATATGGACTGGTTTGATGATGATGCTGCCAACCGCGTCCGTGTGTTTCTCCTCACAGTTTGGGGATCGGAAAGTCTCGAAGAAAACCTGACTTGGCTCGCTGAAATCCTGGGTCAGAAGGGGAGTGAGACATCGGTAGAGAGCATCCGCCGATATCTGTCGACAAGTTTCTTTAAAGACCACCTGCAAACTTACAAAAAACGTCCGATCTACTGGCTCTTCTCCAGCGGCAAAGAAAAGGCCTTCGAGTGCCTCGTTTACCTGCACCGCTACAACGAATCGACCCTGTCGCGGATGCGCAATGAATACGTCATCCCCTTGCAGGGTAAATATTCCGCCCGGGCTGACTACCTGGCTAACGAGATCCAGCAGGCCACTAGCGCCTCAGCTCAGAAGAAATTACAAAAAGAACTCGACAGCCTCAAGAAGAAGCAAACCGAACTCGCCAAATTCGATGAAGAGTTGCGTCACTATGCTGATCAGCGCATCTCAATCGATCTGGATGATGGGGTCAAGGTCAACTACGGCAAGTTTGGCAAGCTGTTGGCAGAAGTGAAGGCTGTGACGGGGAAGAAGTAGTTATGGCTGATTTTAGCAAAGGGCAATGCCGATTTTTACGCAAATTACAAAGACGACTTCCTGCTTGCGATAGTGATAACCAGAATGCAGAATTGTTCGTGCTGAATTATATCTCTTTCGAGTCTCAGGCACGTAAAGTGTGGCAATATTACCGCTGTCGTAACAAAAGCAGGACTGAGAGCAAAGCAGGAATTCCTATTCTTGAACTTGAAAACGCGCTGAAATATTTCGATATCAAATTAGACTCTGAAATATTGAAACTGCTGCTTGATTCAAATCGTGGAACACGCGGGAAGAAGTCAGCCAGGAATTTAAGGAATGGCATGTTTCACCAATGGCGGGAAAAAGACTGCGGCGAAGCTTCGCAACGTTATGAGGAGTTTTCTCATGCTTTTGATGTTTTTCAGCAAGCATTAAAACTAAGATCATGAGCGTTTTAAGACGAGGTCATAGTTAATTCGTAGGATGTGGTGAGGAACGAACCGCATCGGTTGGCGATGAATAGCGACATTTTGTGAACAATTAAAACGGACAACATCTTAACCGTAGCTGCAAGACTAAAGGCAATCACATGAACATACCCATATCCCAACTCATCCACCAACCAGAAGGCAAGCAACTGGAGTTCAAGCGCGATCTCTCATCGCCGCAGCCGATCATGAAAACCCTCACCGCTTTTGCCAATACTGCCGGTGGGCGTTTGATTATTGGTGTTGCTGACGACGGTCAGGTGCTGGGTGTCGAGCATCCTTTAGACGATGAAGAGCGGTTGTGCAGTATGATCGCCGATTCTATTGCGCCTCATCTTGCGCCTCATCTTGTGCCTAATATTGAACTTGTGACCGTTGAAAACAAAACCCTGTTGGTAATCGAGGTATTTTTAAGCGGCAGTCGACCCCATTGGCTTAAATCTCTCGGGCAAGAGCTGGGGTGTTTTGTCCGCTTGGGTTCCAGTAATCGCCAGGCCGATCGCGAATTGATTGCGGAGTTACGGCGCTCGGTAGAAGGGGTTTCCTTTGATGAGACGCCGATGCCTGAGCTATCTACCGATGATTTAGATCTGGTTGCGGCACAGCAAGCCTTTGGGGAGAACCGCCGCTTGGATGAGCAGTCTTTGTTGACCTTGAAGTTGTTCTCCCTTCACCAGGGTAAACTGGTGCCGACCAAGGGCGCTATTCTCCTGTTCGGCAAACAGCGCACCCTTCATTTCTCTGATGCGTGGATCCAGTGTGGCCGTTTTTTCGGTACCCAAAAAATCGACATCTTCGACCATATTGATATCACCCATCCCCTGCCAAACGCAGTAGACGAAGTGATGCTGTTTCTCAAAAAACACGCCTTTCGCGGTGCCGATCTCTCTGAGGTCCGCCGTAAGGATGTTTGGAGTATCCCCCTGAGCATCTTGCGCGAAGTGGTGATTAATGCCCTTGTCCATAGCGATTACTCTCAGCGTGGTGCGCCGATCCGAGTCACTTTTCTCGATGACCGTATCGAAGTGGAAAGCATGGGCATTCTGCTGCCGGGGTTGACTATTGAGGAGATGAAACAGGGCACCTCCCGCATTCGTAACCATGTCATTGCCCGTGTGTTCCGCGAGCTACACCTGATTGAACAATGGGGAACCGGTGTCCGCCGTATTTTTACTGAAGCCAGTGAACTGAGCTTGCCCGAACCCAAGATAGAAGAAATCGGGATGCGGGTGCGGTTTACCATTTATCTGGCAGAGACGATTAAAATAAATCAAGAGGTGAAAACGGAAACCGAACAAGTAACCGAACAAGTAACCGAACAAGTAGCAAGGTTTCTTGATTGTTTAAAGGATAAACAACTGGGCACTAAAGAATCCATGCAGTGTTTGCAATTGAAGCATCGACCAACTTTTATTTACAGTTATCTACAACCAGCGATAGAGCAAGGTTTGGTTGAGATGACCCAGCCAGATTCTCCGAGGAGTCCGACTCAGAAGTATCGGTTGACTAAAAATGGGTACGTATTTATGCGGGTAGATGTATGAAAACCAGCTATTTACTAAGCGATAAAAATATCAAAAAGACCCTCGTTCCCATGCTCCTGCGTGGGAACGCATAAGTTTGAAAAAGGTATTACATGAACATCCCAATAGCACAACTGATCCCCCAACCAGAAGGCAAGCAACTGGAGTTTAAGCGCGATCTGTCATCACCGCAGCCGATCATGAAAACCCTCACCGCTTTTGCCAATACTGCTGGCGGGCGTTTGATTATTGGTGTTGCTGACGACGGTCAGGTGCTGGGGGGTATTGAGATTGAAAATCCCGGTTTGTTACTGCCGGGAATGACCACTGACGATATGAAACAAGGAGTCTCGCAAATCCGTAACCCTGTCATCGCCAGAGTCTTTCGCGAGTTGGATTTAATCGAGCAATGGGGTAGCGGAATCCCGGGAATATTGCGTGAAGCTCAGGACCTGGGCTTACCTGAACCACAGATTACTGAAATAGCCATGCGTCTACGATTTACCATTTTTCTGCGCGACCCTCTGCCGCTTACGTCGCAACAGTCGAGAAAAACGCAAGAGACCCAGTCAGGGCTAGAGTTGCCGACCTAGCAAGTAACCCAGCAAGTAAAAGTGCTCGTTGGAGTGGTGGATGGGGATATGAGCCGAGCTGAATTTATGGAAGCGGTTAAGTTGAAAGGCCGAGTAAGTTTTTCAAAAAATTACCTTTAGTAAACAACCGTTAGAGTTGTAGTTGTATGAATTACTCGACAAAAGTAACGAAAAACGTTACTTTATGCAATCGTTTCATGCGGAGTAAGAATCATGCTTGCAGTAAATTTTGTTTCAAATTTGATGTCAACAGGTCGTTATACCTTTACTGTCGCCCAGGCAGCAGAGGCGCTCGACCAGTCTTTGGTGGCTACCCGAGCGGCTTTGCGACGTCTAGCTAAAAAGGGGGAGATTGCAATGCCTTATCGTGGTTTCTGGGTTATTGTGCCGCCCGAATATAGAAGTCTCGGCTGTCTTCCCCCCGAACAATTCATCCCCCAACTGATGGAACACCTCGAAGAACCCTATTATGCCGGTCTGCTCAGTGCCGCGGCCTACCACGGCGCAGCACACCATCGACCCCAGGTTTTTCAAGTAGTTGTCGCTAAAAATCGACCTGGCATTGACTGCGGAAAAGTGCGGATCAGGTTTATCGCCCGCAAAAATACTGCTGACATCCCGACTGTACCATTTAAGACCCCACGTGGTTATTTGAAACTTTCAACCCCCGAAGTAACCGCATTCGATCTGGTCGGTTACCCCGAGCGGGCTGTCGGGTTGGACAATGTGGCGACTATTTTGGCAGAGTTGGTAGAAAAACTGGACGGGAAAAAACTGGCTGAGGCGGCTAAATTATCGCCGGTCGCCTGGGCGCAACGATTGGGATATCTGCTGGAACTTGTTGAGGCAGAGGCGGTGAGCGCTAAACTTGCCAGCTTTGTCGAGAAGATGAAACCAGTACCAACCCCACTGATCAAATCCAAACCCTTTAAGGGGGCCCAAAGGGATGAGCGGTGGCGGGTCATGATTAATGGCGAAGTGGAGTCCGAACTTTGATACCACATGATTTAATCACTGAGTGGGGCCAAATTGCTCCCTGGACACAAAATTATCAGGTCGAGCAGGACCTGGTGATTTGCCGGGCACTCGTTGACATATTTAACCACCCTGTGTTGGGGGGAAAACTTGCTTTTCGTGGTGGTACGGCGCTGTTTAAGTTGCACATGCCCGCAGTTCGCTATTCCGAAGATATCGATCTGGTTCAGGTCAATGCCGGGCCGATTGGTGAGCTGATGGATGGTATTCGTGAAGTCATCAACCCATGGCTGGGAACGCCAAAGTGGAAGCAGACTCAGGGTCGAGTGACCTTCCGCTATCCGTTTGTCTCTGAGGATGGTCCACCACTCAGCTTGAAGATTGAGATCAATACGCGGGAGCATTTTTCAGTCTACGGCTACCAGAAAATTCCGCTGAAGGTTGACTCCCGCTGGTTTTCCGGGTCGGCAGACATTTTGACCTACGAGTTGGATGAATTGCTCGGCACCAAGACGCGGGCACTTTATCAGCGTAAAAAAGGGCGCGATCTTTTTGACCTTTGGTTTGCCTTGACTAAGGGAGACCCTGCACCTGACGTTGAGCGCATCATCGACAGTTTTCTGAAATACATGGAGTATGGCAATTTTTCGATCAGCAGGGCTTTGTTTGAACAAAATCTATTGGAAAAGCGGCTGGATGAGAAGTTCAATACCGATATCGAACTTCTGCTGACATCTGCTACTGACTGGAACTTTGAGCAGGCCTTCGACTTTATAATGCAGACATTAATCGCCCGACTGCCGGGTGACCCCTGGCAGGGTCGCATCGAGGGGTAACCCCGGATTGAAAGTATTTATGGAAACAACACAACTGACAACATCACTCCGCCGCTGCTTCAAGACCGAAGGTCATCGCCTGGTGTTCTGGTATGACCCTGAGCGTGAGTTCGAGGGCGCCCTGACCACACTTGATCTCGATGGTGTATCTATTCAACGCCTGGACGAGATCGGTGCTTTGGAACTAAAGGTTAAACTGGAGCTGGAAGATACTACCGGGCAGTATTTGATATACGCACCCTTTGCTGAGCCGGATAAGGAAGACGATTGGTTGTTGGATATCAAACTCTACAATCATGTCTTCTACGCTGATCGTGCTTCCGTGGTTCTAAATGAACTGGGGCTGAAACTGGTTTCCCTGCGCAGCCACATCGCCCAGAGATTAACCTTCTGTCGCAGTCAGGACCGGCTTGAACGCTTGAAGAAATGGGTTCAGCCTGATGATGTTGACCGGGATCTCGATCTTAAGATGCTGGCTGTGCTGACTCGCGCTGACCAACCGCATGCTTTCAATGTGCTGATGCGCATTTACGAAGGGTTCTGCGAAGATGGAACTTGCGCACTCAATGCGGCGCCAAAAGTCTGGGATGAAATCCGAAAACAGGATCTGACTGAGGCATTCTGGGATCTCATGGAACGGACCTTTGGTTATCGGCAGGAGCAGCCGACCCTCTCTGATCTGCTGATCCGCCTGCTGGTGACCGATCTTTCTATTGCGCTGCGTCAGGATTTGCCCACGTCTCTCGGGCATTTTAAGTTGGGACATTCGAAACAGGTCGGCACGGCGGCGGTTTTCCTCTCATCCTGGCGTGGAAACAGTCAATACAGTGCGACCTACGATGAGCTGTCCAGAACGGTTGAACAGGAACTCAATATTCAAGATGCGATCCGTGGCGTAAATGTTGCGGCTCTTGCTGAAGCGCAGACTTTTGAAGTGATCGAAACCCACATCTGCCGTCTCCTGCGTGATGAACTGGTCGAAGGGAGTGTCAGTTCAGAAGCCTTTGTAAGTCTGCTTAGAATTCGCTGTGATGGCCATTGGGTTCGTCGCCCAAGTGATGGGGTCTTTCTCGATTATGGCGTCGTTTACAGGGCACTTGAGGCTGCATTTGAAATTCTTGCGTTGCGCCGTCAGTACGAGGATGGACTGAGTTATCCGTCGGCCAGGGAAATGACCACCGCTTACCGGAACGGATTATTCCGGATTGATCAAAACTATCGTTTGTTCATTGAGGCCGCAGATCGTGTTGAGCTGACGGGGGGAGATCTACTCAAAGTGTTGCGTGTTGCGATCGAAAAGGCTTATAGCGGTTGGTTTCTGGATCAGATCGCTCTGGCCTGGGGTGGTTTTATGCAACCAGCGCAGGGTGAATCACTGCTTGACCACTGGCAGATCGAAGGAATTTCGAATCAACAGGATTTTTACCCCACCTTCATTGAGCCGTTGCAAAAAGAGAATCCTCAAGGGAAAGTCTATGTCATCATCAGTGATGCCTTGCGTTATGAGGCTGCCGATGAATTGACTGATGTCATCAATAGTCAGAACAGATTCCAAGCCGAGCTAAAGTGCCAGCTCGGGGTTCTACCGAGCATTACTTCTTTGGGGATGGCAGCCTTGCTGCCGCACAAAGAACTCTCCTTTAAATCGGGGACTGCCGACATTCTGTCTGATGGGCTGCCCTGTGCCTCGCTGGAACAGCGCAAAAAAATCATGGCGACGGTCGAAGGGATTGCGGTCAAGGCTCCTGACCTTCAGGCGATGAAACGCGATCAGGGGCGCGAATTTGTGAAGGACGCACGGGTCGTTTACGTCTATCATAATGAAATCGACGCCACCGGCGATTCGGCCAGCTCGGAAGAGAAGGCCTTTCAGGCGGTTCGAACCACCATCGAGGAGTTGGACGCGCTGATCAGTCATGTCCTCAATAATCTGAACGGACGGCGCGTGATTGTAACGGCTGATCATGGATTTTTATATCAGGAAACCCGGCCCGGTGTTGCGGAAAAAAGTGGTCTCGATTACAAGCCTGCTGGCAGCCTGAAAGAGAAAAAACGTTATCTGCTCGGCGAAAATCTGGGTACGGATGACAAGGTCTGGTCAGGGAAGATGCAGACAACGACCGGAGCAGCGGGGGCAATGGAGTTTTGGGTTCCCAAGGGGAACAACCTGTTCCATTTCGTCGCTGGAGCGCGTTTCGTCCACGGCGGGGCGATGCCGCAGGAAGTGTTGGTCCCGGTCATGGTCGTCAAGTCGCTACGCGGCAAAGCGGCTGAAGCCACAATTGTACGCAAGGTCAATGTCACCCAGATTGGTGGCGTCAACAAGGTCGTCAACAGCATCCAGATCTTCAAGTTCATTCAGACCGAAGCGGTTTCTGAACGGGTCCTGCCGAGACCTCTGCTGGTAGCCTTGATGGATGGCGACAAACCGATCAGCAATGTGGTGCAACTCACCTTTGATAGCGACTCGTCGGATATGAATGAGCGGATCAAGGAGGCACGACTGGTTGTAGAGTCCGGCGAGTACGACAAGAAGAAGGAATACCACTTGGTGCTGCGTGATGCTGAGACTCAGGCCGAGGTCGAACGATATCCGATCATTATTGATCTCGCTTTTTCGAATGATTTTTAGGGAGCTGTTCCTATGGAAGACACGACCAGTTTGAATGATCTGTTGAATACCGAGTTCCGGGGGAAGGTTGTTCGTAAAGACCTGACCAAGATGGTCAAAGAAGGTGCGAACGTTCCGGTCTATGTTCTGGAATACCTGCTCGGTATGTATTGCGCTTCCGATGATGATCAAGTCATTGAGGAGGGGTTGCAGACGGTTAAACGCATTCTATCTGAAAACTATGTGCGACCGGACGAAGCGGAGAAGGTTAAGTCGAAGATCCGTGAACGTAACAGTTTCAAGGTTATCGACAAAGTGACCGTGACGCTGAATGAAAAACGAGATGTCTACGAAGCGCTGCTCTCTAACTTGGGGACGAAAGGGGTGGAAATCACTTCTTCGACCCTTAAAAAGTTTGAGAAACTGCTGGTCGGCGGAATCTGGTGTATCGTCACTATCAACTATTTTCACGAGGAAGGACAGAAAGGCTCGCCGTTTCAGATTCAGGACCTAAAACCGATTCAGCTTCCCAACATGGACATGGATGAGCTATTTGCGGCGCGTCGGGCCTTCACAGAAGATCAGTGGATTGATGTATTGATGCGCTCCACCGGAATGGAGCCGTCTGAACTGGAGCAACGCGTCAAATGGCATCTGCTGGCCCGGATGATCCCCTTTGTGGAGAACAACTTCAACCTCTGTGAACTCGGTCCGCGTGGCACTGGGAAAAGCCATATCTACAAAGAGGTCAGCCCCAATAGTATCCTGGTTTCGGGAGGGCAGACTACAGTCGCCAATCTTTTCTACAACATGGGGAGTCGACAAGTCGGCCTGGTCGGGGTTTGGGATATCGTTGCGTTTGACGAGGTGGCCGGGATCTCTTTCAAGGACAAAGACGGCATTCAGATCATGAAGGACTACATGGCGTCCGGCTCCTTTTCACGGGGGAGGGATTCGATCAGTGCTAACGCTTCCATGGTCTTTGTCGGCAATATCAACCAGCCGGTTGAAACCTTGGTCAAGACCAGCCATCTGCTCTCGCCGTTCCCCGAGCCGATGATCGATGCGGCGTTCTTTGACCGTTTCCATTGTTATATCCCCGGCTGGGAAGTTCCTAAGATGAAACCGGAGCACTTTACCAATCAGTACGGTTTGATTGTCGATTATCTGGCTGAGTATCTTCGCGAGATGCGTAAATACACTTTCGCCGATGCGATCGACAAGTTTTTCAAACTAGGTAACAACCTCAATCAACGCGACACCATCGCCGTCAAGCGTACCGTATCTGGTCTGCTGAAGCTGCTCTATCCGCACGGGGAATATGACAAGGAAGCCGTCCGGCAGTGTCTGGAATATGCGCTGGAAGTGAGGCGACGGGTCAAGGAACAGCTCAAGAAAATCGGTGGCATGGAGTTTTACGATGTCCACTTCAGCTACATCGATAACGAATCGTTTGAGGAACGTTTCGTCGGCGTACCCGAGCAGGGGGGTGGCGGGTTGATCCCGGAAGGGCCACCCAATCCCGGAACCTTGCATACGATAGGTATGGGTTTAAATGGGATGCTCGGTCTTTACCGGTTCGAGTTGCAGGTCAGTGGCGGGAACGGCAAGCTGTCTCTCTCCGGTATCGGAACTAACCAGAAAGCCAAAGAACCGATGACGATTGGCTTCGACTACTTCAAAGCGAACATGGGTCGTGTTAGTGCTGGCGCTAAGACCCAAGATTATAACTTTCACCTGCACACAGTCGAGCTGCACAACACCGGACCAGCCTCAGCGACGACATTAGCCAGTTTTGTCGCGTTCTGTTCCGGTATTTTGGGGAAACCGCTTCAAGGGCAGATGGTTGTGCTCGGTGACATGAGTCTAGGTGGGAGCATTGTGCCTGTTGAGAATCTTGCCGAAACACTTCAGGTCGCATTCGACTCTGGCGCCAAGCGGATTCTGATTCCGATGAGCAGCGTGAAGGATATCCCTTCAGTGCCCGGGGAGCTGTTTGCCAAATTTCAGACGAGTTTTTATTCGGACCCGGTGGATGCGGTGTTTAAGGCTTTGGGGGTTGAATAGAAGAATTTGATATCGTATGAACTGATTAAACAGCCACCCCATAAACTGAATTTAGATCCGTCATTTTGTTGTTTTTTTTCATGTCGCTGTTGCTGGAAAATAAAAAGGACGACGGATATTCACTCTATTGCTTTGTAGGCACTCATCGTGCTTCGGATTGAACGAACATAACGTCGCATAAGATATAGGTAACTATTCAGCTCTATCTGAACTGATCGCAAAAGCGGCTGTCATCCCCGAATGATTATATCGGGGATCCATGGCTTTAAAGGCTGGATTCCCGATTACACCCTCGGGAATGACATCTTTTACTATTGCGCTGAATAGTTACAGATATAGCAAGGTATCCAACGGAAGGAACTTGGAAGATAGAAGGGTAGGGTAGTTTGACAGGGGATGTGCAATGCAATAACATACAAATGTCCCTTGAAACTTTAGCGAGTAGAGAGCGGATGTTCTACGAAGCTCAGAGGGTGCAACCTCTGAGCTTCACTTATTTATACTGGCAGGAAATAGTGCAATAAATCCCGTTTAGCGACAACTAAATCACTTGTCGTAGTTAGAAGTACTGTTTGTATGCAAATGTGATTCAAGTATGAGCCATTTCACCTAGACAATATGGTTCACATCTAAAAAGAGACCTGCCACCTTGTAAACGTGGATTGCGTGTTGACCACGCAGAGCCACCTGCTTAGCTAGTAAGCAACCCTAACAAAAGGAGACAGGTCATGAA
>Ga0314774_1000223_pt1 | contig 50869 bp, 50 predicted proteins | sample MetaGCBIA2018_FD_204515 | JGI IMG/M metagenome (GOLD analysis project Ga0314774, IMG submission 204515) | Cryopeg brine microbial communities from Beaufort Sea near Barrow, Alaska, United States - CBIA 2018 | ecosystem: Environmental > Aquatic > Marine > Coastal | place: USA: Alaska | collected... | reverse complement strand
GCTTACAAAACAAGAGGATAAGCCTCGGCAGCAATTACTGATGGCGAGAATCTACAAAAAAATGCTTTAAAATGCATCAAGGGCTAACATAAACTGGCTTCGCTAGAGAGCTTTTCAACACCCTTCTTAAGTGTATCATTCAACTGAGTCAGATTAGACGCAATCTCTTGTTGCATCGTCCCAAGTATGCGAATTTTACCCTGCAATGCCGCGACCTCTGCTCCATTCACCAGCAGGGCGTAATTAAGGCTCGACATCGACGCATACTCACCGTAACTCTTCTGCAAAGAGGTGATCTGTTTGCGAATCGGCAAGAACCTGCTCTCGTCCGCCGCTAGTTTTTGTAACATCACAGAGAATAGGGACTGAATCGGTTCAGCCAATGCGTCCCCTTCAGCCAATGCATCTTCATCCGCAAGCAGAAAAGCGTCTTCATAAAAAGAGGTCTGTTTGACAAAAAGGTTCAGGACCTCTTCACCCTGCAGTGATAAAGGGAACTCCACATCACGAAGAGTGACGAGATCGTCGACCAGGCGACTGTTTGATTGATAGGTCGAGACCGTCGCAACCAGAAAACCAAGCAGACCGATCCCGGCACAGAACCAAACCTTAGATTTAATACCATTAAAGAGATTCATAAGACCGGCTTTTCTTAATTAACTCGTAATATCTTAACCTTCGCATCGAGAGCCGAAGCGGAAATATAACCAATCGACCCCGGCTTGGCCGCTACAGCCGCCTTGACCTCCTCATCCGAGTCAAAATTCATGGGGGGCAAACCGGTTCCGGTAAAGAGTGATTTTTTCCAATAGGTGATGTATTGCTGAGATGTTTTACGCACCATCTCCTTCATGAATGCATCATTCACACTCGAGTCGGTATAGGTAAAAACGGTAATATGACTTCCATCACCCCAGACGGTCTTCTTGCCGAGGAAGATACTTTTAACATCTTTAGCCGTAAGTTCTGATACCGGATTCGTATTATCGGTAATCAACACATAATCAGCCGCAAGAGCGACACTCCCGGCTGAGAGCAAGGTAAACATCAGTATGGCTATTATATATTTCATCAGTTAAACCTCCGTAACATTATGGAACGATTCAAACAACTTTATCAAAAGTTAAAGGACGTCTTGATCGTGTAATAGTCCCAATTTTTCACAGCATTATTCTCATTGAAATATTGAGTCAGAAGCGCGGCACCGATCACTTTATGATACTCGGCTTTGATCAGCCAGAAAGAATTGATATCCAAGCGGGCACCGATGCCGACATCCTTGCGGTAATAGTTGTAGGCGACATCACCATAGTATGCGGCTTGAGCCGTCCCACCCTTGTCATCTTTGTCCCGGTAATAGACATCATACAACCCGACCAGGGTCAAATTCTCCTGTCCCGGGACAGGGATAGAGAGCATGCCATACATCCCGACCGATGTGCCGGACGGGAACTCCGTCCCGTTGAGCCAGACCGGTTGCTTGAATTGGGTGTATTCGGACGAGAGTGTGAACCACGGCGTGGCGTATTCGAGGGAGGCGATATACATTTGGCGGATCTTCACCCGAAGGTTGCCGGCAGAATTTGAACCGGTATTGTCGGTCAAAGCAAAGTCGGCCTTCCCTTCGAAATAGGAACCGGCGAAACGCAGGCCGTCGAGCGGCGTATTGTAACGAAGCTGGCCGCCATAGACATATTCGTTGTCGGCCGAGATGTCATTCCATACCTGTGGCGCCGGTGGGGATCCAGCCCCCATGTTCGCGAACCCAAGGAAAGCATCCAGGGTCGGCGAATCCTCCGGAAAATTTATCTGGCCGTAATGGGCAGCATAATCGAGATTGCCGGCTGCCGCTAAAGGGATATTGCCATAAATCTGCAACCCTTGAGATGCGACCAGTAGATTCCGCCGGGTTTCGTCATAAACACTCTGGGGCAAAAAAGCCATATTCCGTAAAAAATCGGAATCTCGCCCTTCATTATAGAGGCCGATCGGCAGCTTCACCTTGCCGAGGCGCAAACCAAAGGAATCAGACAGACGATAATCGCCAAACGCCCAATCGAGGCGAATATCGTTATTCCCCTCGTCACCTAAGTCCCGAGAGAGGAGTTGAATCCCAACCCGCAGTTTTTCAGTAACCGGCGCGTTGAGCGTTATCCCGACTTCGTTGAGCTGTGTCGTCCCGTCGACTGAATCGACAGCGAGCCAATTATTATCACCTGTTTTCATGTAGCCTTGTGAGACGAAACCGTTGATCCGCAACTTTTGAAAATCAAAAGCGAGAACGGTTGACGGCAAAGTAACAACTACAGATAGCAGTAAAAAAATCCCGATTGTGCGCATATGACCTCCTGACAACAAAAAACATAAGAGCTATAGGGTAAATATAAAGACTAAATTCCCTAAATTAATGAAAAGAATCCCAAAAACTTAGCCGTAAAATCTTATAGTTATTAAAAATACCGGCTCAATATGCCGTGATTAATATTTTATTACCACAAAAAAATCTAATCCAAAAAAATAAAAAACTGTTCTATTTCAACGCGTTCTACATAGGAGATTTTTCTATAATAGATACCGATGGAAAAACCGACCTTTTTTAATTCATGAACAGTTAAATTATTTACACGAGAGTTGAAGCTTCAAACCTCTATCCCTTTGTGATACCTTGAAAAAAAACCGAAGGATTATCGCAACCATGCTACGACATCTCATCACACTTCTATTTTTCATACTTCTCGTTACGCCGGCGGCGGCCGAATCCGGAAAAGGACTGACCCAACGTGACCTCATGTTCGCACTGGTCGATGGTCTCGGTTGGTCTTTTGGCCTCCCCGATCGACCTGAAGATAGCGATTACCTGCGGATTCTCAGCGGTGCTCGAAAATTTAGAATAGAGATTGAATCCAACTACGACCCTGAAACCCGTATCATTATTGAAAAGATCTTTTCCTTTGGGAATTATAGTGGTCAGGGGTGGGTTCGCGTTCCGAATCGACCGACCGATATCCCGATCTTTTTCAACCTCCCTATTTCGGGGGAATACCATATCATGGCCCGACTGTTGAGAGCGGGGCACGTCATTCGCGTTGGAGAAACAACATTCGAAGCTGATGGTGAAGAGCAATTCGTCGATGTCGATCTCGGCAGCAGTTATTTGCAGGCGGGAAGACAGCAGATCCTCTTGACCGCCCCACCCCGCGGTGGTATCGATTTTATAGATATTGAAGCCCTACCGTTACCGGCAATCGCACCGACAGACGGCTGGAATCTGGATAAGCCATTGTCATTCGATGATTTAGCGATTACGGCCATGCAGATTCTCAGCCTGCACTCGACCTTACCCAAATCCGGAGACGACCTCGTTCTCGAAGCTGAGGATTTTCCCCTGCCAAAACAGACAAAACTCTCTAGCAACCGCCACTTAGGCGCTCCGAACCAGGGGAAATGGGTCAGCGTCGGGGCCGACCCGGTGACATTTGATATCGGATTAAATATCCCGGCAAGCGGGGTGTATGACCTGACAGTCAGCTGTGTCGGCAAAACTGAGATCACCGGGATAGTGGAGACTCAGCCGTTCAAGTTGTCTCCGGATCGTCGATTTACGGCAAAAGAAGCGGGTGGTGTGACTCTTGAAAAAGGTTTAACCCCACTCACCTTTCAACTCCCGCCCTACTGTGGTTTGGATCAGATTGTCCTCAGCCCGCGTGCATCGTCTGCAGAGGATTTCCGGAGATTGACCGGTCTCCCTCTCGTCGGCACCCCTTCCCCTGCCCAATTTAACAGTTTCATAAAGTTGCTGGCTGCCTTCGGCATCTCCCGTTAATCGGCATGCGTCTACCGGGGACACTTCTTTGTTACGCCAGTGGGCTGCTTGTCGCCCCTTACCTTTTCCTTCCGGAAGCGCTGCCATTTCTTATTCTGGTAGCGTTCGGAGCGTGGGGGTTAACGCGTTCGACTCGACTGGCGATCTACACACTTGTTCTCCTGTTTTTTTGCATCGGCCTGTTCCAATACAAAATCAGCATTTCCCCCCCGAATGATCCGACGGCAATTCATTATTTGAGTGATCGCGGCCCTGTGGTCCTTGAAGGGATAATTGATTCCATCAAATCACGCTTTCCACATGGACTCACCTGCACTGTTTCCATAACATCTTCCTCTATTGACGGCTTGAAAAGAACCCGGACCGGCAATCTGTTGCTCTTCATCGATCAAATCGGAGAGAAGCTCGCCGCCGGTGATCGAATTCGATTTCAGACTCAACTTCGCGCCCCGAGAGAGTTTGGCACTCCGGGAGAATTCATCTACTCGAGACACCTCGCCTATCAAAGAATTTTCACAACCGGCTTTATCCGGGAGGGCAGGGATATCGTCAGATTACAAAATTCTGCGACGCTGTCACCCGGGTTCATTCTCAAACGCTGGAGCCAGCGCGTCGGTGAAATCATCGACAGAACCGTCCCTGCTCATCTCGCCCCTTATTTACGAGGTCTGGCAACCGGAGATCGTGGGGCGCTATCGCCTCAGCAACGGGAACTTCTGGCCCATAGCGGACTATCCCACCTGTTTGCTATCTCTGGGCTACATCTTGGAATCATTGCCTCCTTTCTCTACCTTCTCCTCCTGTCGGTCTACAGAAGGGTGCCGCCTTTGGTCCATCTCTCACCACCTCGCAGAGCGCTTCCACTTATCATCCTTCCGATCGTTGCCAGCTATGTTCTATTTACCGGCAGTGCAATTTCAACCCTACGCGCACTCATCGGTCTTGCCGCAATATCGAGCGCATTTTTCTTGCGTCGTCAGGTTGCCCCTCTGCAACTCCTCGCAGCCGTTGCATTTTTTATTCTGTTACTCAATCCACTCGCTATTTTCACTCCAGCATTTCAACTCTCCTTTGCCGGTGCAGCCGGAATTCTCGCTGTTACGCCACGCTGGGTGCCCCTCTGTCATGGACTTCCAAAACTGATGACTTACCCGGCCACTCTATTTATCATCACCCTTGCTGCAACACTGTCGACCCTCCCACTGGTCCTCCTGCATTTTCACATTTTTGCACCGGCCGGGCTCATTCTGAATATGATCGCTGTTCCTGCCGTCACCCTACTGGCAGTACCGCTCTGCCTGGCCGGAGTCGTCACTTCAGTTTTCAGCCCGGAAGCAGCGGCCCTTATTTTCAACCTGGCAGCAACAGTACTCGACAATCTTCTCAGTATCGCTTCTGCTCTCCTCTCGTTACCCGGCTTTTCCGCCCACTATTTCTATCTCTCGACGTTCGTTTTGCTCGGCATCGGACTCCTGACCTTGACACTCCTCATTCCGATGAGACGACGTAACAGAATTGCCGGACTGATGATTGCCGGTCTGATATTTTTGGGCTCGCTCATTGAGACCAACCACTCAGGCAAGCTCAGTCTCGTCGTCATCAGCGTCGGTCAAGGTGATGCCGCCCTCGTCACCGATGCCGACGGCAAAACTTTCGTTATTGATGGTGGAGGGTTCTCTCGCTCCAATTTTGATACCGGAGAGCGACTTGTCGCACCAACTCTCGGATACTTAGGGGTCAGAGAGATTGACACTGTTGTTTTGACGCATGATCATCCTGACCACATAAATGGCCTTATACATATTCTTAAACATTTCCCGGTCAACCATTTTTGGAGTGGGGTGGACAAATCAAAATTACCGGAACCGTTAATATCAATTTTGACCGAGCGAAAGATCCCGATCCGTACGTTTTCTGAAAATTGGACGACTATTAAACAAAATGACCGGGCCACAATTGCGACGTACCGGGTTCCAAGCCGGCCAACATCCCGTAACGATCAATCATTGGTTCTTTATTTCCAAGAGGGTAACGACGGCCTGCTTCTCACCGGAGATCTGGAGACTCTCGGGATTAAGAAATTATCTCTCGATCCGCCCCCTGGACCGGTTACACTTTTAAAACTTCCCCACCATGGGAGTCGTTACTCTAATCCACTGCCACTTATTGAACGACTCAAACCTCAAGCAGTATACATCTCAGTCGGATATCACAATCGTTACGGCCATCCACACGACGACATCCTCTCGCTATGTAAAAACCGTTCTCTCCCACTCGAAAGGACAGACCTGTACGGCTCTCTCTATTATCAGACAGATGGTAAAAAATGGGAATCTCAACATTGGGACAAGGGGCTTTTCCGTTGACATAAAGTATTGAATTTCTGTAGAGTATTGAGATTAATATTGTGATCTGGAAGGGGATGCTAATGGCTGAAACGACAATTCTCGTCGTTGATGATGAACAGTTTTTTCTTCACCTTTACTCAGACATTCTCAAAGAGGGTAATTTTGTCGTAGAGACCTGTTCGTCAGGTACCGAGGCAATAAAGCGCATCAAACAAGGTGGAGTTGATATTGTTCTGACCGATATGGTCATGCCGGGTGCCGATGGACTCGAAGTTCTGCTTATTGCCCAGGCACAGAGTAATCCACCCGATGTCATCCTTGTAACCGGTCACGCTTCGACCGAAAGTGCGATTCAGGCGCTAAAAAATGGTGCGCGCGATTACCTGACCAAACCGTTTGACCCGGATGAACTGGTACACCTTTTACGCACTTGCATTGAGCAACGACGACTGCTCAATGAAAATTATCTCCTCAAAACCCAGATTCAACTTTTTCAACGTGGACAGATTCTCGCGTCGCTGATCGATCTGGACCGACTCCTGCCACAATCGATCAACTCGCTTTTACAGCTCCTTGGAGATGGTCGCGGCATCGCTTTTATTTTTGACAAAAAAGGTCGACCGATTCCCAAGGCGATGCTCGGTGTCGATGAAGATCAGGCGGAAGCGATTGCCCGGGCTCTCTCTTATTTACACGACAATGATTCCGGCTTTCAATTTCTCGACAAATCGACCTGGACACCCGACAATAACTGGCCAGAAAATGTCTTAACCCTCGGCTACACCCCCCTTACCTGTGAGGGGACCGTTCAGGGCGGATTGGTCCTGATCAACCCGATCGAAGGCCCCTTCCCTGAGGCCTCTTACAGTGAACACCTCACGTTTCTGTCTGAACAGATCCATCTCGGCTTCGAAAACGCATTCCGTTTCACAGATGCGCGAGAGCTGATGTACACAGATGACTTGAGTGGTCTTTTCAATCACCGCTACCTGCATCTTGCCATCGAAAAAGAGATCAGTCGATCCTCCCGTTATGGTCTTAAATTTTCGCTTGTTTTTCTCGATCTGGACCATTTTAAACATATCAACGACGTCCACGGGCACCTCGCCGGAAGCAAAGCGCTGTCTGAAGTCGCGGCTATTTTACTCGAGAGTGTTCGGGAGGTCGATTCCCTCTTCCGCTATGGAGGTGATGAATTCACAGCCCTTTTAATAGAGACCGACGAAAAGGGCGCCAGGATTGTCGCTGAACGCATGCGCTCTGCCGTCGAAAAGATGATCTTTCTTCAGGAAGAAGGGATTAATTCCAGAGTCACGACAACGATCGGCTTCGCTACCTACCCGGACCATGCTGACACAAAATTCCAGTTGATCGATATGGCCGATCAGGCGATGTATCATGGCAAGAAAATTCGCAATACCAGCCGTAGTGCTGGAGAAAAAAGCGACTGATGCTTTTGCCGTTCAAACCTTTACTTTTGGGAATAGTGAGTTGTTTTTTATTTTCCACACTACTCATTCCTTTTGTTTTTGCGACTGAAACCGCCAACCCTGCCTCTCTTGATCGCTACCAACAAGCACTTAACGTTGATCCGGACAATCCGACCCTGCATTACATACTCGGTCTTGCCCAATTAAAAAGCGGGAAGGCTGAGAATGCCATTCAATCGCTTCGAACCGCCTACCCCGCTGATACCCGTTCGATTGAAATGCAATTAAACCTGGCAGAGGCGTTCTTACAAACTATCGATGCAAAGGAGGTTGCCCGTTTTAATCTCAGATGCCACCTTTGCCCAGGTTGCAGACAAAAACATTACCGTCCAACTTGAACCGACGCCTTAATAGGGAAACGTAGCCCGGTCGGCGTCTACCGCATTGACACCCTTCGTGAAATCTGACAAACTTCTCCGCCGCATCGGTTGCACCAAGCTCTGCGGTTTGAACCTTCTAAAAAAAAGAGAACAGGGATATAAACGTGAGCATTACAGGAATTAAAGGGATGAACGATATTCTGCCGAATGATGTCGCGACATGGCAGTTTGTCGAAAAAACAGCCCGTGATATTTTTACCGCTTTCGGTTTCGATGAGATCCGGGTTCCGGTCGTCGAAAAGACCGAGCTGTTTTGTCGTTCCATCGGCGAAACAACCGATATTGTGGAAAAAGAGATGTATACATTTTCGGATCGGAGCGACAACTCCCTCACCTTGCGCCCGGAAGGGACGGCACCGGTCATGCGCTCGATGATCCAGCACAAACTTATCAATACAGACCCGGTGCAGAAACTCTACTATTCTGGCCCGATGTTTCGCTACGAACGCCCCCAAAAAGGACGTTATCGTCAGTTCCACCAGATCGGTGCAGAGGTTGTCGGCATCGATGATCCGCTTATTGATGCTCAGGTTATGGTCATGCTCGACCACTTCTTTAAAGAGGTCGGCATTAAAGATGTGGTTCTGGAAATCAATTCTCTCGGTTGCCCTGAATGTCGCCCTGACTATCGCGACGCCTTAATCGCATTTCTGGAACAGCGGCTGGAAACGCTCTGTTCTGACTGTCAGCGCCGCTTCCGTCAAAATCCGCTTCGCGCCCTTGATTGTAAGGTGCCCGGATGCAAAGAAGCGACAGCAGGAGCTCCGATTGTTCTCGACCACCTCTGTGCAGGGTGTGATGAACATTTCAGTCAGGTCTGCACACATCTTCAGAATGTTGATGTCTCTTTCAACATAAATCCGCGCATGGTCCGTGGTTTGGACTATTACACCAAAACAACCTTCGAAATGGTCACGGGGAGTCTTGGCTCGCAAAATGCCGTCGCCGCTGGAGGTCGATATGATGGGCTGGTCGAAAAACTCGGCGGACCGAAAGTCCCCGGAATCGGCTTTGCCATGGGTGTCGAGCGTCTGGTTTTACTGTTATCGGAGCTCAACTTGACTAACGCTCAACCCGATATTTTCATCGCTGCCCTCGGTAAGGACGCGCAACAGATCGGATTTAAACTTTTGACGTCATTGCAGCGCAGAGGGGTCCGCGCCGAGATGGATTATAACGACAAGGGTCTGAAATCACAAATGAAGCGGGCCGATAAGCTCGGTGTCCGATATTCATTGATAATAGGTGAAGACGAACTGGCCAAGGGAGTCGCTCCACTGCGCAACATGTCCGGTGGTGATCAGGTTAATGTTGATATTCATAATTTTGAACTTATCCTTGCTGCTGTCACGTCGGCGAAGGCCCCCTGAATTACTGCTTGACGCCAACCGCAAGACGACTATACTGAGCGGCCAACGCTAAGTCACAGCAGCGGCTGACTAAACTATTTATGACATAAGAACATACCGGAGGAAATACTGTGAACGACATACTCGGCAACTGGAAACGAACCCATTATTGTGGAGAACTACGCAGCGAACATATCGGACAAGAAGTCTGTCTGATGGGTTGGGCCCATCGCCGCCGGGATCATGGTGGTCTCATCTTCATCGACCTGCGCGACCGCACCGGTCTCGCCCAATTGGCACTCGACCCGGATCGTGACCTTGAAGCACACACCAAAGCCGAACGCGTTCGTAACGAATTTGTTGTCGCTGTGCGCGGTAAAGTTTCACCCCGACCGGACGGTACGGTCAACCCGAAAATGCCGACCGGTGAAGTCGAGATCGAAATCAGCGAGCTCCGGATCCTCAATGAAGCCAAAACACCGCCGTTCATGCTCAACGACTTCAACGAAGTCGCCGAAAATGTGCGACTGAAGTACCGGTACCTCGATCTGCGACGTGAATCGATTCAGAGCAATCTGATCATGCGGCATAAAGTCGCGCAGACCGTTCGCAACTACCTGACCGACAACCATTTTCTGGAAATCGAAACACCGGTCCTGACCAAAAGCACCCCGGAGGGGGCACGCGACTATCTGGTTCCGAGCCGGGTTCATCCGGGTAACTTTTTTGCCCTGCCGCAATCTCCACAGCTGTTTAAACAGCTGCTGATGGTCTCCGGCTTCGACCGTTATTTCCAGATCGTCAAATGTTTCCGTGATGAGGATCTGCGCGCCGACCGGCAACCTGAATTTACCCAGATCGATTGTGAACTCTCGTTTGTCGACGAAAGCGATATCATGACGATCATGGAAGGGATGATTGTAAAGATTTTTAAATCTGTCCTCGATATTGAGCTTTCATTGCCGATGCCTCGAATGAGTTACAAAGAAGTTATCGAGCGCTACGGTGTCGACAACCCTGATCTGCGCTTCGAGATGGAACTGACCAACATCACTGACCTGGTCAAAGGGTGCGGATTTAAAGTCTTTGCCAGCGTTGCTGAAAATGATGGTTTGGTCAAGGCGCTGAACGTAAAAGGCAGCTCAAGTTTCTCTCGCAAGGAACTCGACGATCTGACCAACTTTGCCGCCATATATGGCGCCAAGGGACTCGCTTGGGTCAAAATCCAGGAAGACGGGAGCTGGCAGTCTCCGATTGCCAAGTTCTTTACGGAAACAGAATTGGCCGAAATCAGTAAAACTCTCGAAGCGACCCCTGGCGATCTTTTACTGTTCGTTGCCGACAGTGCGAAGGTCACTAACGAAGCGTTGGGTCGTCTGCGGGGACATATCGGCCAGAAGCTCGGCCTGACCGACCCGAATGATTTCAAGTTTATCTGGGTCACCGAGTTTCCGCTGCTGGAATGGGATGGAGAGGCGAAGCGACATGTTGCCGTCCACCATCCATTTACCGCGCCGCTTGATGAAGACATTAAACTCCTCGATTCCGAACCGGGTAAAGTTCGTTCCAGGGCGTATGATCTGGTATTGAACGGTTCCGAAATCGGTGGTGGCTCAATTCGTATCCATGACCAATCGGTTCAGTCGCAGATGTTTAACCTCCTCGGCATCGGAGAGGAAGAAGCCCGTCGGAAATTCGGCTTTCTGCTCGACGCGCTCGAGTTCGGCGCTCCGCCGCATGGTGGCCTCGCCTTCGGTCTTGACCGCATCATGATGATTCTGACCGGTTCCGAATCAATCCGCGACGTCATCGCCTTTCCTAAAACCCAAAAAGCGGCATGTATGATGTCAGAAGCGCCGGGAATCGTCGATGAAAAGCAGCTGACTGAGCTCTCCATCCGGATTCGTAAAACAGGTGGAGACAAGAGCTGACCATGTCGATACTTTTTCGGATCAGTCCAGCCCCCATACTGCTGTCACTCCTTTTAATTGCCAGTGGATGTGCCACATCACAAATGCCGATTGAACGGAACCTGGCCCGTGCAGCGGTGCATGATGCCAACCTTGCCGGTGCCGACAAAATGGCCGTAGAAGAGTTCCATGAAGCAGGTTTAGCCCTCAAAAAAGGGGAAGCGTTACTCAAAGAGGGGGACCAGGAAGCAGCCATAGTGACGCTTGACGTAGCAATCACCAAAGCTCATCAGGCCGAAGTCACCGCTTACATCCGGACACTTAATTTGGCTGAGAACCGTATCCGTCAACTCGAGAGTCAAAAAAACACATTATTAAAAGCCTGGCGTGCAGCGATTGCAGACCATGAGGCGAGTATCGACTTCACCAACGAAGAAGAGTCTCAACCCAACAACATACCGACCAGCTACACCGTCACGGAGGGAGAAAACCTGTTCGCAATAGCGAGTCGAAAAAAAATCTACGGCGACCCCCTCCTCTGGCCGCTCATTTACAAAGCCAATCGTGATCAGATCAAGAATCCCCAACAGATCTACCCAGGGCAGCGTCTGACAATTCCTCGCGGCGTCACTGATCTGGAGATGGAAGAAGCGAGAAACACTGCGCGTGAATCAACAATTTTTTCCCCAGGAACCACGAAAGAGAAGAGCAACTGACGGCTCCTCACGCATCGAAATAAAGAGAATCCGAACCCCTGAAAGGGTTCGGATTTTTTCTTGACAGCCCCATCCTCTTTGTATACTGTATACACATTTTGCCTCATGCTAAATAAGAGGCGAAGTTTCTGTGTATCTATAGTGCGAGAGTAAGAACGCTTGATTTGATTATAAAGAATACGTCACCTCTCATTTTACCTCTGGTAACACATACAAAAACCCAAGGAGAACGAACATGTCATCTAAAATTATCTGGTCGGAGATTGATGAAGCACCTGCATTGGCAACCTACGCCCTTCTCCCCATCGTAAAAAATTTCCTCAAGGGATCCGGTGTTGATGTCGAAACCAGAGACATCTCCCTTTCGGGCAGAATTATCGCTAATTTCCCCGACAACCTGACTGAAGATCAGAAGATTTCGGACTACCTGACCCAACTTGGCGAACTCACCCAGGACCCTGCAGCCAACATCATCAAGCTGCCGAATGTTAGCGCCTCCATCCCCCAACTGCAGGAAGCGATCAAGGAGCTGCAGGACAAAGGGTTTAAAATCCCGGACTACCCGGAAGAGCCGAAGAACGATGCCGAGAAGGCACTTCAGACCCGATTCACCAAGTGCCTCGGGAGTGCCGTCAACCCGGTCCTGCGTGAAGGGAACTCTGACCGCCGCGCAGCAACTTCGGTCAAGAAGTTTGCCCAGAGCAACCCGCATCGGATGATGAAGCCGTGGCCCGCCGGTTCCAAGACCCGTGTCGCGCACATGACCGACAACGATTTCTACGGCAGCGAAACTTCTGTAACGCTCAAGGCTGCAACAACTGTCAACTTCGAGTTCGTCGCAGAAGATGGTAGCGTCACCCTCCTTAAAAAAGCGATGCCTGTGCAGGCTGGTGAAGTCCTTGATTCATCGTCCATCAGTATTTCCGCTCTGCAGAAATTTTACGCTGAGCAGATTGAGGCCGCAAAAAAGGATGGCGTGCTGCTCTCCCTGCACCTCAAGGCGACGATGATGAAAATCTCCGACCCTTACATCTTCGGTAAGTGCGTCGAAGTCTACTACAAAGACGTTTTCGACAAATACGGCGATGTCTTCAAGAAACTGGGCGTTAATACCAGCAACGGCTTGGGCGATGTTTATGTAAAAATCAAGCGCTTACCTGAAGCTCAGAAAAATGAGATCGAAGCGGCCATCATGGATGTTTACAAAACCCGCCCCGCTCTGGCGATGGTCGATTCGCGCAAAGGGATCACCAACCTGCATGTCCCTAGCGATGTGATCATCGATGCTTCGTTGCCGGTCGTGGTTCGTGACGGCGGCCAGATGTGGAACCTGCAGGACGAGCAGCAGGATACCATCGCCATGATTCCCGATCGCTGCTACGCCACCATCTACCAGACCTGCATTGCCGACTGCCAGAAACATGGTCAGTTCAACCCGGCGACAATGGGACACGTTTCCAACGTCGGCCTGATGGCTCAGAAAGCCGAAGAGTACGGCTCTCACGACAAGACTTTCTTAGCCCCCGGCAACGGCACGATCCGCGTCGTCGATGCTTCCGGCGCGACCCTGCTCGAGCAGGCCGTCGAAACAAGCGATGTCTTCCGCTCCTGCCAGGCCAAAGACGCCCCGATCAAGGACTGGGTCAAATTGGCCGTCTCCCGCGCCAAGGCTACCGGAGTCCCGACCATCTTCTGGCTTGATCCCAAGCGTGGCCACGATGCGCAAATGATCAAAAAGGTGGAAACCTACCTCAAAGACTTTGACACCGCCGGGTGCGACATCCGCATCATGACTCCCGACGAAGGGATGCAGCTCGCCTGCGACCGGGCCAGGAAAGGTGAAGACACCGTTACCTGCACCGGCAACGCTCTGCGTGACTACCTCACCGACCTCTTTCCGATCGTTGAGCTCGGCACCAGTGCCCGGATGCTTTCCATCGTGCCGTTGCTGCAGGGTGGTGGACTGTTTGAGACCGGCGCCGGGGGCTCTGCTCCGAAACATGTTGAGCAGTTCCTCAAAGAAGGTCACCTGCGTTGGGACTCCCTCGGCGAATACTGCGCCCTGGTCCCTTCTCTTGAGCATATTGCCAGCAGAACCGGGGACGCAAAAGTGAAGATGTTTGCCGACACCCTTGATCAGGGCGTAACCAAGTACCTGGAAAATGCCAAGGCGCCTTCCCGCAAAGTAAACGAGATCGACAATCGCGGGAGCAGCTTCTACCTCGCGATGTACTGGGCAAAAGCACTTGCGGCCCAAACCAGCGAACCTGCCTTGGCAGCCCGCTTCAAAGACATTGCAGCGGCACTTGAGAAAAACGAAGCCAAGATCAACGAGGAGTTGATTGCAGCTCAGGGAAAACCTGTTGATATCGGCGGTTACTACAAGCCCGATGTTGCGATGACTGAAAAAGCGATGCGCCCGAGCGCAACCTTAAATGCGATCATCGACGCAATGTAATTTCTAGATAAATACTGAACAAAAAAACCCGCCAAAAGGCGGGTTTTTTTGTTCCATAAGTTAAGTTAATTCAACCATAAAACCGAACGACACCCCATCGCTAAAATTAAATATATCTAAACCGCAAAGATTCTTGACAGCCAAAAATTGTTTGTATACTGTATACAACGTTATTCTATTCTGACGACCTGAAAACAAACAGGTTTCATATCCAACGCCTGCCGTTAACTCGGTTGGCAACAATATTTTAAAAGGAGAAAAAGAATGGCTAGATCTAAAATTGCTTTGATTGGTGGTGGACAGATTGGTGGCGTACTGGCTCAGCTTTGTGCGCTACGCGAGCTCGGAGACGTCGTTCTATTTGACATCGTAGAAGGTCTGCCGCAAGGGAAATGCCTCGACATCGCCGAAGCTTCCCCGGTCGATGGCTTCGACGTCAACCTGACTGGCGCTAACAGCTACGCTGACATCGCTGGTTCCGACATCGTCATCGTCACCGCTGGTCTGCCGCGTAAGCCCGGCATGAGCCGTGATGACTTGATCGAAGTCAATGCCAAGATCATGACTCAGGTTTCTGAGGGGATCAAGCAGTACGCCCCGAACGCCTTTGTTATCATCATCTCCAACCCGCTCGACGCCATGGTCACGCTCTGCCAGAAAGTCACCGGATTCCCGTCCGAGCGTGTCATGGGCCAAGCTGGCGTTCTCGACTCGGCTCGTTTCGCTGCATTCATCGCTTGGGAACTCGGCGTATCGGTAAAAGACGTCTCCGCTATGACCCTCGGCGGTCACGGCGACACCATGGTTCCTCTGGTCCGTTATGCCAGCGTCAACGGCATCCCGGTCATTGAACTGCTTGAGCAAAAGTACGGTGCTGACAAGGCTGTTGAAGTTATGACCGCCATGGTCGAGCGGACCAAGGCTGCTGGTGGCGAAGTTGTTAAACTTCTCGGCAACGGTAGCGCCTTCTACAGCCCGGCCTCTTCGGCAATCGCTATGGCTGAGTCGATCCTCCGCGACCAGAAGCGTGTTCTCCCGGTTTGCGCTCTGCTCAACGGTGAGTTCGGGATCAACGGTTTCTATGTTGGCGTTCCGTGTGTACTCGGCGCCGCTGGTATCGAGAAGATTGTCGAGTTTAAACTCGACGCGACCGAGCAAGCTCTGATGGACAACTCTGTTGCCGCAGTAAAAGAGCTCGTCGGTAGCATGGGCCTGTAATTCAGCCCTAAGTTTTGATTACAAGAAGGGCAATGGTGACATTGTCCTTCTTTATTGCTCCACACATCAAGACCGATGAATATCCAATAATATTATTTTAACTCAACTTTTATGAGCTTCTTTTTACTGATGATAGAATCTGATTTTGCGGTCAAAAAACTCTGGCATATTCAAGGTTTTGTATGTTATTGTTTCGCCGCAAATCAAAACCATGTTTGACATGGTGATTATAAAATAAAAGGAGATGAAACGGAATGAGCAGTCGTAAGACCGAAATAGAGATTATCGAGCGGTATTGCAAGGGATGTTCAATCTGCGCAGAATTCTGTCCGACAAAAGTTCTGGCAATGGATGCTTTTGTTGTTAAGGTCGTTGATGCTGATGCTTGCATCGCCTGCATGCAGTGCGAACTGCGTTGCCCGGATTTTGCCATTAAAGTTCACAAGAACTAAAACACTAACAGGAGGTCGTAAACCGTGGCTAAGAATGTTGCTCTGCTACAGGGGAACGATGCATGTGCACAAGGTGCATTGTATGCCGGCTGTATGTTTTTCGGCGGTTACCCTATCACCCCCTCGACGGAAGTTGCCGAAGTTTTATCTATCGAACTTCCAAAAATCGGCGGGAAATTCATTCAGATGGAAGACGAAATTGGCGCGATCGCTGCAATTATCGGTGCCTCTTTAACCGGAGCCAAGGTGCTTGATTCTACCTCTGGGCCCGGCATGTCACTCAAACAAGAACTGATCGGTTTTGCCTGCATCGCCGAGGTCCCCTGCGTTATCGTCAACGTTATGCGTGGTGGCCCATCTACCGGCATGCCGACCGGCCCTGGACAGTCAGATATGCAGCAGGCAATGTGGGGAACACATGGTGACCATGCGGCCATTGTTCTGACGCCCGCTTCCTGTCAGGAAATTTATGAAGAGACCGTACGGGCCTTCAATCTAGCCGAAAAATACCGCATGCCGGTACAGATCCAGATTGACGAGATCTGTGCGCACATGCGTGAGAAGGTTGAATTTGCCGAACCGGGCGAACTCGAAGTCATCAACCGTGAGGCCCCTTCGGTCTCACCAGAGGACTACAAACCGTTCGACGACAGCAAAGGCATGATTCCGCCACTCGCCTCTTTTGGCAGTGACTACCGTTACCATGTCACCGGCCTAAATAAGGCTGCAGACGGTTTCCCGACCACCAAAGCAGATCTGGTTGACGCTGAAGAGCGCCGACAAATCAAAAAGGTCATGTTCAACCTGAAAGATATCCAGAAAAACGAAGAATATCTGATTGAAGATGCCGAGATTATTCTCTTTGCTTATGGTTCGACCAGTCGAAGCGCTCGTTTCGCTGTGAATGAACTGCGCAAAGAAGGGATCAAGGCCGGTCTGTTCCGCCCGCTAACCATGTGGCCTTTTCCAGATCAACGCGTCGCAGAACTGGCAAAACAAGCCAAAGTAATTATTTGTCCGGAGATGAACCTTGGTCAAATGGTGCGTGAAGTTGAGCGAGTAGCAGAAGGCAATTGCATTGTTTCTCACATTGGCCGTGTCGATGGCGAGCCGATCAATCCAAGTCAGATTATGGATAAAGTCAAGGAGGTTAATTAACATGGCTTTCGATTACGATAAATATCTACGGCCTGGTAAATTGCCCCACATCTGGTGTCCTGGGTGTGGTCATGGTATCGTCATGAAGGGCCTGATTCGGGCAATGGACACCTGCGGTTTGGAAAAGAATAACACCGCAATCGTTTCCGGTATCGGCTGTGCCAGCCGCATCTCCGGTTATATTGATGCATGTACCCTGCACACCGCACACGGCCGTGCAGCAGCTTTTGCGACCGGCGTAAAAATGGCCAAGCCTGAAATGGACGTCATTGTTGTTGGTGGCGACGGCGATGGCACCGCCATCGGCGGCAACCATTTCATTCATGCCTGCCGACGTAACATCGACATGACCTATATCATCATGAATAACTTCATCTACGGGATGACCGGTGGACAGTTCTCACCTTGCACTCCGACCGGACATATAGCCTCAACAACGGTCTACGGCAACCCGGATCCTGTTTTTGATATCAGCAAGCTCGCTATAGGTGCCGGTGCAACTTTTGTTGCCCGGACCACCTCCTTCCACGCGGCCCAGATCGACAAGCTGATCGCCGAAGGGATCAAACATAAAGGGATGTCGATTATCGAAGTCATCGACGACTGCCCGACCACCTACGGTCGCCGCAACAAATTCCGAAGCGTTGTCGATATGATGACCCGCCTGAAGACTATGGCTGTTCCGGTTGCTGCCGCATCGAAGATGACGGCTGAGCAGCTGGAAGGGAAGATGCTGACTGGCGTACTGCACAAAGAAGAGCGTCCTGAATACACCGAGCAGTACGCTAAAATCATCGAGTTGGCGAAAAAAGCCTGATCATTAACCGAAAAGGAGAATATCAATGTCAAAAAGATACGAAATTCGCTTTTCCGGCGCTGGTGGTCAAGGTCTGATCACCGCCGGAATCATCCTCGCCGAAGCTGCGTCCATTATAGAAGGGAAGTACGCTGTCCAGTCCCAGAGCTATGGCCCTGAAGCCCGAGGTGGTGCCTCGAAATCGGAAGTTATCGTTTCCGATACCCCGATCGACTACCCGAAGGCGACGGTTGTTGACGCCTGTCTCGCTATGACCCAGGAAGCTGCTGACAAGTACGCCAACGGCATCAAAGACGGCGGCTTTCTTCTGCTTGATTCCGATTTTGTCAAAAACGAGCCGAAAGGAAACTTCAAGATTTACAAGTTTCCGATCACCCGGACCGCAAAAGAAGAAGTCGGCCGTGAAATCGTCGCCAACGTCGTTGCGCTCGGTGCAATGATCGCATTGACCGATGTCGTTTCACGCGAAGCTGGTGAGAAGGCTGTTCTGGCCAAAGTGCCTGAAGCTTTTCTCGAACTGAATAAGAAGGCCTACAGCAAAGGCTACGAAAAGGTCAAAGAATTGCTCAAGTAATATCAAGCTTTAAATTAAAAAAAAGAGCCTGCCGGAAATATCCGACAGGCTCTTTTTTTTTCACCAGTTCTGCCAATTTGTGCTATTTATTTACTCTGTTACTATCCAAGGAGCAAAACATGAGTTTTCCCGAACCTTTTTTCCGTTGGCGTCCACACCCCTGGCATGGTCTGAGCGCCGGACCTAACCCACCCGAGGTTGTTCTCGCCTATATCGAACTGACTCCTTTTGACCGTGTTAAATACGAGATCGACAAAGAGACCGGTTATCTGCGTGTGGATCGCCCACACCGGGCGAGTTCGGTGCCACCAAACCTTTACGGATTTATTCCAAAAACCTTCTGTGGGAAACGGGTCGCTGCCCTCTCCGCCAAAACTGACATCGCAGATGGTGACCCTCTCGACATCTGCGTCATCAGTGAACGGCCGATCAGTCGTCCTGAAGTTATCCTGAACGCCAAAGTTGTCGGTGGTCTGCAGATGATTGATCACGGCGAGGCCGATGACAAAATCATCGCGATTCTGGCCAATGATAATCTCTATGCACACATTAATGATGTTTCTGAACTTCCAGAAGTCTATATTGAACGGCTTCGTCACTACTTCAGCACCTATAAGCTGATTCCTGGGCAAGAGGCCGTCGTCGAAGTGTCAGAGGCATACGGTCGTGAGCATGCCTACAAGGTGATCAGGGCGGCAATTGCCGACTACGATGAGACCTATGGCGGCGAGTAAGGGGAGAATTGAGTTGATACCGATAGGGGTGATCCATACCCCCTATCATGACATCTCAGACTGCCCCCGGAATATCGGCCAAAATGATGAGCCATGTTTCATTGAAGTTTTTGAACAGTATCGACCCGGGCTAAGCGGATTCCAGCCGGGAAACGATATCCTGCTTCTTTACTGGTTAGATCAGGCTGAATTCAGCACATTAATTCAACCGTCACGCAGGACCGGAGAGCTGAAAGGGGTTTTTGCCCTGCGCACCCCGCATCGGCCAAATCCGATCGGGACAGCTGTTGTCACAATCCAAGCCATTACCGCTACAGGACTGTCGGTCTGTGGTCTTGACTGCCTTAATGGGACGCCACTTATCGACATAAAACCGGCATTCAGAGGTTAGATATCTCCTCTTTTGAGGGATATATGGTTCGGGTTGCTAAAGAGGGATTTTATGAGACGACTAAAACCGCTGATTGATAGAAATCATGCCTGGGCAGAACGGGTCACCACCGAAGATCCTGATTTTTTCAACCGTCTTGCGGAGAAACAGTCCCCTGAATATCTCTGGATCGGTTGCTCAGACAGCCGTGTTCCGGCAAATCAGGTCGTCGATCTCCTTCCAGGTGAAATGTTTGTTCACCGCAATGTCGCCAACATGGTCATCCATACGGATCTTAATTGCCTCACGGTCATGCAATACGCCGTCGAAGTTCTCAAAGTCAAACATGTTATCGTCTGCGGTCACTACGGTTGTGGCGGCATCAAGGCGGCTCTGCAGAACCATGGACGTCAGGGGTTGATCGACAACTGGCTTTGCCATATCAAGGATGTCTACTGGAAGCACGAACCGTTGTTTGTCGGGATCGAGGATGAGGGAAAGCGAAGCAACCTCCTCTGTGAATTGAATGTGATTGAGCAGACGGCCAACATCTGCAGATCAACGGTCCTTGGTGACGCTTGGGAGCGGGGACAAAAGGTCGCTGTTCATGGCTGGATTTACGACATCCTCGACGGGTTGATATGCGACTTGAATATCAATATAGGGAGCAGCGACAACCTACAGGAGGTATATCAGCAGGCGTTAGCCAAACTGGTAAAATAAGCCCCCGATGACCAGCAAAAAAAGGCCATGCATATGATGCATGGCCCTTTTAATCTGTCTTTCGTCCGGGTCCTAACCTTGCTCGGCGATAAATTTCTCGGCTAACGCAACTTCAGCCTTACTGCCGATGAAAATCGGGGCACGATCTTCAATCGCTTGGGGAATGACATCCAGAATCGGTTGTTTCCCATTGGAAGCGGCACCGCCAGCCTGCTCAATAAGATAGGCCATCGGATTCAACTCAAACAATGTACGCAACTTACCGTCCGGTGCGTCGGTCAGGTGAGGGTACATAAACAGCCCCCCCTGCTTCATCAGAACCTGATTGATATCCGGGACGAAACCACCACTATAACGAAGCTTAACCCCGGTCTTTTCAAGATGCTGCACAAACTGCTCTATACCGGGCGTATACTTGCTGCGAAGACCGCCAGGAGCATAAACCCGCGCCGGACCGCTCATTTTGATATTTTCCTGAACCAAATCATAGTCCATCAATTGGTTCATAGCAAATTCATGCACACCGTCACCATATGACAGAACCATCGTTGTTCTCGGCCCATAAAGAATATACAAGGCGGCAACCTGATTACGGCCCGACTGCAAGACAGATTCCCCCTCATAAATCGAAACAATGGTGCCGACCGCAAGATTTACATCAACCAGAGACGAGCCATCAAGCGGATCAAATAAAACCGAATACCGGCGATTGGACGGCTCTTTGACTGAAACGATCTCCGGGGTCTCTTCAGAAACCATATTCGCCACGACACCAGAAAATTCCATCCGCTTTTGAATGATGCGATCCGACAGAACATCCAGTGCCAACTGTTCTTCGCCGTAGAGATTTGAAGTACCAGCGACACCGAGATCGCCGGTACGAATGGCATTAATGATATATTTCGACGCATCTGATATTTCGCAAATCAACCGGACCAGATCCCGGTCAATATTCTGCTCTCTCAAGTAGCGGCGTAAATCGATCTGAAAGCGGGTTTTCCCCCGTTCTGCACTCATGAAAAACTCCGTTCTGTTTAAAGATTCAGGACAGTTTAATCGATCAGGAGCTTAAGGGCAAGTTCTGTTGACAATCTCTGCTTGACCGACACTCTGACAATGGTACGATGGGCGAATAAATCCAAATGGAGACAAATATGAGTGATCAGAATGATTTAAAACAAAAAATTTTATCAACTTCAGAAAGAATTCTGGACGCAACAAAAAAAGGGATCCACACTGCAACCTTCAAGGCCAATCAGTACAAGAAAATCGTTCAAAAAAAGATTGACCTGAACGCGGTGCAAAAAAAAATTTCGACATCTCATGCTGATCTCGGAAAATTAATTGATGATTTACGCGAAGAAGGTGCAAAAGGAATTATGACGAACCCGGGAGTTAAGGAGATGTTTTTACAAATAGACACGTTAAAACAATCCGCAGTTGATCTCCTTGCTGAAATTGACAGGCTAAAAAATGAGGAAGAGGTGTGCGAAGCGCCCTCCCCTGTTCAGCCTGATAAAGATCCAACAGAGAAAGACACAGAAGATTAACAATTAAAGGAGCCGTGCCAGGCTCCTTTTCTATAGGATTAATCAGATAAAATCTCCAACGTAACTGTTTATATCTCCAATCATTTCAAAAAACTCATTTTTTTACATGTTCAACCGATTGACTGATCTAAAACGAGTGAAAGAATGACCGCATGGGAACAGTCGAGGAAGAGAAAATCGATCCAGAACGAATGCGCATTCTGCATGCGACGTTGACGGCAGGGAGTGAAGAACTGTTTCAGACAGTTCTTGCCACCGATCAGGAGGTCTTGAGAACTGTTCTTAAAAACAAGAATCTACACATTGACCATCTCCTTTCGCTGCTCAAGCGGAGAGACTTGTCAGAAGAGCTTCTCAAAGCGGTCTCTTTATACGAAAAACGGCAGCCGAACCGCAAACTTAAAATTGCCCTGATCAAGAACCCCAATACGCCCGGAGCGATCGTCCTCTCCCTGCTGCCACACCTCTATCTGTTTGAGTTGATTGATGTCTGCTTTCTCCCCGGTGTCACCCCGGACCTGAAACTGGCTGCAGAGCGAACGATCATCCAGCGCCTGCCCCAGATTGAGCTCGGCAACAAGATCACCCTCGCCAGACGGGGGACGGCCGATGTTGTCGCCGCCATATTAAAAGAAGGGGAGCCCCGCGCGGTCGAGGCGGCTTTGAAGAATTCCCGCCTGCGTGAAATCGCAATTTTACAATTTCTCAACGGCACCTCACCCAGAGCCGAAACCATCTCGGCCATTGCGAGGCACAGCAAATGGGAGGGGCGACCGAACATCCGGATCGCTATTCTAAAAAACCGTAAAACGCCATCAATCTGGTTTACCCTCTATTTACCAAAATTAAAAACTGAAGAGTTAAACCGTTTAAAGGGTGGACAAAGACTGAGTTCGGAACAGAAAAAATGGGTTCATGATGAAATCAATAAACGCCACTGAGGGTAAAGGTGACGAAAGGAAAGCCTTTCTGCTTCTTTTAGAAAAACGCAATAAAGGCGATGCTCGATAAGAGCATCGCCTCTGTTTAACTGCTGGACATATATAAAAACTGAGTTTACTTTTTGAACGCCATAAACAGCCCCAAAATGCCGCAAACTGCACCCCCAACATAAAACATCATCACCCGATTGGTCGGGGAGCCGGAAAGAGCGCTGTCGATCTTCCCGCCGATCGATCCGGCTTCATTGTAACCCCAGTAAACAAGGAGACAGCCGACCACCAGTAAAATTAATCCGAGCACAAAACTGTTGGTTTTCTTTGCCATAATAGACTCCTTTATTTTTTGACCAAAAAAGATGACATTACTACTTATTGGCCACCGGATATCCGGACCGACGCCAGTCGAGCATCTGCCCATCCAGACATTCAACCTTAGCAAAGCCCTTGGACAACAGAACTTGTCGGGCGAAAACAGCCCGCGGACCATGTTCGCAGTAAACAACAATAACTTTATCCCTGAAAACATATAACGTTTTAAAACGGAACGGCATCGCCCAGAACGACAGGTGAATCGCTCCCGGAATATGGGACTGACTGTATTCGCGCTTCGAGCGAACATCAACAATGACCGGCCCATCTGTGCTGTCGAGTGCTTTACGTAATCTGTCAGCGTTATAGCTCATCTATTTAAACAACCAAACGGGCTAAATATTCGAGTACCATTACTCTTCTGTCGTTTTCAGTGACAGGCCCGCCCTCTTCTATACCAATCTGATTTCGATCAATAACGGGCGTCAGCAAATTCAACCCAGCCACCGGCCTCAACCAGCGCTTTATCGAACGAACTCACTTCGAACGCAATCGTCTCTGTTTTTCCATTGGCAGTTGCAACCAGCATCTGACCGGAAAGATCAATCTCAACCGAGAGATCCCCATTGCCAGCCAGATCAAACAGGGCAGCAATCTGCTCCTTATTTAACTCAATGGCCAGCATTCCACAGTTAAACATGTTCTGTCTGAATATACGCGCATAACTCTCTGCAATAATCGTGTGAATATCATTCACTTCAAAAACCCAAGGAGCATGCTCTCGGGACGATCCGCAGCCAAAATTGTCGCGAGTAATCAAAACCTTGGCGTTTTTAAGTCTCTCACTCTTAGGATCAAACCCTTCGAGAATGAGATCTTCAAGAATATACGGAGTGAGGGCCTCTTTGGTCACTTCGGTCAGATACTTTGCCGGAATAATTTCATCGGTATTGATATCGGAACGGTCGAGACAGATTGCTGCCCCGCCAAATACTTTCTTCATAATAATGATGTCCTCTCTTCAATATCTTTCGCGATTTTGTTTCAAGCGTAGAAGAATTGAAATAATTATGACAATGTCGCCGCGTCAGTAATAACACCGGTTAATGCGGTAGCAGCGGCAGTGGCTGGGCTCATCAGGTGAACCATGCCCCCTTTGCCCATTCGGCCGCTGAAGTTCCGATTGGTGGTCGATGCACAGACCTCCCCTTCAGACAGCACTCCGTTGCTCATGCCGAGACAGGCACCACAGGTCGGGTTGGTCACGCAGAACCCGGCCTGCATGAAAATGTCGATAATCCCCTCTTTCATCGCCTCCTGGAAAATTTTCGGGGTCGCAGGCGAGACAATACCGCGAACGGTCTCAGCGATCTGCTTCCCTTTGAGGATGTCGGCAGCAACCCGGAGATCTTCCAGACGACCATTGGTGCAACTGCCGATATAGACCTGATCGACTTTTGCCCCGGCAAGCTTGGAGACCGGTTTAACACAATCCGGTTTATAGTCGAAGGTTACCTGCGGCCCGATGGCCGACAGATCAAAATCGAGGACTCGATCATAATCGGCATCGTCGTCAGCACACCACTTGCCGTAGCTAGCCAATGCGTCTTCTTTGGTTGAGAACTCATCTTGAATAAAAGGCCAGAGATAATCGACGGTGAAGGCATCAGGCTGGCAAATTCCAGACGTTCCGCCCGCCTCAATCGCCATGTTACAGAGCGTCATCCGGGAATCCATCGTCATTGACTCAACGACCGGACCATGAAACTCGATCACCCGGTCCGTTGCACCGTTCACACCAAGCTTACCAATCACAAAAAGGATAGCATCCTTGGCGTAGACCCCTTTGGAGAGTTTCCCATTCAGGTTGACACGAATCGTTTTCGGTTCTCGAAAGGCACAAACCCCTTTGAGCATGCCGACCTCCAGGTCGGTTGTACCAACACCGGCAGCAAAGGCACCAAAAGCGCCATGCGTACAGGTATGGCTGTCACCCATGATGACGGTAAAACCGGGACGAATGTACCCTTTCTCCGGAAAAATAGCATGACAGACGCCATTGTGGCCGATATCAAAAAAATCCTTAATGTCGTGGCGACGGGCCCAGTCGCGCAGCATCTTTGCCTGCAGGGCGGTCTTGCTGTCCTTGGAAGGGGTCACATGGTCAATGACCGCCTTGATCTTGGTGTTATCAAACACCCGGTCCTTACCGCGCCATTGCAGATCGGCGATTGCAACCGGAGTGGTAATTTCGTGACAGAGGACCCGGTCGATATCGAGGACACGGGTTCCCGGAAACGGTTCGTCACGTAGATGTGACGCAAAGATTTTTTCTGCAGTCGTCTGTCCCATTCTAGCTCCTTGAACCTCTCAAAATGTCATCGCCGGTCTGCTTACAGACCGGCAAACAGGTTAAATTGTAATTTAATAATCGGTTTCGTGTTGTATCAGATCTCGGCGTTCGACTTACGATCCATAACCGATGCCATTTTGTTCAGGGCATTGATATAAGCCTTGGCACTGGCGACAATGATATCCTCATGTGCACCCTGCCCAAGAACTTCGCGGCCGTCCTCTTCAATTCGGACGGTACATTCCCCCTGTGCATCTGTGCCACCGGTAATCGCGCCGACGATAAACTGCTTCAACTCCGAATTCGTGCCGGTCAACTCCTTGATCGCCTTAAAGGCCGCATCGACCGGACCTGCAGCCAACACAGCCGTTTTTTTGATCTCGCCGAGAACTTCCATCTCGACCGTCGCCGTCGGTGCAGCAAACGAACCGGAGCTGACATTCATCTGCTTGAGTTTGTATTTCTCCTCATAGCGGATAATTTCATCGGCAACGATCGCATCGATATCTTCGTCGAAAACCTCCTTCTTCTGATCTGCAAGAGACTTGAAGCGAACAAAGGCTTTATTAACATCCTCACTCCCTAAATCGTAGCCAAGATCTTTAAGGCGTTCAATAAACGCATGCCGACCCGAGTGCTTACCGAGGACCAGTTTGTTCTGTTTCAGACCGATCGACTCAGGAGTCATGATTTCGTAAGTCTCTTTATCCATCAAGACACCGTGCTGATGAATTCCTGCTTCATGAGCAAAGGCGTTGGCTCCGACGACCGCCTTGTTCGGCTGCACAACAATACCGGTAACCGTCGACAACAGACGACTCGTTGAATAGATATATTCGGTATTAATATCGGTCGTGTATGGCATGATGTCGTGTCGGGTCTTAAGCGCCATAACCACTTCTTCCAACGAACAGTTTCCAGCCCGTTCGCCGATGCCGTTGATCGTACATTCGACCTGACCGGCACCAGCCCGAACCGCGGCGAGTGAATTTGCGACAGCCAGACCGAGATCATTGTGGCAATGAACAGAGAGGATTGTTTTGTCAATATTGGGGACATTCTTTTTTAAATAGCTGATGATGTTGAAAAATTCATACGGAATCGCGTAACCGACCGTATCAGGAATATTCACGGTCGTTGCACCGGCATCAATCACAGCCTCGACAACTTCTGCAAGGAATTCTATCCGGGTTCGAACGGCATCTTCACATGAAAACTCAACATTTTTAGTATAACCAGCGGCGCGTTTTACCGCCTTAACTGCTGCCTCAAGAACTTTTTCAGGAGACATCTGTAGCTTACGTTCCATATGAATATCAGAGGTGGCAATAAACGTATGAATGCGGCCGCGCTCACCAGCGGGACTCAGTGCCTCCCAGGCCCGGTCAATATCAGCATCGGTGGAGCGACAAAGGCCAGCGATCTGCGGTCCCTTAATCGTCTCAGCAATCTTCTTGACCGCCTCAAAATCACCAATTGAAGCGATAGGAAAGCCCGCTTCAATAACATCCACATTCATCTTTTCAAGCTGGTGGGCAATCCGCAACTTCTCATCAATGTTCATGCTGGCGCCGGGAGACTGCTCTCCGTCACGCAAGGTGGTATCAAAGATAATTATTTTTTTTCTGTCGTTCATACGTCCTCCACAAAAGGGTAGGTTCATTAGGATGCAAAAAGGCAGTCCGTGATGATCAAATTCATGTTCTTTGCAAGATTATCACTCTTTATTGCCTGGTCAATCAGGTCAGATTCCACAAAAACCACCTCCTCTCCTTCACGTCTGGAGAAAATAAAAAAGCCCCCACCCCAATCAGGGGCGAAAGCCTTGGCTCCGCGGTACCACCCTGTTTCGCCTGTTCACACCTATGCATCAACAGACCTTCTTTACCCTTAACGCAGGATCACGGTGCCAGCTAACATCGATGATGCTCACAAGCACAGCTCCAAGGCGAGTTCGACTCGCTTCTGTATCGGCTTCCAGCACCGCCGACTCTCTTGAACAGAAGGGATGAGTCTACTACTCCTCTTCATCGCTTTTTAAACCTATCATGATTAAACAGAAAGCAAGGATATCTGTCAACCCTGATCAATAAATACAGGGGTTAACTCTCTGTTTTTTTGATCAGAGCAGACAGAGTTTGATTATTCTGAATGAGACTCCACCGGCTCCTTTTTTTTCCGAAACAGACCGATCAAAGAAGTGACTGGTCCCGAAACAACATAGATCAAAGCGAGGACAAAAAGCATAATCTCAGGCCGAGCGACAATGACGACAATCAAAAAAATAGCCAGAACCAAAAAACTAAACGGTTGTCTCTTGACGAGTTCCGGATCCTTAAACGAACAATATTTAACGTTACTGACCATCAGAAAAGCGAGACTGTAAATCAACACAACAACTGAAATCTGTTTGATCGTCCCGGCCCCGCCCAGATAATAAAAAAGTAAAACACACGAAGCGACCATCCAGGCTGCCGACGGTATCGGTAGCCCGACAAACTGCTTTGATTCGACCGTTTCCACCTGAACATTAAACCGGGCCAAACGTAAAGCACCGCACACCACGTACAAAAAGGCCGCCAACCAACCGAGCTTACCGAAGGTGGTCAACGCCCACGAATACATAAGGATACCGGGTGCAACACCAAACGCAACCAGATCAGCCAGGGAATCGTATTCAACACCGAAGCGACTGGTCGTGTTGGTCATACGTGCAACTTTACCATCGAGACCGTCTAAAACAGTCGCAATCAGAATAAACCATGCCGCCCTCTCGAAATGACCATTCATTGCCGAGATGATACTGTAGTAACCCGAAAAAAGGCTGCCGGTGGTAAACAAATTTGGCAGAATATAAACCCCTTTACGCAGGTTCTCGTGGCGCACTGATCTATCTTTTTTGTGGCTCATTTGAGGTAACCCAGGATCGATTCACCGGCCACAGTGCGATCACCAAGACTCACCTGAATCTCTGACCCGACAGGGAAATAAACATCGACACGTGAACCGAAGCGGATCAGGCCGTAACGGCTATTTTGAGACAAACTGTCTCCCGGCTTGACGTAGGTGACAATTCGTCGGGCAATCAGACCAGCAATCTGCACGAACAGCAGATTATGACCGCTCTCTGTCTTCATCCAAACACCGGCTTGTTCATTTTTCAAACTCGCCTTATCCAGGGAAGCATTCAGAAACTCCCCTTTATTGTAATAGGTGTCGACGACGTTGCCAGAACAAGGGGCGCGGTTAACATGGACATTAAATACCGACATGAAGATACTGACCTTAAAGGCAGCCCCTTTAAAATAGCGCCCTTCCTCGACTTCTCCGCAAAAAACAATCTTGCCATCTGCAGGCGCAATAACAGCGCTCTCCTCGGTTGGACAATGGCGCTCAGGATCACGGAAAAAATAGGCCGTAAACAGACTCAAAGCCAGTCCGATTGTCGCCAGGCAGCGCCAACCGAGTACTGCAAAAATCAGCGTGATAAAAGCAAAAAGGAAAATAAACGGCAACCCTTCACGGGCTACGGGCAGATTATTGTTGTCCATACTTTCTCCCCAATCAAAAAAAAGCCGAGGAGAGCTGCGCTCTCCTCGGCAATGGAATCAGTTCTTTTCTTTATCTACGATCTTGTTTTTGCCAATCCACGGCATCATCGCTCGCAGTTTACCTCCGACCACTTCAATTGGGTGAGCTACGTTGAGTCGCCGTCTGGCGGTCAACTCGGGGTAATTGGTCTGCCCTTCGAGAATAAAGCGCTTGGCATACTCCCCATTTTGAATATTGGTCAGACACTCACGCATCGCCTTGCGACTTTCAGCGTTGATCACCTTAGGACCGGTTACGTACTCACCATACTCGGCATTGTTGGAGATCGAGTAATTCATGTCGGCGATACCACCTTCAAACATCAGATCGACAATCAGCTTAAGCTCATGCAGACACTCAAAATAAGCCATCTCCGGCTCATAACCAGCTTCAACCAGAGTTTCAAAACCGGCCTTAACCAGCTCTACTGCACCACCACACAGGACAGCTTGTTCGCCGAAAAGGTCGGTTTCAGTCTCATCCTTGAACGTTGTTTCGATGATTCCGGTCCGGCCGCCACCGATAGCACTCGCGTAGGAGAGAGCAACCTCTTTGGCTTTTCCCGAAGCGTCCTGATGAACGGCGATCAGATCGGGGACTCCTCCCCCGCGAACAAATTCAGTTCGAACGGTATGACCCGGAGCTTTCGGTGCGATCATGACCACATCGATATCGGACCGCGGAACAACCTGATTGTAATGGATAGCAAAACCGTGTGCAAAAGCTAAAGTCGCGCCCTTCTTAAGGTTCGGCTCAATCTCATCCCTGTAGAGTTGAAACTGGAACTCATCCGGGGTCAGAATCATAACAAGATCAGCCGCCGCAACAGCTTCAGCAACAGCTTTCACGGTGAGTCCAGAATTCTCGGCCTTCTTTACGGAAGAAGAACCTGAACGTAAAGCAACGGTGACATCGACGCCTGATTCTTTGAGATTATTAGCGTGTGCGTGCCCTTGTGAGCCATAGCCGACAATAGCGACCTTCATCCCTTTAATGATAGACAGATCAGCATCTTTATCGTAACAAACTTTCATCCTTAAAAACTCCTTTACTTATCATTTGAAACATCTTGTTAATTATAAATAAACAGTTGAGTATATTAACATACCCCAGCCACAAATACCAGTAGCTTTTCATTCTCGTAAAAAATGGGGGTGACTATTTCCACCCTTTATGCCCACGTCCCAGCGCCGCGGGGCCGGTCCTGACCAACTCCTTGATACCGATCGGCCTGAGCAACTCAACTACAGCTGTGATTTTATCAGGAGAGCCCATAAACTCCAACGTATAAGAACGGGAAGTCACGTCGACAACTTTGGCCCGGAAGATATCGACAATCCGCATAACCTCCGCCCTCGAGCCTTCTTCTGCTATCACCTTGACCAAGGCGAGTTCACGCTCGACATACTCCTCAGCTTCTCCGGTAAAATCGATCACCTTGATCGTATCAATCAGCTTATTCAACTGCTTGGTGATTTGCTCGAGAATCCGCTCATCCCCGAAGGTGACGATGGTCATTCTGGAGATCGAAGCGTCGAGAGTCGGCGCAACGGAGAGTGATTCAATATTAAAACCACGGCCGGAAAAGAGCCCGGATATCCGGCTCAAAACCCCGAATTCATTTTCAACCAAAACAGATATTGTATGTTTCATGACTATATTCTCCTGTAGATTCGGGCGTTTTACGAGGCCAGTACCATTTCACTAATACCGGCTCCGGCCGGAACCATCGGCATAACGTTCTCTTCCCGGGAAATTTTGAATTCCATAATGACCGGGCCCGGGGTCTCAAACGCCTTCTTGATGATCGTCCCGACCTCTTCGGGCTTACTGGTCGTAAAACCGGTTGCGCCGTAAGCGTCTGCCAATTTCACAAAATCGATCGGCGACTCAAGACAGGTCTGGCTGTAGCGTTTGTCGAAAAACAGTTGTTGCCACTGACGCACCATGCCGAGAAAGTTATTATTAAGGATCACAATCTTGACCGGCAGCCGGTTCTGGACCAGAGTCGCCAACTCCTGAGAGTTCATCTGGAATGAACCGTCACCGGAAATGTCGATCACCTGGCGTCCTGGAAAAGCTGCTTGAGCGCCAAGAGCCGCTGGCAGACCAAACCCCATGGTCCCGAGTCCGCCCGAGGTCAAGAAGGTACGCGGCTGCGTAAAATCGAAGAATTGAGCCGTCCACATCTGATGTTGCCCGACTTCAGTCGTTATGATCGCATCATCATCAGAGAGTTCACGCAGTTTCTCGATAACGAACTGTGGCTTGATGACGCTTTTTGACAGCTTATAGCTCATCGGATGTGACACCTTCCAGGCATCAACCTCTGCACGCCAGGGCGCCGTCTCCGCGATCGAGGCTGTGACTTCTTCCGGAAGCTCTTTAAACTGCTTAAGCATTTTCTTTAAAACGTCTTTGAGATCACCCACGATCGGCAGATCGACCCGCACATTTTTCTTGATCGAGGTCGGGTCGATATCGATGTGAATAATCTTTGCATCCGGAGCGAAGGTTGAAATCTTACCGGTGACGCGATCATCGAACCTGGCGCCGATGGCGATCAGCAGGTCGGAGTTGGTGACCGCCATATTGGCATAATAGGTGCCGTGCATACCGAGCATCCCGAGCGACAGCGGATGACGCGTCGGGAAGGAAGACATCCCCATCAAGGTGGTCGTGAGCGGCGCCTGGATCGTTTCCGCAAACTCCAGCAACTCCTTGTCCGCATCGGAGAGTGTCGCGCCCCCCCCGACATAGATGACCGGTTTTTTGGCCGCCAGAATCATTTTGGCCGCATTAACCACCTGCCGGGCATTGCCGCTGTAGTTCGGTTTGTAGCCACGGAGTTCAACCGTCTCCGGATATTCGAAAATGGTCGTAGCGGTCTGTACATCTTTCGGCAGATCGACCAGCACCGGTCCCGGACGACCGGTCCGGGCGATAAAAAAAGCTTGTTTGAGGACTCTGGCGAGATCCTTGACGTCTCTGACCAGATAATTATGCTTGGTAATCGGCCGGGTGATCCCGATCATATCGGCCTCCTGGAAGGCATCATTACCGATCATAGGGGTCGGGACCTGTCCGCAAATCACAACCATCGGAATAGAATCCATATAGGCGGTGGCGATGCCGGTCACCGTATTGGTAGCACCGGGGCCGCTGGTCGCGATCGCAACACCGACCTTACCGGTCGCCCTGGCATAACCGTCGGCTGCATGAACACCGGCTTGCTCATGCCGAGGTAAAATATGCCGGATTTTATCTGACTTCATCAAGTCGTCATAAATATTAATAACCGTTCCGCCCGGATAACCGAAAACAGTATCAACACCTTCTTGTTCTAAACACGCCAGAAGAATCTGGGACCCTGTCATTTTCATAAAAATCACTCCCATAAATTTACATATCAATAACGGTCGAGCTAATACTTGTCATCCAGCCTTCGAACTGCGCCCTGAGAGGCGCTAGTGGTTAGAAGTGCGTACGCTTTGAGTGCCACACTCACTTTCCTCTGGCGATTCTTTGGACGCCAGGCAGCGGCCCCGGAAGAGTCCATTGCAGCACGACGTCGCAACATTTCATCCGGCTCAACATCCAGACGAATAATCCGCTTTGGGATATCGATAAAAATCCGGTCTCCGTCAGCGGCCAGGCCGATCGCTCCTTTTTCCGCCGCTTCGGGTGAAACATGACCGATGGAAAGGCCGGAGGTTCCGCCAGAAAATCGTCCGTCGGTAATCAGGGCGCAAGCTTTCCCGAGCCCCTTGGACTTCAAGTAACTGGTCGGATAGAGCATCTCCTGCATGCCGGGGCCACCCTTTGGCCCTTCATAACGAATAATGACGACATCGCCCGCCTGCACTTTATTCTCCAGAATGCCGTCAATCGCCTCCTCCTGACTTTCGAAAATCCGTGCCGGACCGGCAAAAGTCCAGACCGATTCATCAACTCCGGCAGTCTTGACGATACAGCCGTCCGGCGCGAGGTTGCCATACAACACAGCCAGGCCACCGTCGACACTGTAGGCATGTTCTATGTCACGAATACATCCATTCTTTCGATCGACATCGGTCTCCCATTGCGCATTTTGACTGAACGGTTCCTGCGTCGGAACATTGCCCGGTGCGGCTGAATAAAACGCGGTCACCGACGCATCTCCGTTGGTAATGTCCCATTTTTCGACCGCTTCGCCAATCGTCGGCGTGTGGACAGTCGGTACGTCTCTATTCAACATCCCGCCCCGATTCAATTCAGCGAGGAGCCCGTAAACACCACCGGCCCGATGCACATCCTCCATATGGAAATGTTGCACCGAAGGGGCCACTTTACAGAGATTAGGTGTTTCGAGTGACAAGCGATTGATATCCTGCATCGAAAAATCAACCCCCGCTTCGTTTGCAATGGCCAAAAGATGCAGGACGGTATTGGTCGAGCCACCCATAGCAATATCGAGCCGTATCGCATTTTCGAACGCACCCTTGGTGGCAATCTCTCTCGGGAGAACGGAACTGTCCCCATTTTTATAATAACGCTCAGCGAGCGAGACTGCGATTCGGCCCGCCTTCAAGAAGAGCTCTTTACGCAGAGCATGAGTCGCCAACAGACTGCCATTACCCGGCAGACTCAAACCGAGGGCCTCGCTCAGGCAATTCATCGAATTGGCGGTAAACATACCCGAACAGGAACCACAGGTCGGACAAGCAGAACGCTCATAGGTATCAATCAGATCTTCACTGATACCAGGTGTCGCTGCTGCGACCATAGCATCAACCAGATCAAGATGAGCCTCATTACCATCGATTTGCGCCTTCCCCGCCTCCATCGGACCACCACTGACGAAAATAGTCGGGATATTGAGTCGCATCGTGGCCAGGAGCATTCCAGGGGTAATCTTGTCACAATTAGAAATGCAGACCAGAGCGTCAACACAGTGAGCATTTGCCATATACTCAACGGTATCGGCAATCAGTTCACGCGACGGCAGACTGTAAAGCATACCGTTATGCCCCATGGCAATTCCGTCACAAATCGCCATGGTGTTAAACTCCTTGGCGATGCCACCGCTGCGCTCAATCTCTGCAACAACCATCTGACCGATGGAGTGAAGATGAACATGCCCAGGGACAAACTGAGTAAAAGAATTAACAACCGCAATAATCGGCTTGCCAAAATCGCTATTTTTCACCCCGGTGGCGCGCCAAAGAGCACGTGCGCCCGCCATTTTTTGACCAACGGTCGTAGTATTTGAACGCAAACAGGTCATATCGACTTCCTGACTGAAGACTCTCCGCTCTGCAAGAACCAAAATAAAGAAACGACAGGGGTCCTTAGACCCCTGTCACTTAAATTTAAACCGATGTTACTTTTACTGTCTAAAAATCAATAACTTACGAAACCCTGCCCAAAATCTTATTCATTTCATCCTTACCGGCCAGCTTGAATTTCTGTATTTTCTTACGTTGTATTTCATCGTCAGGAGTCAGGCGAGGTCTGTCATCCAGTTGCTGTAATTCCTTCTCAAAAAGCTCATGTTCTTCATAAAGTTTACGAAAACGTGAATTTTCATTGAACACCTTCTCGATCACAACCCTGTCTACTTGCTCCATTGGCACCTCCTGATCGGAAAACGATGAGAATATAACCTGATTATAAACTAAATGATGCCCAGATCGTTGTCAACTATCTATACACTCTTTTCGCCCCCTTTTACCGATTCAACTCCGCTTCAGAAAGACGGATGTAAACCGGCAACAATTCCAACGGTGACATGACCTCCTCATTACGATAAAGCTCGTGCGCGAGCATTGCAGCAGAACCCGCCCGCAAGGGGTGGGAAACCCAAGGGGCAAAACGGGCGCGCTCAGCACAGTGACGGACAATCAGAGTCCGATATACGCGGCAACCATCCCCGATAAAAATCGTCTCTTCGCCAACTAAATTTAAAATCTCCTCAGGGGGGGAGACCTGCTCATGACTCATCGGCTCAGGAAAACCGTTGCGCCATTGAAACAGAGACGCGTAGACTTCTCCTTTTCGGGCATCGAGCATAGCACAGACCGGCAGACCGGCATCCGTAGCCTGCATCGCCAGAGCTTTCAGCGAGGAAACGGCGATCACCGGCTTACCGGTCGCCTGGGCCAACCCTTTGACCGTTGAAACGCCGACCCGTAATCCGGTAAAAGCACCGGGACCGACAACAGCTGCAAAAGCGTCGATCTCTTCTATTGCGGTTCCGGTCATACTCAGAAGATTATCTATAAATGGGATCAAAAAATCACTATGGGAACCGGCTGGTTTCAGAACGAGCTCAGCGATCAACTCATCTCCACGGGTCAGTGCAATACTTCCGGTCGGTGTAGCTGTCGCAATGGTCAAAATTAGTTCAGAGTGCATAGCGCCGCCCTTACAAGAACTTGCGGATGATGTCATTGTATAGGGCAAAAGTCATTAACGCCAACAACAGAATCAAACCGATCTGCTGCGCTGGCTCGCGTATGCGAATTGACACCGGACGACGGATAATTAACTCAATGAAACTAAAAAACAGGTGTCCCCCATCCAGAATGGGGATCGGCAACAAGTTCAGTATCCCAAGCTGAATACTGATAAAGGCGAGCATCGTTAAGAGTGCCGCAATCCCGGTTTGTGCCGCTTCGCCGGCGAACTCGACCACAGAAATCATCCCGCCGATGTTTTTGGACGAGACATCGCCAGAAAATAGCTTCTGAATAAAAACAACAGTCAATTTAATCAGATCGACCGTTTGCGTAGCGCCTTTGTGAATCGAGTCATAAAACCCATAACTCCGTAATTCAACATCATGCCCCTTAATAATTCCAATCAGTTTTTTCCCTGCGTCATTCTTTTCCGGAGTAATGAAGACCTCCAGAAGATCGCCGCCGCGATTGATGACAAACGACTCCTCCCGGCCCTCGCCAGCCTGAATCAGGGCCGTCATATCAAACCAGTTACGGATCGGATTTCCGGAAATTTCAATAATATGATCACCGGTCTGCAGCCCCGCTTTCTGAGCCGGACCAGCGGACTGAAGCCCCCCTATAATTGCTGGTTCAACCGGGAAAAGACCGAGCGCCATCAAGCCATCAAGGCCGTTGTTCTTGGGTCGAATAACAAGCTCGACCGACTCGCCACCCCGTTCAACGGTTAGCAGAATATTCTCACCCGCAGCAGAGATCAGTGCGAGGTTCCCACCCTGCCAACTCTCAACCGTTTCACTGCCAATACCGATGATACAGTCGCCGACCTGAACTCCACCCCGCGATGCATCGGAATCAGCAACCACATAATCAACACAAGCAGGATTATCCAAAAAAACCGGCATATTAACACCGGCCATAAAAGCAATCGGCAAGACCAGGAAAGGGAGAATCAGGTTCATAAGGGGACCAGCGGCAACAATTGCGATTCTCCTCCCTGGCGTTTTGTGTGCAAAGGAACGTTCGATCTCCTCAGGCGTAAGCGGCGCATCCTCACCACTTTCACCCCCCCCTTCACCAAGCATCTGAACATAACCTCCGAGCGGAATGGCGCAGATCAGATATTCAGTCTCACCCCATTTTTTACTCACAAGCTTCGGACCGAAACCGAGGGAGAATTTCAGAACCTTGACCCCGTTAGTCTTGGCGACCAGAAAGTGCCCCATCTCATGAACAAACACCAGGACACCGAGCATAAATATTCCAAAAACAGCTGTCACAAAAAACTCCTTAACCTGTTCAAATAAAAAAAGAAAAAAGGTTGATTAGATTCGGATCTGGTTCAAAACATCCTGAGCGGCATTGCGTGCCCAACGATCGACATGCAAAACATCATTGATATAATTCAATTGAACGGTTTGATGTTGATCAAGAGTCTGTTGAATGATCTCAACTATAGACATAAAAGAGATCTGTTTTGCCAAAAAAGCGCCAACAGCGATCTCATTGGCTGCATTCAGCACCGCTGGGAATGATTCTCCGGCGTTCAGAGCCTGATAGGCCAAAGAGAGACATGGAAACAAATTATGGTCAGGTGCGGTGAATGTCAATGCACTCATCTGACATAAATTGAGCGGTGGCAAATCGAGGGGTAAGCGTTCAGGGTACGAGAGAGCGTAGGCTATCGGCGCTTTCATGTCGGGAATTCCGAGCTGTGCCATCACCGAACCGTCGACATATTCGACCATTGAATGGACAACACTTTGCGGATGAATGTGAACAGCGATCAGTTCGGCTGGCAGATCAAACAACCAGCGGGCTTCAATAACTTCCAACCCCTTATTCATCATAGTCGCAGAATCGATACTGATCTTACGCCCCATACTCCATTGTGGATGGTTCAGGGCATCGGCTAGAGTCACATGTTTCAATGAAGCCGGGTCGCGATCCAGAAAGGGACCACCCGATGCGGTCAAAATCAACCGCTTAACATCCTGTTTACGATGCCCTTCGAGAGATTGAAAAATCGCGGAGTGCTCGCTGTCGACCGGAAAAAGTCTTACCTTTTTCCTGTCAACCGCCTGCATCACCAATTTACCAGCGGTAACCAGCACCTCTTTGTTGGCCAGAGCAATATCTTTCCCGGCCTCAATGGCAGCCATCGTTGGGACCAATCCTGCGGCACCAACAATCGCCGAAACCACCATATCGGTTCCCGCATAGGTTGCACAAGCGATCAAGCCTTCTACCCCGGAAAGAATCTCCGGCCCATTCGCCCCAACCATCAGACGCAATTGGGCTGCGTCATCCGGCGATACGACCGCAACAAGGTCAGGGCGGCAGGCGGTAATCTGCGTCAATAAAAGGTCGAGATTATAACCCGCGGTAAGAGCCTTAACCTGAAATCTGTCTGGATGAGACGAAACAATATCAAGTGTATTGACACCGATCGAGCCGGTCGAACCGAGAATTGTCAAGCTCTTCATGACAATCAGTGTCCTAGGTAAAGTGCCAAAAAATAGGCCGTCGGAAAGGCAAACAAGAGACTATCAAGGCGATCAAGTAAACCACCATGGCCCGGAATCATCCTTCCCGAATCTTTGACACCACAACTGCGCTTAAGCATTGATTCGAAAAGGTCACCAATCTGAGAGAGTATTCCAACCAGAAAAACAACGAAAACAACAGAAAAATAGCCGACTTCGGGGAGAAAAAGGTGTGTGAAAATCAGTGCAGCAATCAGACTCCCGACCAAACCACCAACGGCCCCTTCGATACTCTTATTCGGACTGATGGCCGGATAGAGTTTCGTCCTCCCGATGGATGAACCGACAAAATAAGCGGCCGAATCCCCAACCATAACCAGGGCCAGAACGAGAAACACCCATTCAGCCCCTGACTCTAACAATCTGATCTTAGCCAGAAAGCTAAGCATAAGCGGCAGGTACAAAAACCCCATTAAGGTCACGCCGAACTGCGCAGTGACTGTCGAGATGTCGCGAAAACGAAGCAGATAGACGATAGCAAAAGAGATAAATAGCCCGGCTGAAAACATCAAGGCAAATTCAGACAACTGCCAACAGAGAAGTGCAGCGAGCACGGTTCCGGCAACCGTTGCACTGATCCGCTCAACCAACCGCTCGCGAGGCAATGTCATGGCGAAGAATTCATGGAGGGCAAGTGCCGAAACAATTGTCACGACCAGGTTAAATAGATCCTGAGATGCATAAACAATTAAAAGACTAAGGAGAGGGAGTGCAATGACCGCCGTAATAATTCGTGTTTTAATGGGGTGATCCTCCTTGTTGATCTGATTCATCCTGCAGCAGTTGTTCAGACGTCAAGCCAAAACGCCGCTGGCGCAGAGCAAATTCAGACAAAGCACTCTCTAGCGCAGATTTATTAAAATCTGGCCAAAAAATATCACAAAAATAGAGTTCAGCGTAGGCCATCTGCCAGAGAAGGAAATTACTAATCCGCATTTCTCCGCTGGTTCGTATCAAAAAATCAGGGTCGGGAATTCCGGCCGTATCCAGCCTTGAGGAGATCAACTTCTCATCGATCATCTCAGGAGTACAGATACCGTCCAGAACCTCCTGTGACAAGGTACGACAGGCGCGAACCAGTTCATCACGGGAGCCGTACGAAAGCGCAAGAGTCAGTACCATGGCGCCGTTACCCTCTGTTTGTGCAATAATATCGGACAGAGTATCACGGATATTCTTTGGCAAACGCTCTATATCACCGATCACATTCAAACGAATTTTCTGTTCAAGTAATGATCCGAGCTCTTTCCGTAAATAACGAGCTAACAGCCCCATTAAAGATGAGACCTCTTCGGCCGGACGCCCCCAGTTTTGAGAGCTGAAAGCATAGAGAGTCAGGTAGGGAATACCGAGAGCACGACACTCCTTAACCACACCTCTGACAGACTCAACACCCTTTTTATGCCCCATTATCCTTGGGAGATTGCGTTTTTGCGCCCAGCGGCCATTACCGTCCATGATAATAGCAAGATGTTTGGGAAACTGCTGCACGAGTATGCCCCCTTGATTCTATTAGTGAAGTGGAAATTTAGCATGAAAAACCGAGACAGGCAAGGCGGGAGAAAAGCAAAAAAAAGCGCCCGATACGGGCGCTTAGAATCAGTCGACAATAGCATTGACCGGGCAGGTATCAACACAGACTTTACAATCTGTGCAGTCCTCGGTGATCTTGTAGATATCACCGGATTCGACGATAGCGTCAACGGGACAACTGGCAACGCAACTGCCACAGGCGATACATTCCTCTGTAATGTTCATCATATTAACGTTTCCTTTCGATACCATATCCGAGCAGGAGAACCGACTAGAGTTCCATGACTTCTTTTTCTTTCGTGGCGACGATGTCATCAATCTGCTTAATATATTCATCTGTTAATAACTGAATATCCTTCTCGCCGCGCTTGAGATCATCAGCGCTAATCTCTTTTTCTTTCTCTAATTTCTTAATTGACTCATTCGCATCACGCCGTGCATTTCGAATAACAATTTTACTCTCCTCGCCAAAACGTTTGGCGAGTTTCGCCATCTCCTTGCGTCGCTCTTCAGTCAGTGCAGGGATAGGGAGGCGAATCAAAATACCATCAGAGGACGGATTCAAGCCGAGATCGGCCTTTAAAATCGCTTTTTCGATTTCCGGAATAAGGTTCTTTTCCCACGGCTGGATTGTAATCAGACGCGGTTCCGGTGCGGCCAGAGTTCCGACCTGGCTGAGCAGAGTCGGTGTCCCATAATAATCGACTAAAACATCATCGAGGAGTGAAACCGATGCACGACCTGTGCGAACTTTGGTCAATTCTCGTCTCAGACTTTCGATTGCTTTTGTCATTCCGATTTTTGCTTGTTTCATAACATCATCATACATGATTATTATCCTCCTGTTACAGTGGTACCGATCTTTTCACCGAGCACGGCTTTTTCAATATTACCTGAACGGGTCAGATCAAACACCACAATAGGGAGACCATTATCCATGCACAGAGAGGTCGCCGTTGCATCCATAACCTGTAGTTTTTTTTGCAGAACATCCAGATAGGTCAGGGTCTCAAACTTAACCGCATTTTTATCCTTGGCCGGATCAGCACTGTAAACCCCATCGACCTTGGTCGCCTTGAGAATCACATCTGCATGAATTTCCATGGCGCGCAAGCTGGCTGCGGTATCAGTCGTAAAGTAAGGATTACCTGTTCCGGCCCCAAAAATAACAACGCGACCTTTTTCAAGATGACGAACGGCCTTACGGCGGATATACGGTTCAGCGACAGCCTTCATTTCGATTGCTGACTGCACCCGGGTCGTGACATCGACAGTCTCCAATGCATCCTGCATAGCGAGGCTATTCATGACCGTTGCCAGCATCCCCATGTAATCGGCACTGGCGCGATCCATACCACTCGACGCGGCAGACAAACCTCTGAAGATATTCCCTCCACCAATAACCAGAGCGACTTCTACCCCGAGCTCAACAACACGCTTGATCTCATCAGCGATATCGGCAATAACTTTAGGATCAATACCATATCCCTGATCCCCGGCTAACGCGTCTCCACTTAACTTCAAAAGTATCCGTTTATATACTGGCGTTGGCGTCATATCTTTCACCTTTTACCCTTTGGACAGAGAAGCAACTTCCGCCGCGAAATCGTCATCGCGTTTTTCGATCCCCTCACCGAGTTGAAAACGAATATAGCCACCGAGAGTTACCTCGCAGCCGATTTCCTTGGTGAGATTAGCGATAACTTTACCGACAGTCAGGTCATTATCAATAACATAGACCTGATCGAGCAGACAAATCTCTCCGAAATACTTATTGATCTGCCCTTCAACGATCTTATCAACGATTTTTTCCGGTTTACCGCTTTCGATCGCCTTGACCCGCATGATCTCTTTTTCTTTTGCAATCATTTCCGTCGGAACATCTTCACGCTTTAAATACTGCGGCGAAGCAGCGGCAACATGCATGGCAATCTGACGGGCGACAACGGCAATCTGCTCACTATCTTTAGACGAATTGAGCTGAACCAAGACACCGATCTTGCCAGCACCGTGCACATAAGATGCAACAGCACCCGTCGCGGTTTCAAGGCGAGCAATCCGGCGGATATTCATATTCTCACCAATTGTTGCGATCTGGCGAGTCAGTTCCTCACCGACAGTCTGGTCAGAACCGGGGAATGTGAGCGAATTCAGAGACTCAACATCGGCCGGATTTGCATTCAAGACAACTTCGGCTACTTTTCCGGAAAATGCTTTAAATGCATCATTTTTAGCGACGAAATCAGTTTCTGAATTAATTTCAGCCAGCGCGCCGGTCTTACCTTCGCCTGCGGCAGAAACCATCCCTTCGGCCGCAACACGATCCGATTTTTTAGCCGCTGCTGAGAGTCCCTTCTTACGCAAAAAATCGACAGCATCTTCCATCTTGCCGTCGGTCTCATTCAATGCTTTTTTGCAATCCATCATGCCAGCGCCAGTTTTGGCACGTAATTCAGCAACCATCGATGCGGTGATATTCGCCACAGGTTCCTCCTGAATATTTCGGTTTAACAGGCACTGAAGCCTGGTGACTGATAAAAAAGAATGGCGGCCGCATAGTCAATGCAGGCCGCCATTCATCTGACTATGTATTACTCAGCAGGGGGGACGGAATCCGACTCTGCCACTTCGGTCTTAGCTTCTTCTACTGCCGCTTCGTTCTTAGCTTCTTCTACTGCCGCTTCGGTCTTAGCTTCTTCTACTACCGCTTCAGTCTTAGCCTCTTCTACTACCGCTTCGGGCTTAGCCTCTTCTACTACCGCTTCGGGCTTAGCCTCTGCTGTCGCTTCGGGCTTAGCCTCTGCTGTCGCTTCGGGCTTAATTTCTGGGGTCGCCTGGTCTGCACCTTCGGCATCGGTACGCAAGGAAGCCTGACGGGCCTCAGCCCCCTCGATGCAAGCATCGGCGATTGTGGAAGCAAACAAACGAAGTGCACGAATCGCATCGTCATTGCCGGGGATGATGTAGTCGATATCGTCCGGGTTACAGTTGGTATCAACAACAGCAACAACCGGAATCCCGAGTTTACGGGCTTCACTCACAGCAATCGCCTCTTTCTTCGGATCGATGACAAAGATTGCACCCGGAAGCTTCGACATCATCTTGATTCCACCGAGGTTCTTTTCGAGTTTGGTCCGCTCACGCTCAAGCTGCAAACCCTCTTTTTTGGTAATTAAGTCAAAAGTACCATCGGTTGCCATCGCCTCGATCTTTTTCAACCGGTCGACACTTTTCTTGATTGTTGCAAAGTTGGTCATCATGCCGCCGAGCCAACGATTGTTGACAAAATACTGTCCTGCGCGCAACGACTCTTCGCTGATCGAATCTTGAGCCTGTTTTTTAGTGCCGACAAAAAGAACCTTGTCGCCATTTTCAGCAACCTGCTTGATAAAATCGTAAGCGGTACGGAAATATCGGACGGTCTTCTGCAGGTCAATAATGTAGATCCCATTACGTGCGCCGAAGATATAAGGTTTCATCTTCGGATTCCAGCGCTTGGTCTGATGACCGAAGTGGACACCGGCTTCAAGCAGTTGCTTCATTGTAATCTTTGCCATTTTTAACTCCTGTTTAGTTTTTCCTCCGCCCCCATCAGCCCAGAAGACGACCCCAACACCAATGTTGTGGCACCCATCTCCAAGTCAAAGAGCGTGTGATTTGAGTAACACGTTTATATACCACTCTCCAGATTTGCTGGCAAGTGTAAAATCACCGCGAAACCGGTTTACAGCGGCTTCATCTTATATTAAGATTCAGCCCATTATGTCTAGTCGAACTATTGATCAATATATCATCCGTGAGATTTTCACGACGACGATTATGGGTATCTGCCTATTCACCGTCCTTGTGCTGATAAGTCGAATCTTGCGTCTGGCTGACATGGTCCTGAACAACGGAGTACCGTTCAGTGACATCGCACTGTTATTTCTCTACACGATGTCTTCGTTTTTAGTTTTATCAGTCCCCATCTCTTTTTTGATGGCGATCCTGATCGCGTTTGGTCGGTTATCATCCGATTCAGAAATTGTAGCGATGAAGGCGTCCGGAATCGGACTTGCGCAAATGCTACGTCCAACGATGACATTGGCTATCGGCATTGCTCTCATCACGGCTCTATTCAGCAACTACCTAGCACCAGCCAGTAATAACGCCTTTCGCAATAAGCTGTTTGAGATCGCTTCCAGACAAGCGAGCATCGGCATACAACCACAAATATTCAATTCCGATTTTGACGATATCGTACTGTATACCGCTGCCTTGAACGATCAGACCGGCCTCTTGAGCGGTGTCTTTATTTCCGACGAGCGTCTCGATGCCGACCCCTCTATTATTGCGGCAAATACCGGGCAGATCATAAGCGATTCAGAAAACAAGACACTGACCTTGCATCTCGAAGATGGGAGCGTTCACCGCGAGGCACTCATTGATGGCGAAAAAGCATATCAGGTCATTGCCTTCCATACATACGACATTAATCTTGATCTCGAAGGCGCACTCCCCCCATCGGGAAAGCAACATAAAAAACTCACACAACTCTCCACCCCCGACCTACTCAAAGGGCGCAACTCTCCGGAAAACGACCAATATCGCTTGCGCTATGATATTGAGTTACTCGATCGGCTCCTTCTACCGTTGACACCCATCCTGTTTGCCCTGATTGGGCTCCCGCTCGGGATTCAATCAACTCGATCGGGGCGCGGCGGCGGATTTGCTATCGGTTTAGTCATCTTTCTCGTTTACTACACCCTTTATTCTTTAAATAAGAACTTAACTCTCAGCCTGGATGCAACCCCTTTCCTCATGCTGCTTCCTCCTCTCATTTTTCTCTTTTTCGGCGGTTATGTCTACACACTGGCTGCTCATGAACGGCAAATCACACTTCTGTCCAGAATGATGACCTTCTTTCGATCTAAAGCGAAGGAGTAATCAATGGCTTTGCTTTCGCGTTACGTCCGTAAAAATTTCATAAAATTTTATTTTCTTTCAGTTACGGCTTTTAGTGGCACATATCTGCTGATCGATTTTATAGAAAAGGTCGACAATTTCGTCGATAAATCTGCCTCAATCTCTACGCTTATGCTTTATTTCATGAGTTCGTTACCGCTCATTTTCACACGCGTAACTCCGCTTGCGATACTCATGGCCGCGTTCATGACCATAGGGGGCCTTTCCCGAACGGGCGAGATCACCGCCATGCGGGCCGGTGGTCTCAGCCTGATCCAGATTGCCCGTCCCCTCTTTACGATGACTATCATAATTACCGTCGGCATAGTCTTGATTCAGGAACTGGTCGTGCCGATCAACGCAAGGACCATGAAGAGAATCTGGAACATTCAGATCCAGGGCGAAACTGGTCCACAAATTGTCCGCGACAAAATCTGGTATCGATCCGACAACCAGATGATCTATATCGGCCAGGCGCAGCCCGGAGCCGGACTGTTGCGAGATATTGCCATTTTTGACCTCAATGAGCGCTTCAACATTGTGAAACGGGTTGACGCCCCGCGCGCTGAATTCAAGGATAACGCCTGGACTTTCTTCGACACCATTGCACGTCATTTCAGTCCGATATCGGGTGAAATAATCGAACAGTCCTCAGCCGCTAAAACCGCTCTCTCGTTTCAAAAAACACCCGAGAACTTCAAACATGTCGAAGCGGCCCCGGGGGAGTTGACCTTCTTCGAGCTTGACCAGGAGATTGTCCGACTTCGGACCGAAGGATACAGTACAGTTCGACAGGAGGTTGATATGCAGACCCATATTGCCGCACCGTTCGCCTGCATCGTCATGGTTCTGCTCGGGATCCCCTTTGCGCTCCATCGTGGTCGTTCAGCCAGCCTTGCCTCCGGAATCGTAATCAGCATCCTGGTCGGTGTTTTATATTTCGTTCTAAATTCGGTCTCGACCGTATTCGGTTATTCCGGAATTCTCCCACCGGTCATCGCAACCTGGTCGAGCAACATCATCTTCGTTCTGATCGGCACTTGGTTTATCCTGTTTCGTACCGAATAGATCTCACCTGGCAAATAAAAAGGCACCGGAAATCCGGTGCCTTTTTTTATGCTAATGCTATCAAAAAATAATCAATAACGATAATGGTTAGGTTTGTAGGGACCCTCAAGCGGAATTCCGATATATTCGGACTGTTCCTTACTCAATACCGTTAAACGAGCACCGAGTTTACCGAGATGAAGACGGGCAACTTTTTCATCGAGGTGCTTCGGCAAAACATAAACCGAATTCTCATACTCACCCCCTTTTTGAAAGAGTTCCATCTGAGCCATGACCTGATTGGTAAAACTGTTCGACATGACGAATGATGGATGACCGGTCGCGCAGCCAAGATTAAGCAGTCGACCCTCAGCCAAAACGATAATGGCATGCCCATCCGGGAAAACCCACTGATCAACCTGATTACCATGTTCTTGCGGGTTCTTGATATTTATCTTCTTAACCCCTGGCATCTTTTCGAGTTCGACCATCTCGATTTCGTTATCAAAGTGACCAATATTTCCGACAATGGCGTTGTGTTTCATCCGCTTCATATGCTCGAGACGAATGACATCCTTATTACCAGTGGTTGTGACAAAGATATCTGCGCTGTCAACCACATCTTCCAATGTTTTGACCTCATACCCTTCCATCAGCGCCTGCAAAGCACAGATAGGATCGATCTCGGTTACGATGACGCGTGCACCCTGTCCACGCAGCGACTGACACGACCCCTTGCCAACATCCCCATACCCACAGACAACGGCTACTTTGCCTGAGAGCATAACATCGGTCGCACGCATGATGCCGTCGACCAGACTGTGTCGGCAGCCGTAAACATTATCAAACTTGCTCTTGGTCACTGCATCATTGACGTTCATCGCCGAGAACGGCAACTTCCCATCCTTCTCCAATTGGTAGAGACGATGAACACCGGTCGTTGTCTCTTCGGTAACACCCTGAATAGAATCACGCATTGCTGTCCAGTTATTCCGCTTTTCAGCGATAGACGATGCGAGGCATTTGGTCAACGCAACGACGTCGTCCGGAGCACTGACGGACAACTTTGGCACACCGTTCTTCTCGCATTCTGCCCCGTGGAGAATCATCATGGTTGCGTCACCACCATCATCGAGGATCATATTCGGCTGTTGCCCATTCGGCCAGGTCAAAGCCTGCTCAGTGCACCACCAGTACTCCTCCAGAGTCTCACCCTTCCAGGCAAACACCGGAACACCCGTAGCCGCAATAGCGGCAGCAGCATGGTCCTGAGTCGAGAAGATGTTACACGACGCCCAACGGACTTCTGCACCGAGCGCGACGAGCGTTTCGATCAAAACCGCGGTTTGAATGGTCATATGTAAAGAACCGATAATTCTGGCGCCTTTAAGCGGCTGGCTCTGACCAAATTCATCGCACAGAGCCATGAGACCCGGCATCTCAATCTCAGCCATGCCAATCTCCTTGCGACCCCAATCGGCCAACCCCATATCTTTGACTTTATAATCTTGATTACTCATTTTCTTCCGTCCCTTTCTCTCTTTGAGCTAATTCATAGCCTCTAGCGTTTTTGTGCGGGCGACAATCAACAGAACGCTGTAGCCACCCGGTCCACCATTAAATTTTTCAATCCGATCTACAGAAAAACCAGCTTCTTGTAACCACACAGAGAGCTCTTTCTCTTCAAAACCAAGCCAGACATCCGCCATAGTCGAACGGACTTCATCATGGGGATGCCGTTGCAAATCGGCAACAATAACCGACCCGCCCGGTTTCAGTACCCGACACGCTTCATGCAATATCCCAAGCGAATGTTGAATATGATGCAGAACCATATTCATCAAAACAATATCGAGCTCGGAATCGGCAAGAGGGAGGTGTGCAAGTTCCCCCAGGCGCAAATCGGGACTCTCACCTGATGAAACAAATCGTCGTTTTGCTTCGGTGAGCATAGCAGACGAATGGTCTATGCCGACCAGACGATTACACCGCCCTACAAGCTTGGAGAGCAAGGCACCGGTGCCGATACCAAGTTCGGCAAGATCACTACCGACCGGGATCATGCTCAACAGCCGGGAGAGATAATCGGGTGTCGGCAAAACATTTTCGGCCAGAGCATCCTAATCTTCTGCATGTTGCTCAAAAAATTCAAGATTCTGCTGCCGTCTCTGTTCTAAAAAAGCACTTAAAGCTGACATATCACAGCGATGATCCGGTAAAGAGTCCAGACGGGGGCGGATCTCTGACCAGAGCGAGCGAAACATCGGATTATCTTCAACAATCCGATAATAATTCCAGGTCCCCTGAGGCTTGACCGCTAATACCCCAGCCTCACACATTATTTTCAAGTGATGCGAAACCTTGGATTGACCGAGGCCGAGAATCGACGTCAGATTTTGAACGGTCAGTTCACCCCGACAAAGAACATCAAGTAACCTGAGTCGCAACGGGTCTGCCAGCGCTTTTAAAAGTGTCACCATATCAAGAACAACAAATCCTTTATATCAACTTTTATTGATATAACAGGAGTTTGAGTGATGAGTCAAGACATTCCGAAGGGAACGATGAGAAGAATCAGGTTACCCTGAACGGATTGCAAAACGAATCAGGGAGAATTGCAACCAGCACCAGGTTAAAAAACCTGCCAGGATACGGCCGGGAGGGTGATCGAGCAACGGTTCAACCCACCTATCATGAAACAGAAGAAAAGAGTTCTCTCCTCTACCGGGAAGAAGTCCGACTCGATAGTGAGATCGGGTGTCAAAATAATAAGGGATCTGCCAGGCATTGTCGCGAACATATCGGCCGGTCCCGTACCAGAAGCGTAAACGCTCACTTATCGGCATCCCCTTCAACAAGTTATGAATAAGACGTAAATAAGGGGCGAGATTAAGCCTGCCAGCAGAATCCTGCGTCGCGTAGACAGCTGAGGCTTGATTAAAAAAATCAATCCAGCCGATCGATGTAAAATTCATAAGTATTGAATTAAAAGTTTGTCGTTCAGCAATCCCTTCAACTTCGAATCGTCGAGCTGATGTTTCAATTGTTTCAGGAAACAGAATCCATTCCCCCTTCAACCGAACCCGTTCAGCAAAACGGGTGTCCTCGGCAATCGGATAAAGATCATCAAAGGGACCGACTTCCTGAAAAAAAAGCTTGTTGAGCATAAAACCTTGATCCCCGTGCGTGCACTCTTCGCGATTCAGACGGGCCTTGCTTTCCATATGATAATAAAGGGGAGACGATGAATGATCCTGCCGCTGAAATTTCAGTGAGTAATGTCCGGCGAGCCACCCTTCTCTCTCCTTTTGAATCTTACAAAGTTGCGTCCAACCGTTATGTAAAGAATTGGGATTGTTAAATCGACTGTCAACATGCAAAAAAAGTAACGTTTCAGCGGCCGCACTTTTGACGCCGGCATTCATTTGCATGCTGCGTCCTTTTGCACAATCCAGAACATAAAGAGGAAAAGGGCTCTTTGATGCGAAAAGTTTCGCTTCTTCAGCGGTGCCATCTGTCGACCCACCATCACAAAGGAGCAGTTCAAAACAAATATTCTGCTGCAAAGTCAACATCTCTAAAAACAAAAACAGATGATCGCATTCATTATAAACAGGAACGATAATCGAGAGTTGTGGAGTCTGCATACGCGAAACGTACCCTATTATTAAAGAAAAAAGCCGGACCAATCATGGTCCGGCTTTATAGTAATCATTATATCGTGAGATCAGATCCCGGCCCGCTTACGGAGTGAAGCGGCACGATCTGTACGCTCCCAGGTGAAATCAGGCAGTTCACGACCAAAATGACCATAGGCTGCAGTCTGTCGATAAATCGGGCGCAAGAGGTCCAAGGTTTCGATAATAGCACGCGGACGCATATCAAATTCTTCCTGAGTGATGCGAGCAATTTCACCTGAAGGGATAACACCGGTTCCAAATGCATTGATCATCACCGAAACTGGATCAGCAACACCGATTGCGTAAGCAAGTTGAACTTCACATTTTTCTGCCAGACCGGCGGCAACGATATTCTTGGCAACATAACGAGCCATGTAGGAGGCACTCCGGTCGACCTTGGAGGGATCCTTACCGGAGAAAGCACCACCACCATGTGAACCCTGTCCACCATATGTATCAACAATGATCTTCCGCCCGGTCAAACCACAATCACCCTGTGGCCCACCGATAACAAAACGGCCGGTCGGGTTGATGAAATATTTGGTCTTATCGTCCAGAAGCTCGGCCGGAATTTGGTGACGAATCACCTCTTCGAGCATCGCTTCCTTGATGGTATCGTAAGCAACTTCAGGAGTATGTTGAGTTGAAACAACAACGGAATCGACCCGGATCGGCTTATCATCAACATACTCGATAGAGACCTGTGATTTGCTGTCAGGGCGCAAAAAATCGACCAGTCCACTTTTACGAATATCTGCCATACGCTTCGTTAGACGATGGGCATAAGTAATCGACATCGGCATCAACTCAGGCGTTTCGTTGCATGCATAGCCAAACATCAGCCCCTGATCGCCGGCACCCTGCTCATTATACAACCCTTCGCCTTCAGTGACCCCCTGAGAGATATCTGGCGACTGCCGGTCGAGCGCAACCAGAACCGCGCAGGCGTCCGCATCGAAACCCATCGATGCATCACAGTAGCCGATCTCTCTGATCGTTTCACGAACGACATCTGTATAATCAACTCGAGCCGTCGTCGTAATTTCACCGGCAATCAATGCCATTCCGGTTGTCACCAGAGTTTCACAAGCGACACGAGATTTCGGGTCCTGGGTAAGAATCGCATCGAGAATTGCGTCTGAAATCTGATCGGCAACCTTGTCAGGGTGACCTTCACTGACGGATTCCGAAGTAAATAAAAAGTCGATCATAGGCATGATTAAATATCTCCTGAATTTATTTAAAGAAAGAGCTTATCCTAGATAAAAAGCAACCCCATTGTCAAGACTGAGCCTCTTCCAATACGAAATGAGTCTGAAGAGACCATCGTGTTTCTAACATGAAATGAGTCTGAACAAAAAGGCCAGAAAACGTTCATGATGAAAGGATGAAAATCATTATGAATGTCAAACACC
>Ga0314774_1000221_pt1 | contig 51108 bp, 38 predicted proteins | sample MetaGCBIA2018_FD_204515 | JGI IMG/M metagenome (GOLD analysis project Ga0314774, IMG submission 204515) | Cryopeg brine microbial communities from Beaufort Sea near Barrow, Alaska, United States - CBIA 2018 | ecosystem: Environmental > Aquatic > Marine > Coastal | place: USA: Alaska | collected... | reverse complement strand
CGAAGATCACCAGCAACAGGACCGCACGCTCCAACGCACTGACATCCAATACGCAGGCCAGCGGTATCAGCACCGCGCTAAGCGCCAGCAACTGACGAAAAGCCGCCTCACCGGCGAACGCTGCGCGCAGACCCGCCAGCGAGTAACCCGTCGCCTTGAACACGCGACCAAAGCCTCCGTGACTTTTAAGCGCCAATGCGTCTTGCGCGGGTATGGGATCAGGCCGCATCGGTGTTTACCTCATCGACCAGATATGGGTTGTGATAGCACTCGAGCAGGTAGTGCCAGTCAGCCTCCGGCATGGCACCGCTGTGTCTTTGGAGCTGCGACAGGTCATGCCCCATTGCCTTGCGTCGCAGGAGTCTGAGTCGGCTTTTTTCCAAGTCCAGCAGTGCGACCTCTGGTTTTTTGGAGGTTACGTTGATGTAGATGTGTTTGCTGTACAGGCAACCGTGTTGTCGACGCCCGCTGTGCAGTCTGTTCAGGATCAGTGCCAGACGTCGCAGCACGGCGTTGCGACTGTTGGCTGTCAGCTTGGGTACGTATTCGGTGTACCACTCATCGAGGCAGACGAAGCCGCTCAACTCCTCGGTAATCAGCAGTGCTTGCCACTGACCGTGGTGTTTGCGCGCTGCGCAAAAAATCCGCTTGGGCACGGTGACGCCCAGTTGTTCACAGGCGATCAACGCCTGCTCTTCACGCAGTGCGGTCGGCAAGCCAAAGGGATGGCGAAGTGTACGGAACACATGACCGATCTGGCGCTTGCTGTAGAGCGGTGGTTTACCAGGCTGCAAGGGTGGCAGCAGCTTTACGCCGCTTTCGCCGCCGCGTCGCTGGTTTTGCTCTTCCACCCATTCACCTTCCATGCGCCACCAGCGCTCAAAGCTCGATTGCTTGAAGCTGGACAGCTTCCCGCCTGCTTGCCCGACCGCGGTATTCATGTGCGTACCTTGCGCAGCACATAGACGCGCCACATGGCGTAGCCGGGCAGGAAGTCATGGTGATTGAGAACAGTGAAGCCGGCTTCACGAAATTCGCTTTCGATGGTGTCGCGGCTGACCAGGAAGCGGTTCTGGTTCTCCGATGGCTTGCCTCGGGCCGCACGGCGTGCCTCAAGTCGCTTGCGTTTCCAGGCTTTGTAGTTGCCGTCGACCCAGAGCGAAATAATGACAGTATCGCGAGTCACGCGGCACAGCTCGCGCAGCATGGCCAGGCGATGCTCATGTTCGGCAACGTGATGGATCAGGCGCATACAGAAAATGCTGTCGACGGCGTTATCGCCTAGGTCGATATCGAATGCCGAGGTCTGGAATGTCTTGACCCGCTCTACTATATCTGCGGGCTGACCAGTCATTGCTGTCTTGAGCATGTCGGCGGAGTTATCCGCGGCGAGAATGACGCGATTCGGCGCTTCTGCCAGCAAGGGCCAGAAGCGGCCAGCGCCGCAGGGCAGGTCGAGCACCAGATTGGGGTTGCCTGCGTCCACCAATGCATTGCGTGCCAGCTGCATGTCGCGCCAGTTAGACAGCCGGCGTGCCATGCCCGCCTGGTGTTTCTGCAGATACTGGTGAGAGTGCTGCTGATCGTACTTGTCGGAAAATTCAAGTGTGACCGGCTTATCTTTGGACATTGTGAGGCTCTCGGAATCAGGTATTGAGGCCAGACTAATGAATCGCCGGTCAAGCTCTTGTCAAAAGAGTGTAAAAATTGTGTGAAAACGCTTTAAGACAGAATCACCTCAAAGCAGCTACCCCCGGCAGGCAGGGAATGCATGCGTACTTGCCAACGTTGGTACGCGCAGATACGTTTTACCAATGAGAGCCCCAGCCCCAGGCCTTCGCCACGCGCTTGTGAACCGCGCACGAAGGGCTTGAACATGCTGTCCTGCTGGGCGCTGGGTATCCCCTGGCCGGTATCCTCCACGCGAAAGCCATTAGCGGTCAGCACCAGGCGTACTTCGCCGGCTGTGGTGTAGTGGAGGGCATTGCGCATAAGGTTTGACATCACAGTGCCGAGAAATCCACCGTGCAACAGATCATGGTTCGCTTTTTCGACAATGATGTGGAATGCCAGCCCCTGTTCAGCAAAGCGCGGCCCCCAACGTTCTGACTCCTCGCGCGCAACCTGCTCCAGTGAAGCGCTGCCGCTCAGCGGGTTGGGTTGCGTATTGGCGCGGGCCAGCAGCAGAAAGGTTTCTACCAGATCACTTATTTCTGCTGTGGCGCGGTTTATGCGTTCGACCTGAAGACGCTCGCGCTCACCCAGTTCACCTTCTGCCAGCAGCTCGACTGAGGAGGCGATTACCATCAGGGGGGTACGCAACTCGTGACTGACATCACTGGTGAAAAAGCGTTCGCGCTCCAGCGAGTTGCGCAGTTGCCCCAGTGTCTCATCAAAGGCTGCGGCCACATGTCCCACCTCATCGGGCGGATAGTCCGGAGCAAGATTGGGCGCGATGGTCAGCAGCTGATCGCGATGGCGAACCTGTTGAGCCAGACGGGACAGTGGAGCGATGATGGTGTTAGCCATCGATATGCCAAATATCCACGCAGCCAATACGCTGAGTACAAAGCCAGCAAAGACTGCGGCGAAGAGCCCATTCTCCCGCGCTTCAAACTCGGCCTGCTCCTGTACCAGCACAAAGCGCTGCTCAGCCGTTTCTCTTACGAATACGTAATGCGCCGCCGTCTCACTTGCTACAACCTCAGTAAAACCTTCATCCAGGCCGATAAAACTCTTGGGGATTTCATACCCTGGCAGGTGAGATGCAAATAATCGGGTCTTGATATTCAGCCGGGGTGGCAGCCCTCGCGCCAGATCATTATCCAGAATGCTATCCAGTTCTTCGCTCATTTCCTGTGAGATCAGATGCTCTTCGAGAAAGTGCACAATCGCCACAATGCCGAGGGAAAAGCCGCCGCTGACCAGCAGCGTCATCAGGGTAAATGCAATGCCGATTCGGCGAACGAGAGGCTGTTTAGTCTTCATTGTGTCGCTCGGCAAGACAGTAGCCCAGCCCGTGCACGTTATGCAGCAGCGGCTGGGTGAAGGGTTTGTCGATCACCTGACGTAACTGGTGAACATGGCTGCGCAGGCTGTCGCTGTCCGGTAGCTCTTCGCCCCACAGGGCTTCTTCCAGAACCGCGCGGCGTACCACCGCAGGACTTTTACGCATCAATAGCTCCAGTAGCTTGAGTCCCACTGGGTTGACCTTGATATGCTTGTCTTGGCGGCTGACCTGCAGGGTGTCGAGGTCGTAGCTGAGGTCCGCTACCTGCAGCTTGTGTCTTGAGCCACCCTGGCTGCGGCGCAGAATAGCCTCGATGCGTGCGACCAGTTCGGACAGGGCAAAGGGTTTGACCAGGTAATCATCGGCGCCGCTGCTCAGACCCTTAAGCCGGTCCTCCAGCTGGTCGCGCGCGGTCAACATGATGATGGGTGTGTCGCGCTGGGCGTCTTCGCGCAGGCGTTGGCACAACTGGTAGCCATCCATACCCGGAAGCATGATATCCAGAACGATCAGATCGTAATGCTCGCTGACGGCCAAGTGTAGGCCGGTGATCCCGTCCTGCGCGCAATCAACGGTATAGCCCTTGATCTGCAGATAATCCAGCACGTTTGCGAGAATATCGCGGTTATCTTCAATCACCAGAATACGCATCCAGCTTCCTCAGCTATCGGGACGGGATAATTAACATTTTTTTCACAGCGTATTGACGAACTGCTGACAGCAGTATGGCCACACTTGCGGCAGTCTCATCAATATGGATCCTATAATGCACCCTTTAAAGTTTGCGCAAACGCGTTTTCTCGCCGTGATCTCTTTTGTTTGGCTGGCACTTTTCATCCTGACTCGCAGCCTGTTGCTGTCTACTCATTTGAATGAAGCGCAGCTTGGTCTTGGCAGTAGCCTGGCCCTCTTCGGCGAAGGTCTGGTCTATGATCTGGTCTTCCTGCTATATGCCTTGGCGCCCTTGGGGCTTTACCTGCTGCTGTGCCCTGAACGTGTGTGGCAAAGCCGCTGGAATCAACGGTTGGTGCAGATGGTGCTGACTCTTAGCATCTTCATCATGCTATTTACGGCGGTAGCGGAATGGTTGTTCTGGGATGAGTTCAGCGTGCGCTTCAATTTCATTGCAGTGGACTATCTGGTTTACTCCGATGAAGTGCTCAACAATATTCTCGAATCCTACCCGATCTACCCGCTGCTTGCCGCTCTGGCGCTGATTGCTGTTGTCATCACGCTGGCGCTGCGCGGCACTATGCGCGGCGTTGTATCGGCTCCCGTGCTGTCGTGGCGCCAACGCAGTATGGTCTTTGGAAGTTGGGCCTTGTTGATCGGGCTGGGTGTCAGCGTCGTGGGTCAGGATTTCCCGCGCGATGCCGGTGGTAATGCCTATCAGCACGAACTTTCGGCGAATGGGCCGTATCAGTTTTTTGCCGCTTTCCGTAACAACCAACTGGATTATGAGCAGTTTTACCCGCTGCTGCCCTTAAATCAGGTCGCTGAGCGTATGCGTGAGGAAGTACGCGAGCCTAATGCCACTTTTATTGACAGCGATCCCCTGAGCATCCGTCGTCAGATCGACAACCCCGGACAACCCAAGCGGATGAATGTGATATTGGTCACTATCGAAAGTTTGAGTGCCAAATACCTGGGCAGCGAAGGTGATACCCGGGGCCTCAGCCCCGAGCTTGACGCGCTGCGTCAGCAGAGTCTGTACTTCAGCAATCTGTACGCCACCGGGACCCGCACCACCCGTGGGCTGGAAGCCATTACCCTGTCGATACCACCGACTCCTGGCCGCTCCATCGTCAAGCGTGTAGGCCACGAAAGCGGTTTCGCCAGTCTGGGTCAGCAGTTTACCGCGCAAGGTTACGACAGTGTTTTCATGTACGGCGGGCGTGGCTACTTCGACAATATGAATGCCTTTTTTGAGGGTAATGGTTATCGCATCGTCGACCAGGGCAGTGTGCCTGATGAAGAGGTTTCCTTCACCAATGCCTGGGGTATGAGCGACGAAGATCTGTACCAACAGGCGCTGAAAGTGGCTGATGCTGATTTCGCCAGGGACAGTAACTTTTTTCTGCAGTTGATGACGACGTCCAATCATCGTCCTTACACCTACCCGGAAGGACGCATCGATATAGCCTCCGGTAGCGGCCGCGAAGGTGCGGTGAAATACACCGATTACGCTATTGGTGAGTTCCTCCGTGCAGCAAAACAAAAGCCCTGGTTTGATAATACGATGTTCGTTTTTGTGGCCGACCATACGGCCGGCAGCGCGGGCAAGGAAGACCTGCCGGTCAGCAGCTATCAGATCCCGTTGTTCATCTACGCGCCGGGTCTGATCAGCCAGGCTGAGGTGAGTATGCTGGCCAGCCAGATTGATCTGGCGCCCACGCTGCTGGGCTTGTTGAATATGGATTACACCTCAACCTTCTTTGGCCGCAATGTGTTGCGCGACGACGCTGCACCAGGCCGTGCCTTGATTGGTAACTATCAGCATCTGGGCTTGTTCGATGGCGAGAGCCTGGCGATTCTCAGTCCGCGTCAACTGATGCGCCGGCACGACGATGCACTGGGGAAAAGTGTTGAAAGCCTCACCGAGCAGAGTGATCCACTGATCGCGCGCAGCATTGCCTACTATGAGGGCGCGAGCTACGACTTCGGTCACAATTTGCTTGGCTGGCACGCCCCAGCCCAAGCCAAAGTTCAGGTCAGTCAGAGATGAGGTCGCTTATTACTGTCTCCAGGCCTTTTAACTTTCGTCTTTGGTTGGCGTTGCCGCTAGGTCTGATGATGCTCTTGCTGCTGGTTGATCCGAGCCCACTGGATATGGCTATTTCTAACCTGTTCTATGAACCAGGCGTAGGCTTCATCGGCCGCCATAGTTTCTTTCTGGAAGACATACTGCATGACCGCGCGAAGCAGGCCGTGATTGTCATCGGGGTGCTGGCGATTGTTGGCTTTTTGCTCAGTCTGCTGCCGACATGGTTGCGGCAATATCGTCGGTCGCTGGGGTATCTGGTGCTGGCTATGGCGCTGTGTACCAGCCTGGTGACGCCGCTCAAGGCGCTGACCAATGTGCAGTGTCCCTGGAGCCTGCAGCAGTATGGTGGCGACCAGGTGCATACCCCGCTGCTGAGCGAACGGCCGCCAAGCGACAAGGCCGGTCGTTGTTGGCCGGGCGGACATGCCTCTTCTGGTTTTTCGCTGCTGGCGCTGTTTTTCATGCTGCGCGACCGACGTCCACGAGCAGCCCGGACTGCATTGGTCGTAGCACTCACACTGGGGGCAGTGTTTTCTATTGGGCGCACCATGCAGGGAGCGCATTTCCTGTCCCATAACATCTGGACATTGTTATTTGACTGGTGCATCAGTTTGATCTGCTACCGGCTGATACTGTACCGACAGGCTTCAGGCGCGGCCGACCCAGCAAACCTCTATGGAGACGTTCACAATGAACCGACTTAAGCGCCTGTTGCGTCCGGCAGGCTGGCTCGCGCTGTCACTGTCCTTGGTGTTGGTTATAGTATTTCTGTGGCGGCCCGATGTGTTGCGTAGTGATCACATAGACATCCCGCCGCCCAGACTCAGCGCCGAGCAAACGCGACCGGAAGCCTGGGCGATGCTGCTGGACGCGAGCTTCCGTTTTTATACGTTGAGTCCGACGCTCTATCGCAGTGCTGTGCCACAGGCGAACAACCTTGCGCTGCTGCACAAGCGCGGCATCCATACCGTAATCAACTTGCATCAGGAAAGCGACGAGCCATGGCTGGCCGGCGATGATATTCGCAGTATTCACATCCCCTTGCGCGGCGACCGGGTCACCGACACTCAGGTAATAGCCGTTTTGGGCGCCATCCGCGCAGGTGAGCAAGACGGCGGCGTATTGTTGCACTGTAAACATGGCCAAAACCGGACCGGGCTTATCAGCGCCATGTACCGCATCGTCTACGACGGCTGGAGTCGTGAAGAAGCGATGGCGGAGATGCTGGAGGGTGGCTTTGGTACCGCCGAGCGTATGGAAGACGCCGTCGGTTATATGAATCGGGTGGATGTGAGCGCAGTAAAGCTGGCGATTGCTGAAGGCGAGTGCAGTACTAATCCACTGGCCTGGTGTCAGCTCAGCGCCTGGTTCTCGGATAAGGCGTAGCGACCAAGCGAGCTCATGATGCTATCCCCTCGACCCCTCTGATGCTGGCGGAGCGTTTCAACCGATCATGTACCGCTTCCCACTCGGCTAGGGCGGGTGGCTGCTCAACGAGAATCCAGCGACAACCCCAGGTATCGACTTCGCGTAAGCGTGCATACAGCAACTGTCCGTATTCTCGGGGATTGGCGGGCATCGTTATCCACCGACAATCGGGGTGATGGCTAACTAGTTGACGCATCGACAGGACGGCAATCGATTGTCCGATAATCAAAAATGACTGAGCCGCAGTCTCGATTGCGTGCGCTTCGATTAATCGCAGCGGGGTATCCGGCGCGTAATGTGAGGCCATTGAACCCGACACTCTCGGTTGGTTGCCGGCTCTGGTGCCCAGCGGTTCTCCAAGGATGCGTGCAAGCAAGTCAGCCGTTACGGCCCCCGGGCGCAGCACGCGCGGCAGTGATCCGCTGAGGTCGAGTATGGTGGATTCAAGCCCCACCTGGCAGGATCCACCATCGATCACGTAGTCTACGGCGTCGCCGAGTTCTGCCCTCACGTGGGCAGCGCAAGTAGGACTCACGCGTCCGAATCGGTTGGCCGGCGGGGCAGCGATGCCACTACCGAAGGCTTTGAGCAGTGCCAGCGCCACAGGATGATCTGGCACGCGCAACCCAATGGTGTCTTGTCCGCCCGTCACTGCGTCTAGGACGCCCGCCGCGCGTTTGAGGATTAGTGTGAGCGGACCAGGCCAGAGACGTTCTGCAAGCACCCACGCTGCATCCGGAATATCGCGTGCCCAGCGCGCCATCTCGTCAGCCGCCGATAGGTGGACAATAAGAGGATGATCGGCGGGTCGACCCTTGGCAGCGAAAATACGCGTCACTGCCTGCCCATTGCTGGCGTCTGCGCCCAAGCCATAAACCGTTTCAGTAGGGAAGGCTACCAAACCCCCGCGCCGCACAATATTGGCGGCGTGCACTATATCTTCATGCGTACTTGCATGCAGTTCCATATTCCGACTCCACTGAGCGCATTAGCCACTATATGTCTGACCTACTTATCGGTCACCGCACCCTCTGCAGCGCTGGATACCAATTTTGCATATTTGGCCAGGACGCCTCGCGTGTAGAGTGGTGCCGGTTGTTGCCAGTGCACGCGGCGCTCGGCGAGCACGCTATCGGATAGAGCAACCCGTATTTCGCGGGTTTCTGCATCGATGGTAATGGCATCGCCGTTTTCAATCAGTGCAATGGGGCCGCCATCAAAGGCTTCCGGCGTGATGTGGCCGACCACGAAGCCATGGGAACCGCCGGAAAATCGACCATCAGTGATGAGAGCGACATCCTTGCCGAGTCCATTGCCCATGATGGCCGAAGTCGGGGAGAGCATTTCACGCATGCCGGGACCCCCCTTGGGACCTTCGTAACGGATAACGATGACATCGCCAGCAACGACTTCACCACTGAGGATGCCGGCCAGGGCCTCCTCCTCGCGATTGTATACGCGCGCGGTACCCTCGAAGCGCAGCCCCTCTTTTCCGGTAATTTTTGCTACCGAGCCGGTTGGCGCGAGGTTGCCATGCAGAATAACCAGATGCGAGTCCTTTTTGATGGGCCTGTCGAACGGCATGATGATGTCCTGATCGGCTGGATAGTCGCTGACGTTGGCCAGATTCTCGGCCAGCGTTTTACCTGTCACAGTGAGCACATCGCCATGCAGTAATCCCGCGTCGAGCAAGCGCTTCATCAGCGGTTGAATACCGCCAATGGCAACCAGTTCAGACATCATGTATTTGCCGCTGGGGCGCAGGTCAGCCAGTACCGGCGTGGTCTTGCCGATCGCCGTGAAGTCGTCCAGCGTCAGCGGCACATCCACGGCATGGGCCATGGCCAATAAGTGCAGCACGCCGTTGGTGGAGCCGGCCAGCGCGATGATGACGCGGATGGCGTTCTCGAAGGCTTTGCGCGTCATGATGTCGCGCGGTTTGATGTCGCGAGCGATCAGTTCCAGCACCTGCTGGCCAGCATGGTAGGAGTCCGAGGTCTTGTCGCTGGAGATGGCTTCCTGTGCCGAAGAGCCTGGCAGCGACATACCCAGTGCTTCAATGGCCGAGGCCATTGTATTGGCGGTGTACATGCCGCCGCAGGAGCCTGGTCCGGGTATTGCGGTCTCTTCTATATGCTTAAGCTGGATCAAATCAAGCTCCCCCTTGGCCTGCTGGCCTACGGCCTCGAACACCGAGATGATGTCGGTGTGACCGCTGCCGGGCTTGATAGTACCGCCATAGACGAAGATGGCTGGGCGGTTCAGTCGCGCCATACCAATAAGGCAACCAGGCATATTCTTGTCGCAGCCACCCACGGCAACAAGGCCATCGAAACCCTGGCAGCCAACGACGGTTTCGATGGAATCGGCAATGACCTCACGTGACACCAGAGAATACTTCATACCCTCAGTGCCGTTGGCGATGCCGTCGGAAACAGTGATGGTGTTGAATATGACCGCCTTGCCCCCTGCCGCATTGGCGCCTTTTTCTGCTGCTTCGGCAAGCTTGTTGATGTGCATATTGCAGGGGGTGACATTGGCCCAGGTCGACGCAATACCGACCTGAGGCTTCTTGAAGTCCTGGTTGGTGAAGCCAACGGCTCGCAACATCGCTCGAGCGGGAGTGGCTTCGAGGCCGTCTACCACTTGAGAAGAGTACCTGCGCATATGTTCAGTAATTTTAATCATCTCAAATCCTCAAAATAGCGTTAGCGCGCGCATGCCGCGCGAGATAAGCAAGTGGCCCAAAGTTCTGTTGTTAGTCGGAGTGTCAACGGCAGGATGGCTATAGGAATGAGTGCGCTGTGCATGATCAGTAGCTCAAGGGTTGCAGTAGTAACAGCGGGTTGGCGCACCGCAATGCATGCGCGACAGTCCCGCTATGCGCTCGACGATCCAGAAACCTGGCGTGTTGCTGGGCGTAAGCACCTTTTCCTTGCCGTGCTGGGTGAACAACGCAATGGGTCGATTCTGGTAATGTGGATGAGCAGAAAGCATGTCACTTTGCTCCACATCGAGGATTCATCGACTCGAGTACCTCAACCATCACGAAGACGAAAGCCTCAAGCGAACCTCTATCTGAGCACCTGGATGCCGCAGTAATGAAAAGTCGATGGATTCCCCGTTACCCTTGAAACGGTGTTGCTCGATGCTGGTTGTGGCGGAGATCACTTCGTGAGCGTAGCTCGCATCAGCAAAGCCCTGGACGTAGTGCGTCAGTACCGCCGCGAATGGTACGTTGCCCGTGTAACGCACTTCATTGATTTTCCCTGCGTGCGTAAAGTGGCTACGCACCAAGCCGGGAAAACGCGTCACTGGCCCAACATCGGTGCCACTGACATCGGCTGGTGGTAGGTCCGCGCCTAACATGGGCAGCCATCTGTTCGCCTGGTCTTTCACACCTGCTGGGACCCACTGCCCGGCCTGTTCGCGCAGTCCTGGGGCTATCTGTTCGACCTGTGTCACAGCCTCGTCGGCAAAGCGTTTGCCTACGTCGGAAACAGTCGCTACCTGGCTAAACAGCCAGGACAGAGCCGCAATGACGGTCCAGATCAGCAGGCCGATAAAAGCCAGAACCGCTGCCCCCAGAATCATCCAGGTGCGCGAGCGTATTCCCTTCAACCTCGATGCCGCTTGTGCCGGCAACCGCTCCCTTTTGACGCTATTCATAGCACCCTCTTGTTGAGCAGGCATGTCATACCTGCAGTTTGCGATCCTGAGGGGGACCGACCATTTCAAGGTGCGATACTAGAATTGCTTATGCATCAAGAAAAGCAGATTATTCTTTGCGAATACATCGTTGCAGACTGATTGAGGGGCTGATTGCACCATGCTTAATTACAAGCAGCTTTATTACTTCTGGAACGTCGCCAAAGCCGGCAGCATTAAGCGTGCAGCTGAAAGACTGCATCTCACCCCTCAGACGATCAGTGGCCAACTCGCTGAACTCGAGCGAGCATTGACCACGGATTTGTTTCGCCGTATCGGTAGGCGACTCGAGCTGACGTCTGCAGGAAAACTGGCACTGACCCATGCCGACGAGATATTCCAGATAGGCTATGAGCTAGAACAATCGTTACTCAGTGGGGCTGCAGGGGGTGAGCTGCCGTTTCGGGTGGGGGTTGCCGATGCAGTGCCAAAAACGCTCGCTTACCAGCTATTGGCGCCAGCCATGGGGCTCTCTGAATCCGTGCGCCTCATATGTTACGAGGACAAGTTAGAGCGGTTGTTTGCAGAATTGGCCATTCATCAGCTTGACCTAGTGATCTCGGATCGACCGCTGCCTTCAGAGCTTGGAGTGAAAGGCTACAATCACGCGCTGGGGCAGTGCGCCATCGCCTTTTATGCGGTGCCGGAATTGGCCGTGCGCTACCGGGTAGATTTTCCTCGATCCCTTAGAGGCGCTCCCTTTTTACTTCCAGGCGATAAAGCGGCGGTTCAGGCGCCGTTGATGCATTGGTTCAGCGAGCACCAGATCCAGCCGCGTATTCTTGGTAAATTCGACGATAGCGCGCTAATGAAAGCCTTTGGCAAGGCCGGTGTGGGTATTTTCCCCGCGCCGATAATATTGAGTGATGAAATTAGGGAACAATATGGCGCCGAGATTGTTGGGTGCGTCGATGAGGTCATGCTTAGCTACTACGCAATTTCCGTGGAGCGCAGGCTCACTCATCCAGCTGTTGTGGCGGTGAGCGAGGCGGCGCAAAAATCCTTGTTCGTGAAAGTAGATACTGTTCGGTAGTGTTGCTTATTTGGCCGAGCCATAAGGCTAGCGGGCTATGCGAAATATAACCATAGGCCTGCAGCTACCAGCATCCAGATCAGCACTATTAAAACGGCCATCCACTCGATTGTCGGTCGCGGCATTGCGTTGTGCTCCCACTCCCTGGCACGACTTCGGCACACCTCAAGAATATCTGCGGGCATTAACCGCAACACCAACAGAATGCCTAATGGCAGAAGAATGACATCATCCAGATAGCCCAACACCGGAATGAAATCCGGAATCAGATCTATTGGGCTTAACGCATAGGCCACTACGCATATCGCAACGCTTTTCGGTAACCAAGGGGTTTGCGGGTGGCGGTAGCAGAACCATAGCGTCAGAACCTGGCGCTTAAGCGCACTGGCCCAGCGGCGTAATGACATGATTATGTGCATATCGCTAAGATCCTGTTGGGAACCAAGCTTTAATAAGTGGCTCCCAGCCTATAGTCAACTAAAGCGGCTTAACTGCACCGGGGCTCAGTGGTGAAGGTGCGAGAAACATCCACAGCGCCAAGAGTTTCCAGTGTGCGCCGCCCGATGAGTACGGGATAAATCATCTTCTTGCGGTCTTTCAGTGAAAACTGTTCGTTATAAACTTCATTGTCGATACACATCTCCATCATCACGATAGGCCGGTGTTCCGCACCACCCGCACCGCGCACATTGACGTTCCGAACCACCTTGCGCTCAAACGGGAGGCTGCTTATTTCGCCTGTATCGCTGTCTTGAAATTCGACGTTGAAGCGCACCCACTCCGCTCCGTTTTTCTCGAACCGTTCCAGATTTTTGGCGTCCAACGAAGAGGTCAACGCGCCGGTATCGAGCTTGATCTTCACTGAGACATTTTCGGGTAGAAGAATGCCTTCCTCAACCCAGCCGAACACCGTCGGCTGGGGAATCTCAGCCGAGTGCGCTGGGAGTACAATTGATAACGCAAGGGCTATTGCTGCTGACCATTGAGTGACTGAACCTATCATTTTATTAATCTCTGTATGGTGATGCCGCAGGTTGTACAACACGATCGATCTTATGCTGGCGCCAAGTCAGCCAGGCCACCAGAGCAACGATGATCACTGCGAAGACTTCGCTGGTGTTAACCACGCCGAGCCCCAGTCCGCCTTTGTTCGCGGATTGCGAGAGCCAGTCGCCACAGGATGCGCCAAAGGGTCTGGTCAGGATGTAGGCCATCCAAAAGCTAGGCACAACATTTAGCTTGAACACGTAGTGCGCCACTCCGACCAGTCCAATAGCCCCCAGGAACAGCAGCGCAGAAACGGCATAGCCTAAACGCATTTCTTCCGCTACCCAGTCCCCAGCCGCTGTGCCCAGGGCAAACGTCATGAGAATGGCTAGCCAATAAAAGTATTCACGGCGTCCGCGGTAGATGTGGCGAATCGACAGGCTGCGCTCGCAGGCATACCAGAGCGCGAATGTGAGCCCCAGGGCGATACTGAAAAATACCGTCGTGGTGGTCAGTTCCATACCATAGGTATCTACCAGGCTATCGGTGACCAGTGTGCCAAATATGCTTACTTGAACCACGCATAACCAGTATGCCCAAGGCTCGTAACGGATTTTGCGTAACTGAATCACCATCACCATTATGAGTAGCGCACCCATAATCAATGTGGTCACAGGAAGGCCGACATGCAGTTTGAAAATCAGAAAATCAGCACCGGTCTCACCCGCCGTAGTGGATAGAATCTTGATCAGCCAGAATACCAGCGTGACCGCCGGTACTTTATTCATCATGGTCTCTGTAGCCTGGATATCGCGCATCATTTCACCTCCGCTGGATAAAGCCCTATTAAATCAATTGGCACGTAGTTCACTGCGTTTAACCTGCTGGGCAACAGTAGCGGGCATGCAACTACGGAAAATATCCAGTTGTGGCTGATAGACCAACGTGCGCACGCCCATCAGCCCGATCATTGAATGGAACAGGTTGTCTTGCGATACCTCTTGACTGGCCTGCTGGCGCAGACAGTCGGCTGATATGCCGCTGCTACGCTGCATACCTTCAGAGAACCAAAGGACCATCGGTATATGCGTCTGCTCGCTCGGTGCCATGGCATAAGGCAGTCCGTGCAGGTACAGGCCGTGTTCACCCAGCGACTCGCCGTGGTCTGACAGGTACAGCATCGCCGTATCCAAACGCGCGGCATTGTTGCGCAGCAGGTCAATGGTGGCGGCCAGTACATGGTCGGTATAGAGCAGACTGTTGTCGTAGGCATTGACGATGCTGGCGGTGTCACAGCGATCGAGTTGTACCTCTTTGCACACCGGGACGAACCGTTCAAAAGCGACAGGGTATCGCTTGTAATAAGCGGGGCCATGACTGCCCTTCATGTGCAGTACCACAAGAGTGTCACGCGTTAGGTTGTCCAGATAGGTCTGTAATGTATGCAACAAGGCCTCGTCATGGCATTCGCCATCGACACAGAACGCCTCGAGGTTCAGGCGCGAAACATCTTCGGTGGGTATTCGATCGCAGGCGCCTTTACAGCCTGAGTTATTGTCGCGCCAGAGTACGTTCACGCCGGCGCGCTGCATTACGTCGAGCAAGCCTTCGCGATTACGTGCCATCGAGTCCTGGTAATCTGCCCGGCCGAGGTCCTGGAACATGCAAGGCACCGACACCGCCGTGGCTGTGCCACAGGAAGAGGCCCGAGGGAAGTTGATCACGTCGCGCTGCGCTAGCTCCGGATTGGTAAGCCGCTCATAACCGTTAAGCGAAAAGTTCGCAGCGCGGGCCGTTTCACCAACCACCAGTACGGTGACCCGCGGCCGGTGGGTGCCACTTACTACACTGACCCGATGGGCATCAGCACCCACCAATTCAAGCGTGACGGGCGTGGCTAGTTCGCGCTTCAAATACCCGTGAACCGCTCCCACTACATTTGAGGGCACAAGCATCAGGCGTACTTCACGGTGATTACGAATCAATGAGGCATAGGGCTGGTACTGGCTCATGACCAGGACGCCAAACACCCCCAATAGCACCGCCACGCTACCCAGCTTGCCAGCCAGTTCGCGCTTCCACTTCATGCGGTGCATCGGCGCGCGACCGACCAGTACGGCGGGTAAAATGCCTAACAGCAGCAGCCAGAGAAACAAGCGACCATTGAGCAGCTCCATGGTTTCGGCGCTGTCGGTCTGTATGGCGTTGGTGAGCATGTTGTAATCGATGACAATGCCGTAGCTGTTCATAAAGTAGCTGGCTCCGGCAGACACCAGTAACAGTAGACACAATACTGGCTTGGTCAGTCGCCCCCAGGCCAGGAGGCTGAGTAATACATACAGCCAAATCCAGACAAACAGCGGCAGGCTGAGCAGGAATAGTGGGCTATCGTTACTCAGCCCGCCGACACCCTGCCAGACGGTGCGCCAAAACGGCAGGTTCATGCTCAGCATCAACCACAGGGCAACCAGCATGGTCAGGACATTGCGACTTATTGCTAAACGCTTTGGAATAGATTCGCTCACAGGACACCCGAGGAGATAACTAAGGTGACGCGAATTTACTCAGGCGTGTGTGAAATGGCTGTTGGGTAGATGTGAAAAAACTGTGGTGTGTATTGTTCATGTGTAAACACATTTATGAGCGCTCCATTCCACCCCAAGTTCCCTACTGATTGGCTTAATTCATTGCCGTTTTGGTGAGCCTGCCGTCCGTGACATATTCGTGAGGTTTCCGCGATACACTCTTTACCAATAGGTGATGCCCTCGTGATGGTGCGCACCGATGATGGTGTTGAGCCTGTCCTACCGGTAGGCATTTATCCTTGGGGAAATTACTATGAACAACATGACTAAAATCGCAGCAATGTGTCTTTTAGGGCTGATGGCAAGCGTTAGTCAGGCAGCTGATATGTCATCCGACGAAGGCATGATGAAGGACGACATGAAGAAGTCGATGGAGCATCAAGAGATGATGAAAGATGACATGTCGGGCGCCATGGACACCCACATGGAAGATGAGAGTATGGGTATGAAAGAGGGTATGGATCACAAGATGGACGACGGCATGGATCACGAGGGTATGCAGAAATCAGATGCCATGAATTAATTGAGCGATTACCAGGTGCCTTGAGCCTATGACACGAAACGTATTGATCGTTGAAGATAATCCGGAAATTGGCGAGCTCGTCTGTATCCATGTGGCCGAGCTTGGCCTGAATCCCATTCTGTGCGATCGGGGTGATACCGGGCTTGAACGTTTTCGTGCCGGAGGCATCGACCTGGTCGTTCTTGACCTGATGCTGCCCGGATTGGACGGCCTGTCGGTATGTCGTGAAATTCGCTCCGGTCAGGGTTATGTTCCGGTGCTGATGTTGACGGCCAAAAGCACCGAGTTGGACCGGGTGCTGGGTTTGGAGATGGGTGCGGATGACTATTTAACCAAGCCTTTTAGCGTGGCCGAATTGTCTGCACGGGTTAAGGCATTGTTCCGGCGGGTCGATGCCATGGCGTCGGCGCCGACGGCGGAAGCCTGTGATGAAGAGCTTGTCGAGGGCGAGTTGCGTATTGATCCAGTTCGCCGGAGAGTGTTTGTAAGGGACCAGGCGGTTGACCTTACCGCACGCGAGTTTGACCTGCTCTGGCACTTTGCCCGGCATCCGGGTCGGGTGTTCAGTCGTGCTCAGCTGCTGGACGCGGTGTGGGGGTATAACCATGAAGGTTATGAGCATACCGTCAATACCCATATAAACCGTCTGCGTGGCAAAATCGAAACAGACCCGGCTCAGCCGGCATTTATCCAAACCGTCTGGGGGGTGGGCTATCGCTTCCGCGAATGATCCATGCTGAAAACACTTTACACTCGCTTGGCTGCTGGATTGTTTGTGTTGCTGCTGTCCGTCGGACTGCTCTACACCTTCATTAGTCTTTATTCGTTGCGCGATTACAGCGCCTCAGTCAACCAGGCATTGCACCGGGATCTGGCAACCAATCTGGTATCGGACAGGAATCTGGTCAGCGAAGGCAAACTGGACCGAGTGGCCGTGCAAGAATTGTTCGCGCTGTATATGACCATCAATCCCAGCATCGAAATCTACCTTCTGGGCATGGATGGACGTATTCTCTCCTACTCGGCGGATCCGGCGAAAATCAAGCGCAAGCAGGTCTCGCTGGTGCCTATACGTCAATTGATGGAAAACGTCGGCCTCTATCCGGTACTGGGCGACGATCCCCGTAGCCATGACCGGCAGAAAGTTTTTTCCGTCACTCCAGTACCCTCTGCCGATAATCCACAAGGATATCTTTATGTGGTGCTGCGCGGGGAGGAATACGACGCCGCAGAAACCATGGCCCGAGGCAGCCAGTTACTGGCACTGAGTGCCTGGGCGCTGCTTATCAGTCTGGCGGTGGTCATGGTCACCGGGCTGATTATTTTCCGGCTGCTGACGCGCCGCCTGACCTCCTTGACAAGTCTGGTGCAAGAGTTCGAGAACAGTAATATGAGCCAGAGTCCCCGTGTCACCTGGCGTGACAGGCGGCCAGTGGTGCGTGACGAAATAGATTATCTGGGTGTGAGCTTCGACGATATGGCCCGTCGGATTACGTCCCAGATCGAGCAATTGACTGAAAAAGATGCGCAACGCCGCCAACTTGTCGCCCAGGTATCCCATGATTTACGTACGCCGTTGGCTGCGATGCAGGGGTATATCGAAAGCTTGAGATTAAGACGTGAGCGACTCAGTCCGGACGAGCAGGACCGTTATCTCGATATCGCTCTCAAGGAAGGCCGACGTTTAAGCCATCTGGTAGAAGATCTTTTCGAGTTGGCTGCACTGGAAGCTCAAGAGAAGCAGCCAGTAGCGGAGCCGTTCCCGCTTGCCGAACTAGCGCACGACGTAGTTCAGAAGCATGGGCAGGTGGCGCGTGATAGTCAGTTGGAGCTCACGCTAAGTGGCGATCCGACAATTCCGGTTGCCTTCGCGGACCTGGGCATGACCGAGCGTGTACTGGATAACCTGATCGGTAATGCTATTGCTTACAGTGCCGTCGGGGGACGCATTGAGGTGGTGGTTGGTCAGGTGGATGGTTTCCCACAGGTGTGCGTACAAGACAGTGGCCCGGGCATCCCGGAGCAGGATCTGGAGCATATTTTCGATCCTTTCTATCGGGGCCAAGCCTCTGATGGGGTCGGCCATGCCGGGCTTGGGCTTGCGATAGCGCGCAGAATAATGGTGCTACAGGGCGGGGATATCAGGGTTGAAAACCGCCCCTGCGGTGGTGCCGTTTTTTGCATACGCTTACCAATGTATCCACCCGACGCAAACGATGTTTTGAAATTGTGATAACTCGAGGATTTTGCTGTGATCAATCCCGCGCAAGCTGGGGGTATTCACACAGCAAGAGGACACCATTATGAAACGCTATCTTGTACCGATATCCACAGCAGTTGTCGTTGCCCTGGCCGGGTTCCAGCTGAACGCGGCTAGCGACATGGGTTCGAAAATGGCTTCAAAGTACGCGCCAGCTGATTCCACGCTGGCGATTGCCACATTCGCAGGCGGCTGCTTCTGGTGCGTTGAGGCCGCCTTCGAAAAGGTGCCCGGCGTGATTGAAGCTGTGTCCGGATACAGCGGCGGTGATGAGGCCAATCCAGACTACAAGCAGGTGTCAGGTGGGCGAACGGGTCACACCGAGGCCGTTCAGGTCTATTATGATCCGGCGGTTATTACCTACGACGGCTTGCTCCAGACCCTGTGGCGAACCGCTAATCCGACGGATGCTGATGGCCAGTATGTAGATCGCGGCAGACAATACCGACCAGCGGTTTTTTATAACGGTGAGACCGAAAAGCGGGCTGCGGAGACCTCGGTGGCAGCGCTGGAAGCTTCCAACCGTTATGACGAGCCAGTGGTCATCGAAATAGTTCCTTTCGATACCTTTTACGATGCTGAAGATTATCACCAGGATTACTACACGAAAAACCCGCTGCGCTATAAGTTCTATACTTTCAACTCGGGGCGCTATCAGTTCATCGAAGAAGTCTGGGGCGAGGATCAGGCAGTGGATTATTCCAATTACCGTCCGGCAAGTGTTGACGGGTCGCTTGGGCATCAGGATCAGGTAGAGGGCTTTAATCCCAACACCTTCGTGAAACCGAGTGACGAGCTGCTAAAGGTCCAGTTGACCGAAGAGCAATACAGCGTTACTCAGGAGGACGCTACCGAGCCGTCCTTCAGGAACGCGTACAACGCTGAAAAGCGAGCAGGGCTTTATGTCGACGTGGTATCAGGCGAACCCCTGTTCTCGTCCCGTGATAAGTACGACTCCGGCACGGGTTGGCCGAGCTTCTCCCAACCGGTTCAATCTGGCTGGGTGGTGGAAAAAGAGGATAGAGGTCTTTTTTCGGTCCGTACTGAAATCCGCAGCCGCTATGCAGACTCGCATCTGGGTCACGTGTTTGACGATGGTCCGGCGCCTACCGGGCTGCGCTACTGCATGAATTCGGCAGCGCTCAAGTTTATTCCGTTGGCCGATATGCAAGGGCAGGGTTACGGCTCGTTGATAAGCCAGGTGAAGGACCGGTCGTAGCAGGCAGCTAGGTTAGCTGCTCGTTCGGGGAGGCACATTCCACCCTGTCGCGGCCGTCGTTTTTGGCCTTGTAGAGCAGCCGATCGACCCGCGCCAGCATCGACTCTAGGTCGTCACCCGCTACGACGCAGCTGACACCAAAGCTGGCGGTAAAGGTGTAGTGGCCTGTGTCTAGCTCCGGCAAGCGCAGGCTTTTTATCTTTTCACGCAGGCGTTCTGCCAACATAACCGCTTCGGAAAGGGTCGTTTCCGGTAGCAGGATGATGAACTCTTCACCTCCCAGGCGGGCAATTATGTCATTCTGACGCATGGTGGCTACGCAGGCCTCACAGACCGAGATAATGGCGGTGTCACCGGCACCATGACCGAATCTGTCGTTAATCTGTTTGAAATAATCAATATCGAACATCACCACTGCCAAGGGACGTTGGTAACGGTTGGCCCGGGTGATTTCATTGCTGCCGTTAGTCATTAGCCAGCGACGGTTACCCAGGCCCGTCATGGCGTCCGTATTGGCAGAAATCCGCAGGTTTTCTTCCATCGTTTTACGATCGGTAATGTCTAGCATACTGGACAGTTCCGCGGGTTCATCATCAAAGGTGATAGGGACAATGGACATGACAACCCACCGCACATCACCCTTGAGTGCTTTCAATCGCACTTCCTGATTATGCACCACGCCTTCTTTACGGTACCTGGCGAATAGTGCTTCACGTTCCAGGCGGTCATAGTAAAACGATGGGGCCGGATAGCCGATCAGGTCTTCTTCTCTGGCGTGCATCATGTTGCACGCCAGAGAGTTCACATATACCAGGTGGGCGTCACGATGCCGGGCGACCGAGACCGGTACCGGCATATTTTTAAGAATGGAGAGCAGGCGATTTTCACTGTCCTTCAGTTCACGGGTTCGGCTCTGAACACGCTTCTCCAGCTGCCCGGTGAGGCGCTCCATCTTTTCGTAGAGTCGGGCGTTGTCGATGGCGTTGACGATGTTCCCTGCCAGCAGTTCGATGAATCCAATACGGTCGGGGGGGAAGGCGCCGTTGAGTTTGTCGTTCTCCAATAGCACCACACCGAGCAAATCACCGCCTCGAATCAGCGGTACGGAAAGGGAAGAGCGTAGGCCTCGTTCCCGGTAATACGGTAGCCGCCCCCAGGCTGAATCCGGGCTCAGGTCTGCCAGAACAAGGCTACGACCATCACGTATAATTGTTTTTACCAGATCTACAGGCACTTGATCCCGCGCTGAATCAAGCAAAATCTCGTTGCCATTGATAAGAAGGTCTGGCTTTTGGGTATCTGCGCGCAACAGCCATTGGTCCTCCTGACGCAGTATTATCATTGCGCGAGTTGCCCCGGCGTTCTCGGACAGCACATTCAGCAAGGTGGCCAGCAAGCGCTCAAGCCTGATCTCCCCGGTGATCAGCTGGACAGACTTCATCAGGGTGTGCAGGTCAATGTCACCGGTATTGGACCCGGAACGGGGAGTAATATCTCGTTCCTCTTGCAGGCGCAGGCCCATTGATGATGCGTCCAGACACTCGACAACAGCATCTGCGCCCCAGGTCATAAAGGCGAGCCGGGCGTCTCTGAATGGCGCCGCAGAGGCCTTGCCCATGGCCTCAAGTAACTGCGCGCGGCTGAGGCACAGTATTCCTTCCAGCAACGGATTGGATATGTCTGGTCTGGCGTCAGCCAGCGTTTCCAGTTGGGCATCCAGGTCAACAGATTGGCCACTGGCAAAGGTGCGCCAGGTTTCAAGCATCTGTGAAAGTAGAAGGATGTCCCGGTTGTGCTCACCCCAACGTGCAAGCTTCAATGAGGCTGCGTCAATCAGTGCCTGATGCGCGCCAGTTTTCAACTGGCAGGCTGCGACAGCGGTGAACCAGAGACAGAAGGGCACCATATACATGCCTCTGGCTGCTGCTCCCCGGGTAAGCGCTCGCTCGCCCGCCTGCAAACTGTCTTGCGGCTTTAACAGCAAGCCCGCCTTGATGCAGTCGAAGGCGTCCAGAAAGAACAGCCCGGTCTGATCGCTGCGGGCTTCATATCGAGTCCGCATGGTGTCTACGAAAAGTGCGTCTACCGAAAGGCTATCAACTGAAATACCGGGTGCTTGGCTGGCGTCATTATTGCCCGCTCGCAGGGAAAACATTGCTGCCTGGGCAACGGTGAGATAATCCTGCGCCACGGGTTGACGGATCTGCTTCAGTTCGCGGAGCTGGACGTCAAATAACGAATCAAGCTCCCCGAGAGTTTCACCACACAGAATTCGATGGTAAGCCTGCACATAGAGCGCAAGACCGGCGTGACGGAAATTACCGCAAGCCACGCCATTTTCAAACACATCGAGCAGCGAGGGTAAGCCATCTTTCGCGGGCTTCATCCAGTGATGCAAAAAAGCGTTGAAGGAAAATTCGGCATGGGCGTATACGGTCGTCCAGCCATGGCGATGAATCATGTCCACTGACATGCGACCCAGCTTGTAACCGAAGGGGTAGTCACCCAGCAGTTCAGCGACCAGCAACCCCAGTACAGACCATGCGGACATGGCTATCGGGGCATGTCCAAAGGCCATCATTTGTCGGACCTGTAGTATCGTCAGCAACGGCAACAATGCAGGCCGTGCGATATAGGCTGCAGCGGTCATCCTGGCAATGATGGTTAGCTGGCAGAGCGTCACAGGATCATCCAGTACGGGTGCGGATTCCAGGTGTGAGATACCGATTTCACGGATGTGATCTGCTAATTGCGCAACCAGTGCAATCAACTCTGCCGGGGTGTTTACCTCCGGAGGAGTCAGCCCCAGTACTTGCAATGCTTCAAGACCTATATCGAGCGTCTGCCCGAGCTCACCTGTGGCATAAAAGGACTCTACCTGAACATCGAGAAGCCTGGCTTTTTGCAAGGCGTCGCTGCATCGTGGTAAAGCTGCTTCCACGATGGTTTGCATGGCGCTTCGACGGCCAGACAGGGATAAGGCCCTGGCCGCGCTTACACTCAAATTGCAGGCAGTCGCTGTGCTGTCGTTCCAATAGTCGCCGCCCCGCAACTCCAGAGCGGTTGCGTAGAGGTCTGCGGCCACATCAAACCCACCGCTGTTCAGGGCTTCGCTGGCAATGGTTTCGTTACGCTCAGCAAGCCACCGCAGCTCCTCGTCTGTTGTGATCAGTGCGCGTCCGCGGTTGAAATGCCCCAGTATCTCTAGCCATACGTTGCCACTGTCAGCGCTGCTTTCTTCGAGCAGTTTTCTACCTATGCGCAAATTCAACCGTGTGACTGCATTTTCGTCCAGCAGCAGACTAGCGGCCTCCTGGATACGATCGTGAGCAAAACGGAAGACGTCTTTTTCATCCTGTTTAAGCGGTACTATTAATAAATTGTCCAGTGCAGGCGCGAGCGTTGAACGGATCACTTCCGGCTCAAGCTCTTTCAGGTAGGCCAGCCTCATCAAGTCAAATTCGGCGCCCAGGCATGCCGATTCTGCCAGCATGGCTCGACACTCCGACGGGAGTAACTTCAGTTGCCGCAGCATCAGGCTAACCAGAGTTTCATCGGCCTGTTGTCCCGCAATATCGTGTTCAGACCAGGCCCAGCATCCGGCTCTGCGATTAAAATAGATCAGACTTTGCTGATACAGGTGTCTAAGAAAGCGACGTAAAAACAGCGGGTTGCCGCCCGTTTTCTGAAGGCATATCGCCGTCAGCGAGATAAGCTCCGGTTCCGTTGGCGGTATGTGTAATACATCGGCCAGCATCGCATTTACTTCAGACCGACCCAGGGAGGACAAGGGCTGCCATATTATCGTCTCGCCGTTGGTCGCGAGGTCGTTCAGCACGTCTTGAAAGGGGTGATTTTTATCAATCTCATCGTTGCGCCAGGTGCCTATCAACAACAGTTTCCCACAGGTATTGCTCAGCGCAATGTTGCGGAAAAGACGTCTTGATGTCTGGTCTGACCATTGCAAATCATCGATGAACAGCACCAATGGATTTGCCTCTTCCGCCAGCACCGTAATCAGCTGCTGTAGCGTGTAAAGCAAACGGTTTTCGGTTTCTGCCGGCCCAAGGTCCGCAACCGGTGACACCGGGCCCAACAGCTCGCCCAATTCCGGTAGCACACTGATCAACAACGCGGCATTAGGTGCAATCGCAAAGGCGAGCTTTTGAGACCAGATCTGCTTGTCTGCGGGTTCTTTGCGCAGCATTTCCTGCAGCGGCTTTTTTAAAGCATCAAAAAACCGGTAACAAGGTTGAACTTGGCCAGATTGGTCGAACTTGCCCAGACAAAATCGGCCGTTACCCGCATGCATTGTTCGCACCAGTGCGTCGTAGATAGCGCTTTTACCTGACCCTGAGGGTCCGCCAAGCATAACGGTGACCGATCCGCCTGCCGCCACTACCCGGAATGCCTGTTCAACAGATGCCAATATCTCATGCCGGCCATAGAGTGTATCGGGTATTGAAAACAGCTCGGATACATCACCCGTAGCCAGTACCAGGCTGTCCCGTTGCACAGGGTCATGCAGATGTTGCAGCAGATGACTGAGGTCGCGGCGCAGTGCAGCATGGCTCTGGTACCTGTCCGCCGGGTCTTTTGCTAGAAGGCGCTCAACAACGCCAATCGCTAACAAAGGTAACTCCGGTACCCATTCACGCAGATCAGGGACTGATTGGGTTAGATGCGCGTAAATGAGCTCGGCCGAACTGGTGCCTTTAAAGGGGGGGCGACCGGTCAGCAGCGCGAACAATGTTGCGCCCAAACTGTAAAAGTCAGACCGATAATCAGGCTTGATGGCGGTCCGACCGCTGCACTCCGGTGCCATGTAGTCCACGTCAACGGTGCCCTCCAGACCATTGGAGTCGAGCGGCTTGCCTGTGCCTTCAGTGGACACCCGGCAGGCTAGATGCAGGCCCCAGAGCACACTTTTGTTGCCCTTTGGCGGCATCAATACCGATGCTGGCGAGAGATTGCGATGGAGCCAGCCTGCCTGATGGATTGACTCCAGACAAGACTGGATTTCCAGTGCTGCTGATAGCCAGTCACTGACTCCCAGAGTGACAGGGCAAAAGGAGCCGCCATCGTGCTTTTCCAACAGGGGGAAAGCTCCGAAGCTATCAACTATCAAATAAGGCATGCCGTCGACACTTCCAGTCGCAAGATCTTGCAGTCGACGGTCAGCCAGTTGTTCGACAGCAATATCGCGGACTTTGCCGAAGTGATCGAGATCAGACTTTAACGCTGAAGTGCTGGTCAGCAAACTGACCAGTAAGGGGCGGCCGTCGCGTTCGACTTCAAGCAGCCAGAAGGGCGCAGCCGAGATAATAATATGACGGACAATCATGCCATCTAAATAAGAGCCTACATAGGGCTGAAAAGTCTTTGGAGTCACAGTAAGTCCAATACAGCGTCTGGGCGCTGGAATACTGATTTGTATTTTAATTTTTGAAACTTATGACACAAACTGCGCTTTTTAGCCATGTGAGAAACAGCTAAGGAGTGGCATAACGTTGGACAATCTGCTGATAACTGCCATCAGCGACCAGTATTCGCAGTACCTCGGCAAGAGATGTTAATACTCTAGCAGCCGCACGCCATTGTGGTGCTGGCAGTCGCACTTTTGCCCATGCATACTCACGACATGACGCTTACTGCTCAACGATTCAAAGTCCTCTGCGCCGGCATTTTCAGCCTTATGCTGACCCTCGGTGTCGCACGCTTTGCCTACACCCCGCTGCTTCCACAGATGCAGTCGCAGGCCGGACTTGGTGTGGCCGAGGCTGGCTGGTTGGCGGCAATCAATTATGCCGGGTATCTGTGTGGCGCTGTGTTGGCTTCGGTCATCAGCGATCTGCGCCACAAGGACTGTTTGTACCGATGGGGTATTGTGCTCGCCGTGCTCAGTACCGTGGTGATGGCTATCAGCACTGACTTGTGGGTCTGGGCTGTATCGCGCTTCTTCGCGGGCCTGAGCAGCGCTGCCGGTATGTTACTCGGCAGCGCTTTGATCCTAAACTGGTTGATGCGCCATGGTCAGCGCAGCGAATTGGGTATTCATTTTTCCGGCATTGGTTTGGGTATCGCCTTATGCGCTGCGCTCATCGGTCTGTTTGATCATTGGATTGACTGGCGCGGCCAATGGTTAGCGCTCAGCCTTCTGGCAGCTCTGTTGGCCATTCCGGCACTGGCCTGGCTGCCATCGCCGGATACGAGTGGCAAAACGACCTCCGGCGCGGCAATGCTGGATAGTCCGCCTAGTCGCCTGTACCTGCAAATATTCATGGCCGCCTATTTTTGCGCTGGCGTCGGCTACGTGGTCAGCGCAACCTTTATTGTGGCTATCGTCGAGCAATTACCGGGATTGAGCGGTCGTGGCAACCTGGCGTTTTTATTACTCGGTATTGGAGCTGCGCCAGCATGCATCATCTGGGATCTGGTCGCCCGGCGCCGCGGTGAGCTGAATGCGCTGATCATGGCTGCGTTGCTGCAGGTAGTGGGTATTCTTTTGCCTGTACTGCATCATAGCTTGTGGGCCGCGCTGACGGGTGCCTGGCTATTTGGAGCCACTTTTATTGGCATGGTCAGCCTGGTATTAACCATGGCTGGACGTTACTACCCAACCCGCCCGGCCCGCATGATGGGGCGTATGACGCTGGCTTATGGCGTGGCTCAGATTATTGGGCCGGCCCTCACAGGAGTACTGGCAACTCATTTTGGCGGCTATACGGTTGGGCTTTGGTGCGCCGCTGCGGCCATGCTGCTCGGCAGCCTGTTGTTATTTGCATTGAAAGGTATCGAGCGTAGAGACCGGCGCTGTATCCAGGCAACTTAAGTGCGTAGCAATTCCCTGATACGCGATGCCAGTGCGGCTACTGCAAAGGGCTTGGTCAGGACGGCCATATGTGCTTCGACCTCGGAGTCGTCGAATAAAACCTGTTCGGCATATCCAGTTATGAACAGTACCGGCAAATCGGGAAGCGTTACCCGCACGGCGTCAGCCAGTTGCCGACCATTCATGCCCCCGGGTAGGCCCACGTCCGTCATCAATAAATCGATTTTAACGCCCGAATGCAATGCATCGAGAGCCGCTGGACCGTTTGCCGCTTCAATCGCCTGGTAGCCAAGATCCTGTAGAACGTCCGTCATCAGTATTCGCAACCCGGGTTCGTCGTCGACGATCAGTACCGTTTTCCCTGCAACGGCTTCAGGTAATGCCTGTATGTCCGATGAGATGCCTTCGTTCCGGGTGGCGCCATGGTGCCGCGGAAGATAAATCGACACCTCAGTACCCACCCCAACGGTCGAGACGAGGCGAGCCAGTCCGCCTGACTGCCGTGCGAATCCGTAAATCATCGATAGACCGAGTCCTGTTCCCATGCCGAGGGGTTTAGTGGTGAAGAAGGGATCGAACGCTCTGGCGATAATATCGGGAGACATGCCGCTTCCCGTGTCGCTGACACGCAGCCGCAAGTACTCGCCCGCGGGCAGTTCAAGTTGTGCTGCGGTTTGGCTGTCGACGCTGTGGTTGTGAATCTCGATGTGAATACGGCCACCGCTGGGCATCGCATCCCGGGCATTGATGCACAGATTAAGCAAAGCGTTTTCCAGCTGTGACGGATCGACCAGTGCAATCCAGGGTTGCTGATCGCCTGAACACTCCACGGATACTCCCGGCCCCGCCGTGCGACGGATTAAATCAAGCATGCCTTCGATCAACTTGTTGGCGTCAGTCGGATGCGGGGCCAGGGTCTGTCTGCGGGAAAAAGCGAGCAAGCGGTGGGTGAGTGATGCGGCTCGTTTGGTTGCTCCCTGCGCGGCATCGATGTACTTATCGGTATCCTGAGGACGGCGCTGATCGATGCGTAGACGAATCAGATCCAGGCTCGCTGATATGGCCATTAACAGGTTGTTGAAGTCATGGGCCAGCCCGCCGGTCAGCTGGCCAACGGCTTCCATTTTCTGCGACTGTCTCAGTTGTGCCTGGGCTCGCTCCAACTCTGACTCGCGGTCCTTTTCCAGCGTAATGTCGCGCCCGGTAGCGTAGGTCAGGTTGCCGGCGGGCGCCGCTAGCCAAGAGATCCAGCGCACTGAGCCGTCCGTGTGAATTACACGATTGATAATTTTGGACTGCTCGCCCCGCGCCGCTTGTTCATAGGCGCTTACCGTACTGGGATGATCTTCGCTGATCACGAACTGGTTTACGTGGTGGCCGACCAGATCTTGCTGGGGATATCCCAGTAGCTCGGTCCAGGCTGGATTGACGCGTTTTAATATCCCGTCAAAATCGATAATCAGCATCAGGTCTGGAGCGGTATCCCACATCAGGTCGCGTTCTCCAGTACGGATGGTCACTTCTTTTGCCAGTTGTTCGTTAAACCGCTTGAGCTTTAACTCGGCGGTGGCGCGTTCACGCTCGGCAATAATCTGCGAAGTGATTTCAAAGCCCTGGTTGTACAGGCCAGCGACGTTGCCGTCTTCACCCCGAATAGGGCAGGCGGTGATGTCCCAATAGGTTGTTTCCGGCTGGCCATGGCGGATCATCGGTAATTCGACCCGATCTTCGGCAAAGCCTTCTCCCGTCGCCATTGCCCTATAAAATGGAGCTTCAATGGTTTTCCATGTATCACCCCAGACTTCCGCGACCGAGCATCCTAGCGCCTGCGGATGACGATCTGGCATGGCTGTTATATAGGCGTCGTTATAGAGCATGATCAGCTCGGGACCCCAGAGAATCGTTCCGAGCACGGGAGAGTTCAGACACATTGAGATAGCAGTGCGCAGCGATTGCGGCCAGGTATCTGGGGAGCCAATAGAGGTTGCTGCCCAGTCATGTGCACGCATTCGCGCGCCCATCTCGCCGCCGCCACTGAGGAATGAAAGTTCGTTGCCCGTCACTGGCAGTTCCTTATTGTGCGCACAACGCTCTTATTTATGGCGGTGATAACGCGTGTCGATACCAGAGTACAGCCGGCACTTTAGTTTTAACAATGCGCTGCCAGGAAATTTTTCAAGCGCGCATTTTACAATGGGAATGACGCCACCATGCAATGTAGAAGCAAGACTATTTAGCACGTGTGGATAGAACACGTAATGCGCTGATAAAGGTTTGGGCTAGGCGGCAGGGCCTAGGATGAGCTAGCCTATTTCAACAGGGAGTACGACGCGATTATCTGGAGCTGTGTATGCAAACTAAAGGGGTAAACTTGGATCCGGTTATCCTTATCGTCGAGGATCAAGCCACTGATGCGCTTGTTCTAGGTGAGGCAGTACGTGATTTGGGTGATGTGTACATGGCCAGTGACGGCCCCTCGGCCCTGATACTCGCTCGACAATGCAAGCCGGACCTTGTGCTCCTCGACATAGAGATGCACGGCATGAACGGTTTTGCCGTATGCAAGGCGCTAAAAGCAGATCCGGAACTGTGCGACGCAGCGGTAATCTTCGTGACCTCACATGCTCAGACGGAAAATCAGCTGCGTGCGCTCGAATACGGCGGCATCGACTTTATACGTAAGCCGCTGGATCTTGCCTTGGCCAAAGCGCATATCAAGGCGCATCTGGGTTTGCGTGTTGAAGCTAAAAGGCTCGCCAATCATGATGCGATAACGGGCTTGCCTAATCGTGCACTGCTGCAGGATCGAACTGAACAGGCGCTGCAGGGGGCCCGTCGAGGCCAGGGCCGAGTAGCCATGTTGTTGCTCGATTTGGACAATTTCAAAGGTATTAATGACTCCCTGGATAATGCCATCGGGGATGCCTTGCTCAAAGAGGCTGCCGGACGCTTGTCATACGCATCACGCGTTCTGGATACAGTCAGCCGTCAGGGCGGAGATGAGTTCATTATTGTGTTGCCCGGCGTCGATGGCTTTGACTTCGTCAGTCATTATGCGGATCGACTCTTGGCGACCATCGCGGAGCCGTATTTTTTTAGAGGGGAGCGCTACAGCCTGAGCGCGAGTATCGGTATCAGCTTGTTTCCTGATGACAGTGACGACGTCGAGTCGTTGTATCGCCATGCGAGTGCTGCCATGCACCAGGCAAAAATCGACGGGCGTAATCGATTTCGTTTTTTCTCTGCCGAGATCGAGAGCACTATCCGACGCAGGTATTTGTTAGAGCAGCAAATGCGCAGCGCGGTGGAGAACGGCGTTTTTGAGGTGTTTTATCAGGCCAAGGTGGCAGTCGAAGATGCCTCGGTGATTGGCATGGAGGCACTTGTGCGCTGGCGAAATACCGATGGTAGCCTGATCTCCCCGGCCGACTTTATTCCGTTGGCCGAGGAAACTGGCTTGATTATTCCGATCGGTAGGTACGTATTGCGGCAGGCTTGCAACGATGCTCAGGCTCTGATTGCCCAAGGGCGATACGTCGTTGTGAGTGTGAATATTTCAGCGGTACAGTTTCTTGAGGAGTCTTTTTTACAGATGGTGAGGGATGCCCTGTTCGAGTCGAAACTAGAGCCGGAGTTTCTTGAATTGGAAATCACCGAGGGGGTGCTGGCAAAGGATGTTAGCAAGACCCAGCAGGTACTGGCTTCCTTGCGACGTCAGGGTGTACGCATTGCGATTGATGACTTCGGTACAGGATATTCGAGTTTGACTTATCTCAAGCGTTTCCCGGTTGACGTGTTGAAAATAGACCAGAGTTTTGTTCGGGATATGCTGAGTGATAAAAGCGATGCGGCGATTATCGAAGCCATCATCAAGTTAGCGAACGCTCTTGATCTGGAGCTGGTCGCCGAGGGTGTGGAAACACAGGAACAAGCCGATGCATTGCAAGGCTTGGGCTGTCAGATCATGCAGGGTTATCTGTACTCTCGCCCTGCGCCTTTCAGTCAGTTTTGTGTGTCACTGGGGCCAGGTGGCATACCCGAATTATAAGCGTTTGTGTGGGTACCACTGGTGTCCGACCCCATTGGTCTATAACTTTACGGGCAACAGTTAGGTTGTTGCATATCGCTCGGACCTGCATTGGGGATGTCATGCCGACAAATAATAAGATTGCCGTGCTCGCGGCTAACCGGTGGACCATTATCAGCCTGGTGCTTGGCTTTCTGGTAAGTTTTTCTACGTGTCTGGGCGTTGTGCGTTATAACGTCATTCAGGCTGAAGAGTCTGTCAGTGCGGCGGCGGAGGCAGCCGCTGATGCAGTAGTTAACCGACTAAAGCTTTATCAGTATGGTTTGCGCGGGGCTCGCGGCTCGATTCAAACCATGGCTGAAGAAGACATCACCCGTCGAAGCTTTGACCGCTACAGCCTGACACGCGATGTCGATGAAGAGTTTCCCGGCGCCCGAGGTTTTGGTTTTGTGCGCCGCGTTCCTTTGCAAGACGAAACTGATTTTCTGGCCCAGGCCCGTGCAGATGGATGGCCTGACTTTGCCATCCGCCAGCTTACCCCCCATGAGGGCGAGCGCTATGTTATCCAGTACATCAACCCGCTGGAGCGTAATTCGGCGGCCATTGGTCTGGATATCGCCTCTGAAGCCAACCGACGGCAGGCTGCAATATCGTCCATGCGTACGGGTGAAGTGCGACTGACGGGGCCCATTACACTGGTGCAGACTTCGGGTCTTTCCCAACAATCATTTCTGATTCTTATGCCGATTTATAGCGGCGGTGTTACGCCAAAATCGCCTGAGGCGCGTGAGTCCCAGACGTTGGGTTGGAGCTATGCAGCCCTTAGTATGGGCGGTGTTCTTGAAGGCTTGCTACCTGCTGAGCAGGAGGTGAGTCTGGAGTTGAATGATGTCAGTGACGCAGCGCACAGTATTCGTTTTTACAGTTACGATGATCAGCCCTCCCAGGACATTGTGTATTCCCACACCACCGAACGCGACGTCTATGGTCGCCGTTGGCAGCTCCAGTTTGGTGTGCACCCCTCGTTCATAAATCAGCTTAATCAGTTGTCCCCACTCGTCGTGTTGAGCGTTGGGTTATTACTGTCTGTGTTGCTCGCAGCGTTGGTCGGTCTGTTGAATATCAGTCGCTTGCGTCAACTACAGGTCATCACTGAGCAGGCAAAGCTCGCAGCCATCGTCGAAAGCTCTGCAGATGGCATCCTTGGAATGGATCTTGATGGGACGGTGAGCAGCTGGAACAGGGGTGCGCAAGAGCTGTTTGGTTTCAGTGCCAGAGAGGCTATAGGGCGGCGCATTAATGAGCTGATCATTCCCGCGGAGCGACAGGCTGAAGAGTCTGAGATTTTAGCCCGAATCAAATCTGGCGGCTCTATCTCGGCCTTTGATACCCAGAGGAGGCATAACAGCGGTAGGTTAATTCCAGTATCGGTGACCGTATCGCCCATTTGTAATTCCGAGGGTCTGGTTATCGGTGCGTCGAAAACGGTGAGGGATATATCAGAAAAAATGACTGCTGATGCCCGTATTCAAGAGCTCAACAGCAGCCTGGAGGCGCAGGTTGTCGAGCGGACATCAGAGCTTCGCCAAACCAATTTACTGCTGGGTAGCGTGCTGCGTGCGGCTTCAGAGGTGGCTATTATTGCCACGGACAGCCAGGGTCTTATTCGTTTATTCAATATTGGTGCAGAACGGATGCTGGGATACCAGGCGCCAGAACTCATAGGCAAGAGCAGCCCGGCGGGTTTTCACTTGGCCGAGGAGGTGATTGCGCGCTCGCTTGAGTTGACGACTCACTACGGCGAAACGATAGAAGGTTTTCGGGTTTTTGTGCACAGGGCCGAAGTCGATGGCGCAGAGACACGAGATTGGACCTACGTACGTAAGGATGGCTCACATTTGCCGGTTTCCTTGGCCGTAACAGCCATGCGTGATGAGCATGGCGAGATTAATGGCTTCCTTGGCGTGGCGGTGGACTTGACTGCGCAAAAGACGGCGGCCAACGCCGTTGCCTCTGCCCGTGATCAATTGCTGATGGCTGCGGATATTGCTGACCTGGGCATCTGGTCCTGGACACTGGAAGACAACTCTTTGAGCTGGAATGACCGTATGTTCGAGCTGTATGGTCAGCCGCAGAGTTTGCGAGAAGCCGGGTTGAGCTATGAGCACTGGCATTCTCGGATACACCCTGACGATGTCGAGATGGCCACCCAAAAACTGCAATCAACGGTAGAGACTGGGGAGCCATATGATCCGACTTTCCGTGTGGTTAGGCCCGATGGCGAGGTGCGTATTGTTCAGGCGGGCGCCCAGGTTGAGCATGATGGTAGAGGCGAAGTAGTCGGGCTGACGGGTTTTAATCGCGATATTACGGCACAGCGCGAACTGCAAGCGCGCTTGCTTGAGGCCAAGGTCCAGGCGGATGCCGCCAGTGCAGATAAATCTTCCTTCATGGCCAATATGAGTCACGAAATTCGCACACCCATGAATGCAGTACTGGGCATGTTACATCTCGTACAAAATACCGAGCTGAATGCTCGCCAGTTCGATTATGTAAGTAAAGCCGAGTCGGCGGCAAAATCACTTTTGGGTCTCCTTAACGACATTCTTGATTACTCCAAGATCGATGCCGGCAAGTTGCAGCTTGATATACACGCCTTTGAGCTCGAGTCGCTGATGCGTGACCTAGCCATTGTTCTCTCAGGAAATCAGGGCAACAAGGATGTCGAGGTCATGTTCGACCTTGATCCGCAACTACCCGCGGCGCTCATGGGCGACAGCTTTCGATTGCAGCAGATTTTAACCAATCTGGCAGGTAATGCGCTCAAGTTTACCCAGCAGGGTCAGGTAGTCGTCAGGGTTGAGCAGCTGCGTAGGCAGGGCGATCAGGCGCATCTTCGTATCGAGGTGAGTGATACCGGTATTGGCATCAAGCCTGATCAGCTGGAGCGCATATTTGATGGTTTCACGCAGGCGGAAGCTTCTACCACCAGGCGTTTCGGTGGGACTGGGCTGGGTCTTGTCATCTCCAAACGATTGATCAAGTTGATGGATGGCGTGTTACAGGTCAGCAGTGAGTATGGAGTCGGCAGCCGTTTCTGGTTTGAAATTGAGTTGTCTGTTTCGACTCAATTGCCACTGCAATCTTTGTCCTCTAAGGCGGATAGGCCGTTGCACTTGCTGGTGGCAGACGATAACGAGGTGGCTGGGTTTTTGCTGGTACGCATGATCGAGTCTATGGGGTGGCAGGTAGATCTTGTTTATGATGGCGTTCAGGCGATTGAGCGTGTTCAGCAGATGCGCAGCAGTGGCAAGAGCTACGATGCGATCCTCATGGACTGGAGGATGCCAGGTATGGATGGCTTGAGCGCTGCGCGCCTGATTCGTCAGCAAAGCGATGGCCAGCCGGTTCCTACTGTCATCATGATCACAGCCCATGGGCGGGAAATATTATCTGATGCCCAGCAGACGGGTGACGCGCCTTTTGCGGACTTTTTAAGCAAGCCGGTAACACCCCGACAGCTGGCGTCTGCGATTCACCGTATATTCATGGTGAAGGATGATTCGCAGCCAAGCGCTGCCAGTCTGCGGGCTGCGCAGCCAAAGCGTCTGGCTGGGCTGAGTTTGTTGGTGGTCGAAGATAATATGCTCAACCGCCAGGTTGCCTTTGAGCTGTTACAGGGCGAGGGAGCAGACGTTATGTTGGCCGAGGTGGGTGTTGAAGGGGTGCGTTTGGTCACCGAATCCGCGGAGCCGTTTGATGCGGTATTGATGGATATCCAGATGCCGGATATCGACGGTCTTGAGGCTACTCGCAGGATCCGTGCGAATACACGTCGTGGGGCTGTAAAGATTATTGCCATGACAGCCAACGCCTCACACGCGGATGCGCAGGTCTGTCTGGCAGTGGGAATGGATGATCACCTGGGGAAGCCCATTGATCTGGAAAAGATGGTCGCGACGTTGTTGCGTCTTACGGGAGGCGCGGGCTGCGGTGTGGAGCCAGCGCATGCATTGCAGCCAGAGCAGAATGACTCAGTGGTGGAGCCGATTGCTTCAATCAGTCAGCGTTTTGGTCATAATCATGAGTTGATTCGTAATGTGATGAGTGGCTTCGCATCGGATCAGGAAAAGCAGCTAGTACGCTTGCAAGAGCAGGTTGTGCGCCGCAATGCCGCAGGGGCTGCTGAGGTGCTTCATGCTATCAAAGGTAGCAGTGCCACCATGGGAGCTCGATCCATGGCCCAGCTGGCGGGTGAGCTGGAGCAGCAGTTCCTGCACGGAGATGAAGACGCCATCACACAATTGTTCATTGGTGGGTCATGTGTTGAGACGCTGCGTGGATTGCTGCTCGAGAGTGATGAGCTGTTACGGACAGCGTTCGAGCTGCCGGCACAGGACATATCATCCGTTAATGAAAATGTTCACTGTTTGGCTGATCCGCAGTGGCGTGAGGCATTGCATGACATTTTGCAGCTTCTAGAGGCCGGCAATATGCAAGCGATCGAGCAAAGTGAAGCGCTACAGGTCCTGACGCCAAAAGAGTTTCGGCCGCAGTTCGAGACTTTTGTCGAACTGGTAAAGACGCTGGACTTCTCAGCCTCTTTACTAGCCGGGCATCAATTGCTGAATTCGGTCTGAGGAATAATCAATGGCACCTTGGCTTAAAGCCTCCCATACAAAGCCCAAGCTATTGCTGGTTGATGACCAGCGAATCAACATCATGGTTCTTTACGAGCTTTTTCGTGAGGAATGTGAGGTATTCATGGCTACAGACGGTGAGCAAGCGCTGCAACTGTCTCGGGCTGTACTGCCAGACCTGATTCTTCTCGATGTCCATATGGAAGGTCTTAACGGTCATCAGGTATGTCATCTTCTGAAAGAAAATCCAGAGACGTCGGAGATCCCTATTATATTCGTCACTGCCAAAGGGGCTGTAGAAGACGAAGTGCGTGGGTTTGAGCTTGGCGCTGTGGATTTTATCGTCAAGCCGATTAACCCGGTGATTGTCAAAGCGCGAGTCAATACGCATCTGACCCTCAAACGGCAGAGCGATACGTTGCGTTCTGTCGCTTTGCTCGACGGCCTGACAGGGGTAGCCAATCGCCGTATGTTCGATGAAAGGCTTGAGCGCGATTGGCGGCAATGCCTTCGCGAGCAGGCTTTGTTGTCGATCATCATGATCGATGTCGACTATTTTAAGCGCTACAACGACCGCTACGGTCATCTGCAAGGCGATGCGTGCCTTCAGGCTTTGGCCAATACACTGGATGACGTTATAAACCGTCCATACGACTTGCTTGCCCGTTACGGTGGTGAAGAGTTTGTCTGCGTCTTGCCCAATACTCCGTTAGACGGCGCGGTACAGATCGCCGAGCGCATGAGGGTCAGTATCGAGGCGCTTGGCATGGAACATCTGGACTCGCAAGCAGGTCAGACTGTGACGATCTCACTAGGCGTGGCGGCGATGGTACCAACGAATGATGCTGAGCCGCAGACCTTGATAGCTGAAGCCGACGACCAGCTGTATCAGGCAAAGCAGGCTGGACGCGCACGCGTCTTCTTCCGCTAGCTCTGTTGCCTGCGGTATATGTTCTGAGGTGACGAAGGGCTCTGCAGCTGAGGCCGGCATTGTTACTACAGTGTGGCCGGATTGGCCAATCTATAGATTCAAGAACATGCGGATCTTGAATATAAAAAAATGGTGGGCCCAGTAGGACTTGAACCTACGACCAAGCGATTATGAGTCGCCTGCTCTGACCAACTGAGCTATGGGCCCACTATAGGGAACGTGGCGGATTATACGGATTGGTGCCGCTTCTGACCATAGCTTTGGTGACTTGAAACGAAAACGCCCGGCACAGGCCGGGCGTTTCGTTGCTACGGAGCGAGGTTACTCGTCCAAGAAGCTGCGTAGATGATCGCTGCGAGTAGGGTGTCGCAACTTGCGTAGCGCCTTGGCCTCGATCTGACGGATACGCTCACGGGTCACGTCGAACTGTTTGCCGACTTCTTCCAGCGTATGGTCGGTATTCATATCGATACCGAAGCGCATGCGCAGAACCTTGGCTTCCCGTGCGGTGAGTCCGGAGAGTACGTCCCGTGTGGCTTCCTTGAGGCTTTCCACGGTCGCCATATCAATCGGCGATTCCATGGTTGAGTCCTCGATGAAGTCGCCCAGGTGCGAATCCTCGTCGTCGCCGATGGGCGTCTCCATGGAGATCGGTTCCTTGGCGATTTTAAGGACCTTGCGGATCTTGTCCTCGGGCATCTCCATACGCTCGCCCAGCTCTTCCGGCGTCGGCTCGCGACCCATCTCCTGTAGCATCTGGCGGGAGATACGGTTGAGCTTGTTGATCGTCTCGATCATGTGCACCGGAATACGGATGGTGCGTGCCTGGTCGGCGATCGAGCGGGTGATAGCCTGCCTAATCCACCAGGTTGCATAAGTCGAGAACTTGTAACCACGACGGTATTCGAACTTGTCGACTGCTTTCATCAGGCCGATGTTGCCTTCCTGAATCAGGTCGAGGAACTGTAAGCCCCGGTTGGTGTACTTTTTTGCGATCGAGATAACCAGACGCAGGTTGGCTTCGACCATTTCTTTCTTGGCGCGACGGGCTCGGGCTTCACCAATCGACATGCGACGATTGATGTCCTTGACCTCAGACATGGTCAGGTCAGCATCTTGAGCCAGGCCAGCGAGTTTCTTTTGCGCGCGAATAATATCGGACTTGCGGTCTTCCAGTGCTTCGGCGTAACGCGGCTTGTCAGCCAGCAGTTGGTCGACCCACTCAAGATTGATTTCGTTGCCCGGGAAGTCACGCAAAAAGTCGGCCCGCGGCATGCGTACGTCGCGAACGCATAGCTGCATGATGGCGCGTTCCAGGGTGCGGATCTGATCCTGTGCGCCACGGACGCGTTGAACCAGCGCCTCGTATTGTTTGGGTATCAGCTTGATAGGCATGAACAGTAAGGCCAGCTCATGCAGTTCGGCAGTTGCCTGCTTGCTGCCGCGGCCATGCTTCTTCAGTGCTTTCTTGGTCTTCGCCAGTTGATCTGCAATCGCTGTGAAGCGAAGCCGAGCGACCTCGGGATCCGGACCGCCATCGCCTTCTTCTTCGGCGGTGTCGTCATCCTCTTCCTCTTCGTCGTCCTTTTCGCCTTTTTCTGCTTTGGCAGCAGGTGCCGGCGTTGGTTCGGCTGCAGGTGCTCCGCCGGACAGTCCATCGTCGTCAGGGTCAATGTAGCCGCTGAAAATCTCAGTTAGCCGACCACTTTCTTCAACGACGCGATGGTAGTCGGCAAGAATGCCGTCTACTGTGCCAGGGAACATCGAGATCGCCGACATGACTTCACGGATGCCTTCCTCGATGCGCTTGGCAATTTCGATTTCGCCTTCGCGGGTCAGCAGTTCCACTGTACCCATTTCACGCATGTACATGCGCACTGGGTCAGTGGTCCGGCCTATGTCGCTTTCGACAGCGGCCAGAGCGGCTGCGGCTTCTTCAGCTGCGGACTCATCGGCGTCGTTGTCTGCAAGAAGCAGGGCATCGGCATCGGGTGCGGTCTCGAATACGTTGATTCCCATGTCATTGATCATGCGAATGATGTCTTCAACCTGCTCCGGATCAGAAATATCTTCCGGTAGGTGGTCGTTGACTTCCGCATAAGTCAGATAGCCCTGCTCGCGACCGCGGGCGATGAGCTCTTTGAGACGGGATTGCTGTTGCGCTTTTCCGGACATAACAACCCTTGTGGATGCCGTGGTGTACTAAAAACAAGCTGCGGATTATACCCTGATTACTAGCTGCAAAGCCAGTTGAGGACCCGGCTTACTTGCCGTCGATGTGCGTGGAGCTCCGCGTCAGAAGCTCGCGCAGTTCCTGCTTTTCCTCGGTCGTGAGCGGTATTTGCGCCGATTGGTCGAGGAGTTTCTGAATGCGTCTATCCGTTTGTTGTGACACAAGACTGTTAATGGTGTCGAAAAACTGTTGTTCAAGGTTTGCACTGGGAATATTAAGCAGCCATTCCTTCTCAGCGAGTTGGCCGAGCTGGCTGCCCATCTCGGTGCCGTGCCAGCGCGCCAGCAGTTGAACAGTACTGAGTGTAGGTGTTTTCTGCAGGGCATCAATTAACGCCACCAATAATTGCGCCTGTTCGCTCTCTTCGTTGGCGAACTCGTTGGCTTCTTTTACCAGTCCAGCGAGTTGGGGGTGGTGCAGTAGGGTGCGAGCGGCATTCAGCAGAGGGCTTTCCACGCCGCTGCGTTCTGCGCTGCGTTTGCGCTGGTTGCGAGGCCCGGTTGCACTCTGTCTTGGCGACGGCTGGCGTGATGGTGGGGCGTATTCCGGGATGTAGTATTCGCTGTCATCGCGCTCGCCCATCATGTTGTCGGGCATATACTCGTCATTGTCGACGGATGCGGCCTGCTTGGGTACGCTCTCCAGATCCATGCCGGTCAATTTTTCCAGCTGTTGACGCAGCAGGCGGCGCAGCATGCTCCCCGGGATCTGTTCGATCAAGGGTAGTGCAAGCGTCGCCAGGTGCGCCTTACCTTCCAGGCTGTCCGGGCTGGCTTCTTCGGCCAGGTGGCGGAACAGATAATCGGTCAGTGGCTGCGCTTGTTGCACCATGCGTGCGCGGAATGCGTCCTGGCCCTCGCTGCGTATAAGCGAGTCGGGGTCCTGCCCCTCGGGCAGAAACATGAAACGTACATGCCGCCCGTCTTCCATTACTGGCAAGCAGGCATTCAGTGCGCGCCAAGCCGCCTGGACGCCTGCGCGGTCTCCGTCGAAACAGAATACGATCGAGTTGACGATGCGAAACAGCCGTTTGAGGTGATCTTCACTGGTGGCAGTACCCAGCGTGGCAACCGCATTTGTAACGCCATGTTGGGCCAGGGCGATCACATCCATGTAACCCTCGACCACCAGAACGTCGTTCAGTTGTCTATTCTGCTGGCGCGCTTCGTAAAGTCCGTAGAGTTCGCGGCCCTTGTGATAGACGGGGGTCTCTGGGCTGTTCAGGTACTTGGGTTTGTCGTCTCCCAGCACCCGTCCGCCAAATCCGAGAGTGCGGCCCCGGCTGTCGCGAATCGGGAAAATGATCCGGTCACGAAATCGGTCGTAACGCTTGCCGCTATCGGGATTTTCCACCACCAGACCCGCTTCGATCAGGGCTTTGACCTCGGTGGAGTCGGTGGTCAGATGCCCCATCAGGTTATCCCAGCCGGGCGGGGCAAAACCCACATCATACAGTTTGGCAATCTGGCCGGTCAGCCCGCGCTTTTTCAGGTAGCTGATTGCAATCTCCCGCTTGGGGTGATGGCGTAATTGCTGCCGATAAAACGCCGCAGCCTGGTCCAGAATGGCATAGAGCGGGCTGTCTTGGCGCGGCTGACGCACCTCCCTTGAGCCAGGGCGCGACTCCTCCCTGGGCACGTCAACGCCCGCTTGACGCGCAAGCTCTTCTACAGCTTGAGGAAAGTCCAGGCGCTCAAAATCCATCACGAAGCTCAGCGCATTGCCGCCCGCGCCACAGCCAAAGCAATAATAAAACTGCTTGTCAGGGCTCACGCTGAATGAGGGAGATTTTTCGTTATGGAAAGGACAGAGGGCGGAGAAGTTTTTCCCGGTCTTCTTTAATTTCAGGCGCGAGCCGACCACCTCAAGGATGTCAGTCCGGCCGAGGAGGTCATCAATGAAGCCTTGGGGAATCATTCCGGCCATCAGAACTGCCTTGCGAAGTCGTCGGGTCAGCTGTTCTGGCGTATGCCAGACAGCCAGCACCCGCGTCAGCTAGAGCACTAAATGAGTGCGTCTTGCAACACAACGCAAAAATCCAGCCACTTCCTTGTAATTCGGAAGGCTGGACAATTGCGTAACTCAGATTATTTCGATCCGCCTAAATCAAACCGCTCACGCGGCGACGTTCCGGGCCTGTCTGGGCCCGTTGAGGGATCATCTGAATCTTAGTACAGGCGTACGTGACGACGCTGTTCGCGTTGCAATTTCTTCGCGTGACGCTTGACTGCAGCGGCAGCTTTACGCTTGCGCTCAGTAGTAGGCTTCTCGTAGAACTCGCGGCGGCGGACTTCGGCCAGCACACCCGCTTTCTCGCATGAGCGCTTGAAACGGCGCAAAGCGACGTCGAAGGGTTCGTTCTCTTTTAATTTGACGGCAGGCATTTCGTACCTTTTCTCAAAGTTTTACTGTGAGTCATGCCCCCGGCCGTGGCCAGAAGCGATTGCATTTCAAGGGGAGCGGATGTTAACCCCAATAAATGGGAAATGCAAAACAAGATTGGATGAAAATGACTCAGGACCGATCGGGTCCCGGAAAAACTGGCCCGTAAGCGGCCAGAAGATTATCATGCGTTGCCATTCCAACCGCTAATTAACAGCAAAGGTCCTATGCGCGTTCTAGGTATCGAAACCTCCTGTGATGAAACCGGCATCGCCTTGTATGACAGCGAGCGAGGCCTGTTGGCTGACGCCCTGTTCAGTCAGATCGATTTACACCGTGTGTATGGCGGTGTAGTACCTGAGCTGGCGTCGCGCGATCATGTCAAACGCCTGATTCCGCTGATGCGCGAAGTGTTTGCCAGCGCCGGTGTTGCCGAGGGTGACGTTGATGGTGTGGTTTATACCGCGGGGCCAGGGCTGGTGGGCGCACTGCTGGTGGGGGGTGCCTGCGCCCGCGCACTGGCATTCGCCTGGGGCGTACCTGCGCTGGGTGTGCATCATATGGAAGGCCACCTGCTAGCGCCTATGCTGGAGGAGAACCCTCCGGCGTTTCCATTTGTTGCCCTGCTGGTATCTGGCGGTCATACACAATTGGTGCGTGTGGACGGCATCGGTCAATATGAGATGCTTGGCGAGTCTTTGGACGATGCTGCAGGCGAAGCCTTTGACAAGACAGCCAAGCTCATGGGGCTGCCTTATCCCGGCGGACCGGAGATAGCCAGGCTTGCAGCATCTGGCGTTCCGGGACGCTTTACTCTGCCGCGGCCGATGACCGATCGGCCGGGCCTGGATTTCAGTTTCAGCGGCCTTAAGACAGCAACGCTTATTACTTGGCAGCAATGTGTCGCTAACGCCGATGACAGTGAGCAGACCCGTTGTGATGTGGCGCTGGCATTCGAGCAGGCGGTAGTGGACACCCTGACGATCAAGTGTCGCCGCGCGCTCAAGGCCACTGGATTAAAGCGGTTGGTCATCGCCGGGGGCGTTAGCGCCAATCGTCAGTTGCGCCAATCCCTAGAAAAAATGGCCAGTGGACTCAAAGGCGAGCTGTTCTATGCGCGGCCGGCCTTCTGTACGGATAACGGAGCGATGATCGCCTATGCAGGGTGTCAGAGGCTGATGGCTGGACAGCATGATCAAGCTGGCATTGAAGCCCGTGCGCGCTGGCCGATGGAAGAGTTGCCGCCGCTCACCGTTTAAAATGGTTTTCGCTCCCATCCAGTAACCGGCCGATATTGACCCGGTGACGTAGCAGGATAAGCGCAATCATAAGGCCACAGGGCAGCAATAATTCCGGCCGCTGCCAGGCAAGCCATGGCAGCAGGCCCGTGCAGGCGGCCATTGACGCTAGTGAGGCTATACGGCGCCAGGCAAAGACGCTTAGCCAAAGTAGAACGGCGATCAGCGCCACCGGCCATGACAACATCAGAAGCACGCCGGCAGCGGTTGCGACACCCTTGCCGCCCTGCAGACGATGGTATGCCGGCAGTATATGCCCGCATACGGCAGCCAGGCCGATCCAGCCTAATGCTGCCGGATCAGGATTCCAGAAGCCGGCGATCCAGACTGCCAGCGCACCCTTGCCCAGGTCGCCGAGCAAGGTCGTCAATGCAAGTGAGCGGCCGCCCAGGCGCAGCATGTTGCTTGCACCGGGGTTGCCAGAGCCGAAGCTGCGCGGGTCGGGCAATTTGCCTAGCTTGCTAAGCACGACGGCAAACGATATCGACCCAATCAGGTAAGCTGAGCACAGTAATAGAAAAAATTCGATAGACATGGCCTGCGCCGTGGGCAAAATCCGATTGTAGTCGACAGTGGAGTTTCGTGTGGATCAGGTATTTATCCGGGGATTGGCGGTCGAAGCCGTTATCGGCGTCTATGACTGGGAACGCAGCATTTTCCAGCCGCTGGTGCTCGATCTTGAGATGGGTTGGGACATACGTGCGGCGGCGGTCGGGGATGATCTGAGTGCGACGCTGGATTACGCCGCGGTGAGCCGCACGGTGCTGGATTATGTCGCTTCCAGTCAGTTTCTGCTTGTTGAAGCTTTGGCCGAACATGTGGCTGCTTTAATCATGAACGAGTTTGCGGTGCCCTGGTTGCGCCTACGAGTGACCAAGCCTGGTGCTGTCAGTGAGGCGGCTGGCGGCGTGGGTGTGCTCATTGAACGGGGAGCGCGCACTCTATGAGCGCGATTTTTCTGGGTGTTGGCAGCAACACTGACCGGGACTTGCATCTACAGCGAGGTCTGGAAGCGCTGCAGATGCTTCTAGGTCCGCTTGACCTTTCTGCCGTATTCGAAAGCGAATCGGTTGGCGTGCTTGGACGGCGCTTTTACAACATGGTCGTCGGTGCCAACACGCATTTATCTCTGGTTGACTTGAATGCCGCCCTGAAAGCAATCGAGGCCGCCTGCGGTCGCCGGGACTCACCGGCTCCCGGACGGATTACACTGGATATCGATATCCTCAGCTACGGTAGTCTGACCGGGGAGCACGCCGGTCAGATGCTGCCGCGGCCGGAAGTAGTGCGTAATGCGTTTGTGCTGTGGCCATTAGCCCTGCTCGCGCCCAACGCTGTACTGCCAGGCACTAACCAAAGCCATGCTGAGCTCTGGGCTGAGTGGCAGGGCGACCAGCAGTTATGGCCGGTGCCGTTTCAATGGAAGGGTTGCGCTCTTACCTCGCCGGCGTTACTCGAGGCGTATCTATTGCGATCGAGGTCGGGCGGGTAGTTGGGGGCTTTACCTAGTGAGGGTTATAAGTGGTCTTGTAGTCGGCAATAGCCTTTTCCCGTTCACGCTCCAGTGCTTTTCCCAGATCGGCCCCTTCCAGTCCCTGAGCTAGCAGCGATCCGACTCCGACGCTGCGTGCCGCCTGCGCGGCGGCGCGCAAGTAGACTGCTTGCGGGTAGGGCTCGTTTTCCAGGCCTAAGCGACCGCGGGCATCGGCCTCGCAGGTGTCGAGAAACTGCTCGAAACGCTCTGGGCGGCGGTAGATATCAAACGTCTTGAACAGCTTGTGCAGGGTGCCGGGCTTGAGCTCCAGCGCCCGGTGGCAATGGGTATGGTATTCGCAGCTCAGTAGGGCCAGTTCCTGGCAGTCGCGCGGCGCCTTGCAGCGCTGATTGACGGCTCTAACTGCGGCGAGCCCCTTGGTTTCATGGCCATGATGTTTGGGCCAGTGTGCAGGATCGGTGAGGCCTTTACCCAGGTCGTGTAGCAGGCAGGCCCAGCGGGCAGTCAGGGGTAGTTGCATGCGGGCCGCGGCTTGCAGTACCAACAGCAGGTGCTCTCCGGTATCCACTTCCGGGTGATGCGCTTTGGGCTGAGGTACACCAAATAGACGATCGACTTCGGGCATAAGCTTTGCTAGCGCCCCGCAATCACGCAGTACTCGAATGAAAATCTCGGGATTGGGTTCCATTAGAGCACGGCTGACTTCTTTCCAGCTGCGCTCTGCCGTCAGCGCCTGCAGCTCGCCGCTGTCAGCCAGTTCGCGCATCAATGTCATGGTTTGCGCTGCGACGCTGAAGCCCAGCCGATGGTAGCGCGCTGCATAACGAGCGACGCGCAGGACACGCATCGGGTCTTCAACAAAGGCGGGCGATACATGACGCAGTATGCGGGCAGCAAGGTCTCGCTGACCGCCATAGGGGTCTATCAGTTGGCAGTCGGTGTCCATTGCCATCGCATTGACTGTCAGGTCGCGGCGGATGAGGTCCTGTTCTAGCGTAACGTCAGGGCTGGTATGAAAGGTAAAGCCGCCATATCCCTGGCCGCTTTTACGCTCGGTACGAGCCAGTGCATATTCTTCCCCGGTTTCAGGGTGCAGAAAGACCGGGAAGTCCTGGCCGACAGGACGAAATCCGGCATCGAGCATGGTCTGCGGCGTAGCCCCGACAACGACCCAGTCGTAATCGCTGAACGGGTGGCCGAGCAGTTGATCGCGTACTGCTCCTCCGACCAGATAGGTTTGATAAGGCAATTTCATGGCAGCCGCATACTGTGATTGGTCGGGTGAAGTGCCGGAGCTTAGATCGGTGGAATATTCAGATCGAAGCGTGGCAACCGGTCGCCTATGCTATCGGCGCGCGGTGGGATGTGCAATTCATCCACCCTTTCGTCAGCGTCCAGACTGTGCAGGTGAATATCGAAGCCCCACAGCCGATGCAGATGGCGGAGCATCTCTTCGGTGGTTTCGCCTAGCGGTCTGCCATTGTGTCGCTGATGCCGCAGGGTCAGGGATCGATCGCCACGACGATCAACTTCCCATACTTGTATGTTGGGCTCACGATTGCTCAGGTTGTATTGGGCTGCCAGATGCTCGCGTACGGCACGGTAACCGTAGTCGTCATGAATAGCGGCTATCTCCAGGTGATCGTCGTTTTCGTCATCGATAATCGCGAACAGCTTTAGATCACGAATCACCTTGGGCGAGAGGTATTGCATAATGAAGCTTTCATCCTTGAAGGTGCGCATGGCGAACTTGAGTGTTTCCAGCCAGTCACTGCCGGCGATATCGGGGAACCAGTGATGGTCCTCTTCGGTAGGATGTTCGCAGATCCGGCGTATGTCTTGCATCATCGCGAATCCCAGGGCATAGGGATTGATGCCGCTGTACCATTGGCTGTCGAATGGCGGCTGGTAAATCACGCTGGTATGCGATTGCAGGAACTCAATGATGAAGCCGTCAGTGACCTTGCCTTCGTCATACAGGTGGTTGAGCAGGGTGTAATGCCAGAAGGTCGCCCAGCCTTCATTCATGACCTGAGTCTGCCGTTGCGGATAGAAGTACTGCGCCACCTTGCGCACAATGCGCACGACTTCGCGCTGCCAGGGCTCCAGCAAAGGCGCATTCTTTTCAATGAAGTACAGCAAATTTTCCTGCGGCTCGCTGGGATAACGGGGCTCCTCTTGGTGCGGGCGCTGTGCTTCGGGAGAGACCGGTATGGTGCGCCACAGATCGTTTACTTGGCGCTGCAGATGCTCTTCACGCTCATGCTGGCGCTGGCGCTCCTCTTCTGCTGAGACCGGATAAGGCCGCTTGTAGCGGTCGACGCCATAATTCATCAAGGCATGGCAGGAGTCGAGAATGTCTTCTACCGCGTCGATGCCATGACGCTCCTCGCATTCGTTGATGTAATGCCTGGCAAATACCAGGTAATCGATGATGGCACTGGCGTCGGTCCAGCTGCGAAACAGGTAATTGCCCTTGAAGAAGGAGTTGTGACCATAGCAGGCATGGGCAATAACCAGCGCCTGCATGGTCATGGTGTTTTCTTCCATTAGATAAGCGATGCACGGATCGGAGTTGATCACGATTTCGTAAGCCAGACCCATCTGGCCCCGCGAATAGTTCTTTTCAGTGTGCAGAAAATGTTTGCCGTAGGACCAGTGGTGGTAGCCCAAAGGCATACCCACCGAGGCATAGGCGTCCATCATCTGCTCGGCGGTGATCACCTCGATCTGGTTCGGGTAGGTATCCAGTCCGTAGACATCGCGGGCGATTCGACCAATCTCTTGATCGTATTCGCGGATAAGGTCGAAGGTCCATTCCGAACCGGTAGAAATCGGTTTCCGGGTCATGTGACCATCCTTTTCTGGAAGAGTTTGCGAAACACCGGATAGATATCCTTGGTGTCCATGATCTGCTGCTGAGCGAAGCTGTCGGGATAGTGTTCGGCGACCTGCTCATACTCATACCACAGGGTCTGATGCTCGCGCGGTGTGATCTCCACGTAACAGTAATATTGCATAGCGGGCATGATCTTGCGGATGAGTAACTCCCGGCACGACGGAGAATCGTCGTTCCAGTTGTCGCCATCCGATGCCTGGGCACAGTAGATATTCCATTCAGTGGCAGCGTAACGTTGTTCGACAATTTCCTGCATCAGCCGTAAGGCGCTGGAGACGATGGTGCCGCCGGTTTCCCGCGAGTAGAAAAACGTCTCCTCGTCGACCTCTTTTGCACTGGTGTGATGGCGGATGAATACGACTTCTATGCGCTCGTAATTACGTTGCAGGAACATGTACAACAAGATGTAGAAGCGCTTGGCCAGATCTTTGGTCGCCTGGGTCATGGAGCCTGAGACGTCCATCAGACAGAACATTACCGCCTTGGAGCTGGGGCTTGGCTGCTTGGAAATCAGGTTATAACGCAGATCAAAGGTGTCCAGGAAGGGGATGCGATCAATGCGTTGGCGCAGTAGTAAGATTTCCTCTTCAAGTAGGCTTTTGTCAGTGAAGTTGTCAGGCTGCTCCAACAGGAGTTGTTCGAGTTCGCGACTCGCCTCGCGCAGACGCGACCGGCTGCCCCCACTCAGTGCGATGCGTCGGGCGTGGGCAGAGCGCATTGAGCGTACGATATTGATGCGCGACGGGTTGCCCTGGCTGCTGATGCCGGCACGCACCGGCCTGGAGGTATCGCTGCCGACCAAGTGACGTTTCACCAGGTTGGGCAGGGCCAGATTCTCGAACATGAAATCGAGAAACTCTTCCTGGGTGATCTGGAAGACGAACTCATCCATGCCTTCGCCATTGTCGCCGGCCTGCCCGCTACCACCGTCCCCTGCGCTGCCGGGACGAGCGACGCGATCGCCGGTACTGAAATCGCGATTGCCCGGATGCACTCCGGTGTTGCGCCCGCCACGGCCATGGTGAAAGATCGGCTCATCAATATCGCGACCGGGGATGCTGATCTGCTCGCCATTCTCCAGATCGGTGATTGATCGCCGCCCGACCGCTTCTTCGACCGCTTTTTTAATATGAGTCTTGTAGCGGCGCAGAAACCGCTGACGGTTCACCGTGCTCTTGTTCTTGCCGTTCAGGCGTCGGTCAATCACATAACTCATAGGCCCTCCGGAGCCAATGTGCCGCATCAATCAAGCAGCCAACCACCGCAATCACTGTGCTTTGCGCACGCGCAGGTACCATTCGGACAACAACCGGACCTGCTTTTCGGTATAGCCCCTGTCGATCATGCGGCTGACGAAGTCGCCATGTTTTTTCTGGTCTTCCTTGGATGCCTTGGCGTTGAAGCTAATTACGGGCAGCAGGTCCTCGGTGTTGGAGAACATCTTCTTCTCGATCACCATGCGCAGTTTCTCGTAGGACAGCCACGAGGGGTTCCGGCCGTTATTCTGAGCGCGGGCGCGAAGCATGAAATTGACGATTTCGTTACGAAAATCCTTCGGGTTGCTTATGCCCGCAGGCTTCTCGATTTTTTCCAGTTCCTCGTTGAGAGCGATACGGTTGAGGATTTCGCCGGTGTCGGGGTCGCGGTACTCCTGATCCTGGATCCAGAAATCGGCGTACATCACATACCGATCAAAGATGTTCTGCCCGTACTCACTGTACGACTCCAGATAAGCGGTCTGAATCTCCTTGCCGATAAAGTCGATATAACGCGGTGCTAGGTATTCCTTGATGAATCGCAGATAACGCTCGCTGACTTCGTTGGTAAACTGCTCCTGCTCGATCTGTTGCTCAAGCACGTACAGCAGGTGCACGGGGTTAGCGGCGACCTCGGTATTGTCGTAGTTAAACACCCGGGACAGGATCTTGAACGCAAAGCGTGTCGAGAGCCCATTCATGCCTTCGTCGACCCCCGCATTGTCGCGGTACTCCTGCATCGACTTGGCTTTGGGATCGGTGTCTTTTAGATTTTCACCGTCGTAGACGCGCATCTTGGAGTACACATTGGAGTTTTCCGGCTCCTTGAGTCGCGATAACACGGTGAACTGCGCTAGCATTTTGAGGGTGTCAGGCGCGCAATGGGCGTGGGCCAGGGAGCTGGAAGTCAACAGCTTCTGGTAGATCTGGATCTCGTCAGTGACGCGCAGGCAGTAGGGCACCTTGACGATGTAGATCCGGTCGATAAAGGCCTCGTTGTTTTTATTGTTGCGGAAGGCATGCCATTCCGATTCGTTTGAGTGGGCAAGAAGGACGCCGTTGAATGGGATTGCGCCCAGACCTTCGGTGCTGTTGTAGTTGCCCTCCTGGGTGGCCGTCAGCAGTGGATGCAGCACCTTGATCGGTGCCTTGAACATCTCGACAAATTCCATCAGTCCCTGATTGGCGCGACACAGCGCGCCAGAATAGCTGTAGGCGTCCGGATCGTTTTGCGGAAACTCTTCGAGTTTGCGGATATCCACTTTGCCAACCAGAGCGGAGATGTCTTGGTTATTTTCGTCGCCGGGCTCGGTCTTGGCGATCCCGACCTGTTGCAGGATCGATGGGTAGAGCTTAACCACACGGAACTGGCTGATATCGCCATTGTATTCGTGCAGTCGCTTGACCGCCCAGGGCGACATGATGCTGTTCACGTAGCGACGCGCAATACCATAGTCCTCTTCCAGAATAGCCCCATCCTCTTCGGGACTGAACAGGCCAAGGGGTGACTCGAATACGGGGGAGTCTTTTATGGCGTAAAAGGGCACCTGCTGCATCAGTGCTTTGAGCTTCTCGGCCAAAGACGACTTGCCGCCGCCCACCGGACCTAGCAGGTAGAGAATTTGCTTGCGCTCTTCCAACCCTTGAGCAGCGTGGCGGAAGAAGGAAACAATGTGGTCTATTGCGTCTTCCATCCCATGGAAGTCAGCAAAGGCGGGGTAGCGTTTGATGATCTTGTTGGAAAATATGCGAGAAAAGCGCGAATCGAGCGAGGTATCGATCAGCTCAGGCTCGCCGATCGCCCTGAGCAGGCGCTCCGATGCGGTGGCGTAGGTCAGCGGATCTGCCTTACACAGGTTGAGGTACTCCTGCAGGCTGAATTCTTCCTGCCGGGTGGTTTCAAAGCGGTTCTGGAAGTGGCTGAATATGCTCATGACTCGACCTCGCAAGTACTGGAGTGAGGTCTGTGGCTTCCGGGTAATAGCCCGCCTGACGGCCAGTTAAGGGCGACGGTATGTCGTTTTGCATGAATCCCCCAACACCAACGCAGCAGGCATGGTCGGGGAGTCTGTCGAATCGACTATCTGACGGAGTGGTTGCCAGGTAGGATCCGGCAGGCTCCCGTTTTTACGGAAGCCGGCAGACCGGCTTTCAATTAATGATTGCCTCTATCACACAATAGTTGGTTTGCTCGTCGCTGGCATCGGCAAATTGGAAGAAATTGTAAGGGCCGCTGAATATCAGGTCTGTGGGGTGGGTTGGGCGATCTTGTCCGGGTATTGCTGTTGCCAGAGAGCATATCCTCCATCCAGGCTGTAAACTCGGGCGAAGCCTAGATCGGCAAAATAGGCAGCTGCCTGTTGGCTGGAATTGCCGTGGTAGCAGCAGACGATCAGTGCTTGCTCGCGATCAGCCGCAGTCACGAAGTCGGGCAGACTGGTGTTATCCAGATGCAACGCGCCGGTAATGTGCCCGCCGGCAAAACTGTGCGGGTCGCGGATGTCTACTACTGCTGCACCCTGCTCAAGTAATTGCCGGGCGGGCTCCAGGCCGATACGTTCGAATTCGCTCATTATTCAGTCTCCGCATTCACAGTGGTGTCGCTCACCGGTCTCGATGTTCATTAACGTCATGCAATTGCCCCATACGCAACCGCTATCCAGAGCATGCACACCGTCGGCGTCGCTCTTGCCCTCCAGCGCCGCCCAGTGACCGAATATCAACTGGATCTCGGGGCTGCGCCGGGGATATCTGAACCAGGGGGCGAAGCCCTTTGGTGCGGTATCCTGGCCATCTTTGGATTTCAGATCGAGAGTGCCATCCGCCTTGCAAAAGCGCATTCGTGTGAGGTAATTGGTAATGGTGCGCAGGCGTTCGATCCCGGTCAGTGAGTCCGACCAACGGTCAGGTTGATTGCCATACATGTGATCAAAAAACTCGCGGGAACGAGTCTCCGAACATAATACATCCTCGACTTCTGCCGCATACCCCAATGCTTGTGCAACGCTCCATATGGGTGGAATGCCGGCGTGGCTCATGAAAAATCCACGGGCGGTATCCAGGTGTGCCAACGGGCGTTGGCGCAAATTTCCGAGCAGTTGCACCCGATCGTCCGCCTTCAGAATCGACAGCAGTGTGTCGGATTTGCGCAGCCGGGTAGCGTCCTGAGCTGCTGCCAGCAGATGCAGGTCGTGATTGCCCAATACGGCTATACACGCGCCACCCAGACTATCGATAAAGCGAAGCGTCTGGAGTGAATCAGGGCCTCGATTAACCAGATCGCCCACCGACCAAAGGGTGTCGCGCGACGGATTGAAACCAACGGTCTCGAGCAGAGACTTGAGTGGTGCTAGGCAACCCTGTAGGTCGCCGACAGCGTAGGTTGTCATCTCTTTGGCCTGTATCTTGCGGAGATTGCGTCAGTTCAGCGCGTTGGGCTTGGCCAGCCTGAACAGGATGATAGGCGCCTGAAAGCTATGGCCGTCCGAAGCGCGCATACCATATCTACCCTCCATCGTGCCCACGGGTGTCTCCAGCAAGCAACCGCTGCTGTAGGTATAGGTTGCGCCAGGCTCGATCAGGGGCTTTTCGCCAATAA
>Ga0314774_1000219_pt1 | contig 51180 bp, 50 predicted proteins | sample MetaGCBIA2018_FD_204515 | JGI IMG/M metagenome (GOLD analysis project Ga0314774, IMG submission 204515) | Cryopeg brine microbial communities from Beaufort Sea near Barrow, Alaska, United States - CBIA 2018 | ecosystem: Environmental > Aquatic > Marine > Coastal | place: USA: Alaska | collected... | reverse complement strand
GATCTTAGTACAATGTATACTGTAAATATAAAAAAACGACATTAATTATTCATCCTTTTCTTTGTTAGATAGATTGAAAATAATTATTTGTATATAACGCACAAAATATTTGCTAAAATTGACTAAGAATTGTTAATGTTATATAATAAGCATGTAAATATTGTTAATTGAAAATGAAGGATAAATGGAGATGAGAAAATGAAAATCCCCAAAAATTTAGGAATGTTATTACTAGGTATATGGCTTATCTTAACCGGAATAATGCAGATAGTAAGTATTCCAATCCCTGCAATCATAATGAGCATTTTAGCTATCGCTGCAGGTATAATACTTCTGACACATAAGTAATTAAGTTTTGTGGAAATCAGACAACATAAGCAACATAACAGTACTGTTCATAGATATCTCGAAGAACTATTTTGAAATTTGTTACATATTTTAGAGAAAAGGAGAATCTGTTATGAAAGATTTAAAAGATAAATTTGATAATGCAAAAGATAAGACCACAGGTAAAATAGCAGAAGCTGCCGGTAAAATCACCGGTAATGAGGAGTTGGAACTAAAAGGAAAGTTACTAAGTAAAAAAACAGATTTTAAAAAGAAAATGGATGTTAAACATTCGGTAAAAGAAGTAAAAGAAGATGTCATTGGAAAAATAAATGATATGATAGATAAAAAAGACAAAAAAGACAAAAAAGACAAAAAAGACAAAAAAGACAAAAATTGAAGAATTAAGAATTAAGCAGAGGCTTTTTTTCAAACTGAAAGACGAAGTAGTAAAGTTGCTAGTAGAGCTACTGTTGTTATTTGGATTATTATTATAAGTATTATTGTCAGGAAAATAGTTTCAGTATTTAAAAGAAAGTCACTAAAGTCACCATAAATGATGAATATGGTGATTTTTTTGATGAAAACTGAAGACTTTGGGGTCGAAGACCCGTCTAGTTCTACTAAATTAGTTGCCTGCTATCAGAATAAGCGCTTTATATGTATCAAATACCTGCTATCATAACAAACGAAATATATGTTATGTTAACAGGTACCCTTTCATATTGAAGTAAACCGGGACTTCCCGGTTTAGGGGGTCAGGCATCCCGTTCACGAAGTGAACCTTCTAGAATTTGGGTCCTCAAAGTGTTGAACATAGAGAAAGTATTTATGTTGGTTATAGGTATTATGATAAGGTTGATAAAAACGTATTGTTTCCATTTGGTTTTGGATTGAGTTATACAGAATTTAAGTATAGCGATTTAAGTATAAGTCAAAATAAGATTAAAGATATTGATCAACTAGAAGTTAGCTTTAAAGTGAAAAATGTAGGGAATAAATTTGGTTCAGAAGTAGCACAAGTATATGTTAAAGATATCGAAAGTACTATTTTTAAATCTGAAAAAGAACTAAAAGAATTCAAAAAAATATATTGAGAACCCAAATTATAGATTAGTTGCTCCGGAATACTATAATCGTAAAGAAGCTAATATGGATATCTCAACAAAAAGTTATGAGGCATTATTGATATGGTAAATTGTAAGTTTTTAAAAGGTCTGATTAAGGTGGTCAGAAACAAAGGGTAGCTATCATCTTGTAGATGCAAAGTTGATTTAAAGTGAAGTAATTAAATGAGTTTGCTCAGGTGACGATTATGATAGATATTGATCACGACGCAAATAATCATCAGAATAATGGCAACTACAATTGCGCTCATTCCTGCAAGTATTCCAAATTGATCAGATAGTGCTCCAGTGATAACCGGCATAAGAATAGCCCCTATGCCACCTAACATAAGTAATACACCCATAGCCATAGGATATTTGTTAATTGTGCCACCTACTGTTGCAATAGTTGTAGGATAGATACCCGCCATTGAAAATCCAAGCCCCATTATTGCTACTGTAATGAGTGTAAGGCTTTGAGTAGATAATAATAATGTATAAAAGGTAACTGTACCTAAGCTTGCAAAAACTAAAATGGTTTCTTTTCTTATACGGTCACCTACAAACGCTGTTGATAATCGTCCGGCCAGAATAACTACCCATAAAAGAGAATTTAACATTTGTGCATATTCAGTAGACATTGTATTAGAGTCTACAAAATACTTAACTAACCAACCTGTGATGGCAGCTTCAGCACATAAATAGAAGAATAGAATACCTGTTCCAACCCAAAAGTATTTATCTTTTAAAAACACATAGGATAATGATTTTTTATGTTTCTTAGCACTGTCATCCATGGTCATTCTTGAGAATAGAACCATAGATATTATTGCAAGAATGATAATGAATCCAGTAGCTAATCGCCAACCTTGATCACCACCAATAGTTGTGGAAGCAATAACCAGAATTGGCGCTAACAAGGCGCCAACAGCAAATATACTATGTAATATACTTAGTGCAGCGGGGCTACTTCCAGAGACTTCATTAACAACACTGTTATTAAAGTTTGAAATACTACCACGACTAAGTCCTGTAAATAAGAAGGCTAGGATAAGTAATACAGGATTACCAGTGCTCATCATCATTAGGAAACCTACAATGACAAACCCACATAAAAAAATGATAGCCTTTTTCCTACCTAAATAAACAGGTAATACACCTGCGATAAATCCAGCAATTAAATTACCAACCTGATGAGCTGAAATCAAACCACCGCTGATGGTATTATTTAATCCATATTCGTTGCTAATAAGAGGTAATAAAGAACCTAACATCATTGAATATAGGCCATTAACAGCAAATACGAAGAAACAACAGATTAAGATATACTTTTGATCTTTATTTAGTGTTGAGTAAAAGGATTGATTTTTCATGAATTTCCTCCAAATTATATTAACATAACAGCATATAATATAACATAGACCAATACCAAAGACAATTCATATAGTTTAGAATTATTGAACCAGATGAGATAGATAATATTTAGTGATATAAGTAAATTAGCAGTATTACCACCTATGAAAAATCTTGGAAACATTCTTATTGGTATATCCTTTACATTTTCTACTTCGTCAGGTAAGTAAACCGGGACTTCCCGGTTTAGGGGGTCAGGCACCCCGTTCACGAAGTGAACCTTCTATGTAGGATACATTTCTCTTATTGAATCCCTTGATGATTTTTGGTCTGAGTTGCAAACAATCATGGAGGATTAGTCTTATTCTGTCACAATTACTACTGTTTTTCTTAAGATATTTTGGCACCAAATGGCACAAGGGCTAAGCCGGTTAATTTGAAATGTTGCTTAGCAAAAGGGATTCCAATGATCGTAATGGCAAACAGACAACCCGTTACAAGATGAGCAACTGCAAGTTCCCAACCAAAAAATACTAACCATAATATATTAAAAAGTAATCCACCAAAGCCAAATTCACCAATGGTAACGGTATGTCCAAATGGCCACATAGTAAAGCCTGCTATTTTGAAACACTGTAATCCAAAGGGTATACCTACAACAGTTAAGCATAGCAGACATCCAACTAAAAACCATACTATTGCCATTTCGATACCACCAAATAAAAACCATATTATATTTCCAAGTAATCTCATTCTTAGTCTCCTCGTTTTTCTAAAGTATTGTCTTAGTTTAACATGACTTTCTTAAGATTTCATTAGAAATGAATAGTTGAGTTTGACTTGCTTGGTGCCTGCCATGATGACATTTTCAGAATCGCGGAAACTTACGATACCCAATTGGTTTTTTGTAGAGACAAATAGAGATATGAAACAACAAAAAAAGGATGTGAAGTGATGAAAAAATTACAAGTATTAGCATTATTATTAGCCATGCTGTTAATAACAGTTAGTTTTGGAAATCCAACAAGTGAACCTAGTGACAACAATAGGTAAAACCCCAACTGAACCTGATGATTTGGAATCGATTACAGATACAACTGAATTCGAAGCTGTTGTTATGGATTTTTTAGAGGAAAACACAATTAGTCAGACACCTTTTTCCATAACAAGTGTTCAAAGAGCAGATTTTTTAGGTAATGGAACATCAAGTATAATCATCGTAGCCCATGACGTATACCTCTTTTATTATAATTTAAATTCCTGTAAGGAACAAAGCAGTTGGAGAATCCGTCTTAATAATTGTAGGAGACTTAACTGACAAAGATTAAGGATGATGGTTATATGAAAGAATTAAAAGTAAAAAAAGATTGGTTAAAAACGGTAAATCTAATTCTTATTATTTTTTTAGCACTTTTTATGGTTTCTTGTGTTAAAGCTAACGATGGGAAAGAAGTAATTGTCAATAAGGAGAGTTCAGAAACGGATAATGATGAACCTGAAACAGAGGAAGCTATAATAAGTGAAGATGTTAACATAAGTTGGATAGATACGATAACATTTAACGGAATTACTTATGAGTTTAATGGTAGATATAATCCAGACGAATTATTGGATCATTCAAAGGATACTCAGTTAAAACTATCTTTAGGACAAGAATTCAGTGAAGTTCTATTTAATGTTAGTGAAAATGTTTTCGAGTTGGATTATCGACAAAAGCACGGCGATGCAACGTATCTTAGTAAAGGAACTAAAGTTTTCGAAGTTGAGGGTTATTTACCTACATATCGTCTAGCAATATCTCAAGATGACATGATTACCATTTATGAAGTATCTCGAAATATAAATGGAAAAACCTTAGGAGATTTATATGATATAAAAGGAAGACTATCCTATATTACGATTAATTCAGAGGTTGATGGAACAACTGTATTAGGTAAAATTGAAAGTCCAGATCAAATAAATCTTCTTGAAAAGGAATTGTTGGCGGCACCTATCATGGATGTTGACATGTTATTAGAAACTGAAGAAGGAATGAGTGAATGGAGAACTGACAGAGAAGGAGAACGCTATTTTCTAACCTTTTATTTATTAGATGGAACTTCTTTTTCTAAAAGTTATTGGATTGAAAGTGGCGCGTTTGGATCAGATGCAAAACTTAGTGCAGTTTATGGTGAGGTAGTATCAAAAGAGCTACATTAGAGTTTGCTAAAGACAGTGAACCGGAGCATGGTATTAAAGGTATTAAACCTTTTAAAATATTCTACATACTTGTGGAAGCATACCTAGCAGTAACTGCCCCCTACTTGATTTACGATATAGGTATATGTACTAAATAAAGGAATAATTTTCTTCAATGTATAGTTATAATTAGCCTAGCAAGAAACTAAGCTTAGTACTATACTTAAAAGATAGAAGTTATACTAACAGGCGGTTTACTAAGGAGATAGAAATGAGTTTGAAAAAAGAAGCCTTGATAATTAAGTTTAAAGAAATATTTAATTATGAGGCTGAAGAGGATTTTATGCCAAAGGTTAAAAATGCAAGGAAATATATATGTCAAGGCAAATATAAAATGGATGAATTAATCAAAATATTTGATACCAGTGTTTTAAGTAATGGAAAAACAGGTCTTGTATTAACAAAAGATTCAGTATGTGTTAAAGATAGTGCAAACTATACAAGTAAATTCATAGTTAAATATGAGGATATTGATAAAGTTTATTTAAATGAGGAGCATTCTATTGGTTCAGAGTTATCATCAATAGATTTAGAACTGAGATATGGAAAACGTTATCAAGTAAGTATTCTTGACGAGAAACAGAACCAGATTTTGGAGTTTATTGAATTTGCTAAAAAATTATACATTTAAGACGAAGATAGACTGTTTGTTTCAAAAACACAAGTTTTGTTAATTAAACTATAAATATTTACAAAATGTTCACATCGAAGTCTTTAAATGCAATGCTTTTTATAGTACACTTTAAGTAAGAATTAATTATTAATGTTTTAGCAATCAAGTGGAAGTGATGAGCCGCTGCTAGACTTGGGAGTGTATTATAAGTAACTGAATAAGTATGATATCTATTATTCTGTTACTGGAATATTGTATTATTATTCTATATTTGATTTACTTTATAAAGAGTATGCGAATGAAAAGTTGAAATATTTGAAAGGTTCGAAACGAATTTCGGAATATGACTCAGAAAACATCATATACAAATTACTTATAGAAATATTCATGGGAGATGATTTTAGAGAATTAGCAGTTGCACAACATATTCCATTAAATATGGTAATCAGAGATATGAAGAAATTAAGCGAATTAGAGGTTAAGTATGCAATGAATATTAATACGCATTTAGATTTTGTTGTATATAGAAAAATTGATAAGAGTCTTGTACTAGCTATTGAAGTTGATGGTTATAAATACCATAAAGAAGGGACAAGGCAAAGTGAAAGAGATATCATGAAAGATTCAATATTAGAGAGGTATGAGATTAGATATCTGAGATTGAATACTACTGGTAGTGATGAGAAGAACGTGATATGTGAAAGATTGAAGGAAGCCGTTGGTTAGTAGAATAAGTTGTGATTAGGAACTGCGGCTTTAGCCTTAGAAGTTTACCCAGCAACGTTAACAAAATATGAATTTCTATGAGAAAGAAGTACTATCTGTACCGGCTGGCGAAACTTCAAATATCGTCGAAGAGTACTATGTCCATGCTCATCCACGATACCGGGGAAACCTCCGAAAAAGTCCACATTAATTAAAATCAACTTATACCAATATACGAATGAAATAATTATGTACGTAAATAATGAAAAATCCGTGCGTCTAACAAGGTTAGGAGCACGGATTTTTCATTATTACAATTTAGCTATGTCTAATACTTTTAGAGGATGTAAAAATAACTTCTTAACATAAAAAATATTAAAGTAGTAAAAACATTGGATACCCTTATTTATTTTTCTAGATAGCCATATTTTTCTTGGTTCCCATCTCACACTTGATTTTTAGCCAATAAATTCTTTTTCTATAAGGCTTTGCTGGTTTTTGGATTTCGGGAAACTTAGGTAAACTGGGTGTGTTTAATTCATTTATATAACTTAGAGAGTCTATTGCAAGGTATTAGGTGCTATATGTACCACAAATATTACTGAGGGTGGAAATGAATATTTAAGACGAACTGTAAAATCAGACAAAAGGAGTACATTATCACATAAGGCTAAAAAAGTTTGAGATATAACCAAATAATTATTGACAAAACAGTCATAATTGGATACAATAAAGTCACAATAAATTCAAAAAATGAATATGTATTGGAAGGAGAAAAGTATGAGAATTAAACGTAGTATTGAGAAAATTCCAGGAGGTATGATGGTTATTCCGTTAGTAATCGGAGCTATTATTAATACGATATTTCCTCAAGCCTTGGAAATTGGGGGGTTTACAACTGCAATTGCTACAGGGGCTGGCCCACTAATTGGTGTGTTTCTGTTCTGCATGGGAGCTGGTTTGAAATTTAAAGCAGCGCCTAAAGCAATCACTAGAGGAGCGGCAATAACTTTTTCGAAATTTGCCATTGGTGTTGCTATTGGATTATTTGTATCAAAGTTTTTCCCAGTCAATGGATTTTTTGGAATTTCATCGTTGGCGATTATAGCAGCAATGACCAATACTAATGGGGGTTTGTATGCAGCATTGGTTGGTGAATTTGGTGACGAAACGGACATTGGCGCAATTTCAGTGATATCAATTAATGATGGTCCGTTTTTAACTATGATAGCACTAGGTACAGCAGGAATAGTGAGCATTCCGTTTATTACATTGCTAGGTGTTATTATACCGATAGTCTTGGGGATGATCATCGGAAATCTTGATGAAGAGATGCGCGCATTCTTAACAAAGGGTGGACCGGTACTTATTCCGTTTTTCGCATTTGCCCTTGGAGCAGGATTGAATTTTACTACAATCATTAAAGCAGGATTTGCAGGTATTTTATTAGGAGTAATGACAACGATAATTGGTGGTATATTTAATGTACTAGCAGATAGAGCGGCTGGTGGTAGTGGAATTGCAGGTGCGGCAGCATCAAGTACAGCTGGTAATGCAGTAGGTACACCTCAAGCAGTTGCTATTGTAGATCCTTCAATGGCTGCTATTGCTAGCGTGGCGACAGCTCAAGTTGCAGCGTCGACAATAACAACAGCACTATTGACACCTTTGTTTACGTCATTTATTAGAAAAAGATACAGTAAATCTATAAAAGTAAAGGAGGCCACAGAAACTATCTAGTTGGTCAAAGAGGAACCATAATCAAACTGGTTTTGGTTCCTCTTTTAATAAAGGAGGAATTTAAATGAAACTAGCAGTAATTGCAGATGATTTCACAGGATCAAACGATACAGGAGTGCAGTTCGCTAAAAAAAATCTAAAAACGGTTGTTACAACTTGTGTAACTGAAATTACAGACGATATTAGGAAAAGTGACATTGCAGTTTTTGATACCGAAAGTAGATTTGATGACAAGGAAACAGCATACAAAAAAGCCAGTACAATTTCAAAGATAATTAAAGAGAATGGATGTAAACTGATATATAAAAAATTGGATTCGACTTTTAGAGGGAATATAGGTGCTGAAATTGACGGCTGCATGATGGGAATAGATTGCAATTTTGCTGTCGTAATTCCTGCGTTGCCATCTAATGGCAGGCAAACAATCAATGGCAATGTAGTTGTGAATGGAAAGCTGTTAAGTGATACGGAAATTGCACAAGACCCTAAAACGCCGGTAAATCATTCATATATTCCTCATATACTCAGTGAACAGTGCGATAGAAAGATTTCAGTTATCAGTAAAGTGAATGATATTATTGATGCGGATAGAGTATTAAATCAGCTGAAAGAATTGAAAACAAGCGGTACAGAAATAGTAATCATCGATGCAGAAACAGATAATGATTTGCTTGTTTTAGCAAAAGCTGTATCAATGCTTGACTATGAAACACTTATTGTTGGAACAGCAGGATTGGCAGAATTCATTACTGATGCGTATAAGCTTTATGTTCATAAGCCGATATTGTCAATAGTTGGGAGTGTTAGCGATGTAACTAGGGCACAGATTGAATATGCAAAAGAAAAAAATGACCTATGCATTATAGATTTATCAATAGAAGAGTTGTATGACAGTGATCAAAAAGAAAATAAGAAAGTTATAATAAGTCAAAGATTAAAAGAGGGTAAGGACGTAGTTGTACGAACTGCAAAAGATAAAAACGACATAAAAGTTGCTGTTGAATTTATGAAGGATAAGGGATTTGATAAATTTCAAACGAGTGAATTCATTGCTGTCGGTCTTGGTGAACTAACAGGAAATATAATAAGTGAACAAGAGGATTCATTGGGAGCGATTTATATAACAGGGGGAGATACTTTGATTAAAATTGCCAATCACTTAGGAATTAGCGGCATGACTATTTCAAAAGAAGTTTTACCGGCTATACCCTTGGGTAGATTTATTCATCCTAAATTCGACAAGATTGATGTTGTAACGAAAGCAGGCGCTTTTGGGAGTGAAGATACATTTAGCCGTATTCTGGATTATTTGAGGTGATGATTATGAAAGACGTTCCAATTATTTTGACAATGGGTGACCCATCTGGGGTTGGACCTGAAATTATTCTAAAAAGTTATTGTAACTCAGAAATTAGCCGAATACCAATCGTGGTATTTGGAGATTATAAAATTTTATTGATGTTTAAAGATAAACTCAATATAAAAGAGTATGAACTTCATAGTCTTAAGTCGATGGAGGATATCAGCTTTTCACCAGATATATTACATGTATGGGATTTTGATAATGTGGATTTGAGTGAATATGAAATAGGAAAATTGAGTGGTATGTGTGGTGATGCCGCTTATGAATATATCAAATCAGCGATAAAACATGTGAAAAACGGAAATGCATGCGCTGTTACAACTGCACCAATCAATAAAGAAGCGTTGCATAAAGCAGGGCATAAATATCCAGGTCACACTGAAATCTTTGCCGAGGAATGTGGAACGCAAGACTTTGCAATGCACCTTTACGATGAAAAATTGTCAATAATACATGTTTCTACACACATATCATTACAAGATGCAATCGCTACATTAAACAAAGACCGAATAAAAAAGGTTATACGTCTTGCAAATGATAATATGAAGAAAATACTTGGCAGGGAGCCTAGAATTGCAGTTGCCGGCATCAATCCTCATGCAAGCGAAAATGGGCTATTTGGTAAACAAGAGACTGAAATAATCATTCCTGCTATCAATGAAATGAAAGATATGAATGTTGTTGGACCAATACCACCAGATAGTGTTTTTTATAGAGGTATTAAAGGTGAATTTGATATTGTGGTAGCTATGTATCATGATCAAGGTCATATACCATTTAAAATGTACGCATTTGAGACAGGTGTTAATACATCTGCAGGCTTATCTGTATTGAGAACTTCGGTGGACCATGGTACGGCATTTGATATAGCAGGAAAGGGAATAGCGACAGATAAAAGTATGGTAAATGCAATATTGTTGGCGTATAAATTAACCAAACAGTCAGAAAAAGAAAACTAAGCAAACTCGAAAAAGGAATCATTTGAAAATCAACATGGGTAATGATATAATTACTTTGAGTTTTAATAAAATAGTTTTTAAGTCAGGAAGTGAATGTTTGGCAAAGATAATAACAGAAGTTGAAGAATATATCTTTAAACATAAGGAAGTAAAGATTCGGGAAATCATAGATGTATTTGAGTTGTCGGAAAGTACGGTGAGACGTTACATTAAACAATTGATAAAAAACGGTAGCATAAAGAAAGAATACGGTTTTGTAGTTGCAAATGTTGCGGATAATTTAGTGAATATTAAAGCACGAATTGGTTATTTGTCTGAAAAAAAAGTAATGATAGCTCAACTGGCTGAGTCTTTCATTACAGATGGAGATACAATATTTGTGGATTCAGGTACGACTCATATGTACCTTGCTGAGGCTTTGTCTTCGAAAAAGGACATCACAATTGTAACTAACAATTTGTTATTTGCGATTAAGATTGTTGATTCGGATACAAAAGCAAACTTAATAATTGTACCGGGTATCGTTAATAAAAAGACTATATCCTCCTCTGGTGATTCAACTATTAGATACATAGATGAATTCTATTTTGATATAGCATTTATCACCGCGAGTGGAGTTTCAATTGAAAATGGCCCATCTAACAGGACACTTCCGGAATGCGATATTAAAAGAAAGATAATTAGTCGGAGTAAGTTGAATATTCTACTTGTTGATGACAGCAAGTTCGATAAAATTTTCCCCTTTTCATTTGCTACATTAGATAGTTTTGACTATATTTTAACAAATAAGAAACCGGAAGATAAATTTTTGGAATTTGTTAAAAAGAAAAAAACGAATATTAAATGGTCATAAAAAGATTTAGTTTCATGAAAAAGGATTAGAAGCATTATTATTCCAGTAAGAGTTTATACTCATGCTTGAATAATAATGCTTTTTTTGCCAGAATTGATGATCCGCCGAACTCGTTCTTGACTAATTTGATTCGATAGATTGCCTTCTATGTATTCGGTTAGATATATTAATAACAATCGTTTCTTTCACTCAATTTGAAACATTAATTTCTCGCATATTGTATTTTTAGTGCACAATTATGTTTGTATGAATTCAAGAAGTTATCTTGAGTTGTTTTAAATATATATAATATTTAGTTGAAATATATAAGTTTGTGAGTGAAAACAAAAAAAATAATTCATAAAATATAATAAAATGTAAAGGGTTTCATTAAACATAATAAACAAAATAGTGATAAGTAGTGTAGAAAATTAAAAAAATGTAATATAAATATCTAGTATATGGCAATATAATTATAAGTATTGTTTGACATTTAGCAAAAATGTCATTATACTAGAAATGTAAACGGTACCAAAAATTGAAAAATTGAAAAATTGAAAAAGATAAATGGAGATAAATATGAATATTAAAAAAATCGCCGAAAAAGCTAATGTCTCGAATGCAACTGTTTCTAGAGTGATTAATAATTCACCTGGAGTAAAAGACGAAACAAGAAAACGTATTGAAAAAATCATTAAGGAAGAGAATTATATTCCAAATAGCTTTGCGCGTTCGTTGGTGAATAAAAAAAGTTATGTAATTGGAGTCCTTGTTTACCATATCAAGCAACCGTTCTGGATTGGAATCATTGAGGGTGTTTTTGAAGCGGCTTATGATACCGAATATAGTTTGTTTATACTAAACAGTATAAAAAATGAGGATACAATAGACTATGGAAAAAACTATAAAAAGAATTTATATAAGTTGATTCAACAAAGGGTTGATGGAGTCATTATTGCTTTAGCAAATAAATTGGATGATGAGGATATAGCGTTACTGCAAGGAGCATCAATGCCATTTGTCGTAATTCAAAGTGATAAAGAGGAAAAAAATGTATCTGCGGTAAATGTTGATAATATTAAAGGTGCTTATGATTTGACGAAATATCTCATTGAAAGGGGACACACTCAGATAATTCATTTTGCAGGAGGACCTAATAGTGAGATTACTAATGATCGAGCAGAGGGTTTCATTAGAGCGATGTCAGAAAGTGGCTTAGAGACGAATGCTAACTGTATTGTTAATTCGGGATCGAGATTTAAGGATGGTTATTGGAGTATGAAACAGGCATATGAAAGAAAATTACCAATGACAGCTATAGTAGCATATAACGATGCTGTGGCATATGGTGTATACCATGCTGCACAAGAAATAGGATTGAATGTTCCAGATGATATTTCGATAGCAGGGTTTGATAGAATAGCTGATGAAATTGACTATTATAAACTTTTACCTAATTTAACAACTATGAGTCAACCAATGAAAAAAATTGGTATAGCTGCATTTGAGATTGTCTTGAAATTAATGAATAGCGATGATGAAAAACCTATGTACGCCAATTTTAAACTCGATATGTATGAAGGTAGTACTTGCAAAAAAACCGTGAGTAAATGTAAAATTGAATTTAAAAAAGGATAATTAGTTATCATGAGATTTGGTGGAACTTTATTGGTTTTGACAAGTAGAGAGCACCTATTATAGTGTAGCATTGATAGTATTTAACACCAACAAAAAAACACTGAAACTAAGTAACAACTGCAATAAAAAGGAGGCGAAATAGAATAAAGCTTGCAGTCAAAAATAGCAACTATAATAATAATTGGGAAAGAGGTTAAACTTATGAAAAAATTATTGGTACTATTGGTAGTGGGGATTCTTATAGTCAGTTCATTGGCAAGCTGTAAAGCAGATACCGATGGAGACGTAACAAAGGCAGATAATGAAGCAACATCAGATACAGATAATGAGGCAACATCAGACTCAGAATCTGACACAACCGTTGATGAGTCAAGTGAAAAGATTACATTAACCGTATGGCACATTGCAACTGATGAAAGACGCCATGAAGCTGTTAAAAATGCAGTTAAGAGATTTGAAGCAGAAAATCCAAATATAGATGTTGTTGAAACAGCATTTGAAAATGACCCATATAAGACAAAACTGGCAACAGTTATGGCTGGTGGTGGAGAACCTGATATATTCATATCTTGGGGTGGTGGATGGTTAGAAACTTTCATTAACGAAGGTAAGGTACTGGATATCGATGAAAAGATTGATACGGTTGCAGATGAATATTACGAATCTGCATTAAGTCTTTATGAGATTAAGGGCAAGAATTATGGCTTGCCATATTCAGTAGGACCATCCCCTGTTTATTACAACAAGGCGATATATGCTGATTTAGGGTTAGAAGTACCTACAACGTTTAAACAATTAGAAGCTAATTGCGATGTGTTATTAGAAAACGGCTACATACCATTTGCACTTGGTAATGCGAGTCAATGGCCTGGTGCCTTAACATTTATCACACTATCCTTAAGATTGGGTGGAGAAGAAACTTTCATGAACGCTTATAATAGAGAAAATGGCGTTACATTTGAAGACGAAAGTTTTGTTAAAGCTGGAGAAATCATTCAAGAATGGGTGAAAAAAGGTTATTACCCAGAAGGCATGAATGCCATTAACTACGATACGGGTGGATCAAGAATGTTGTTTTATAATGGTCTTGCAGCTCAGATGATTCAAACAAATGGTTTAGTTGCTAATGCTAAATCAGAAGACCCAGATTTTCAAGAAAACAATCTAGGCTTGTTCGTATTCCCTACTATCGAAGGTGGAAAAGGAACAACTCAGGAAATTCTTGGTGGTGGTAATGCTTACTCAATCTCATCTTCAACACAAAATCCAGATGAAGCATTTGAATTGATACACGCGCTTACTGATCAAGCTTTTGGTCAAGATAGTGTAGATTTAGCTTCCTCAGTAAGTGGTGCAAAAGGTGTTACAATAACAGACCCATTAATTAATCAAGTTCAGGATCTATTAGTCAATGCTACATATATTCAAAATTACTATGATCAATTTTTACCACCAGAACTTGGTACTTTGCATAAACAAACGACATATGACCTGTTTGGACTTACAACTACGCCAGAACAAGCGGCTAGTGAAGTTGAGGCAAAGGCTGTGGAATTATTAGGTGCATCCAAGTAACATATTATATAGATTGTTGAGAAACCGATAAAAGCGTAGATCATTGTCTGTGGATAAGACTGCGCTTTATCGGTATTTCATTTGAAATCTCGTAAAATATAAAAGTAGGAGGAAAAAAATGGTAGCAATGAAACAATTAAAAACAACACGTGTTCGTATGAGTCCAAAAATGAAAAATATATTATTGGTGTTGTTATTTATAAGTCCTGCCTTATTCTTTTATGGCACATTCAACCTAGTTGGTATCATTAGGACAATGTATTATAGTTTTATGGATTGGAAAGGTATTAGTGCCAACAAGACATTCGTTGGCCTAGACAATTATGTTAAACTCTTTTCGGACCCAATGGTGTGGAATGCACTGAAAAATAACGTTATTTTGATTTTTGTATCGATATTTATTCAACTGCCAGGTGCATTGCTACTGGCTCTAATTGTTAATGCTAAGATAAAAGGAACCAAGTTACTTACCACTATTTTTTTCATGCCAATGCTTCTATCAACAGTAGCAACAGGCATTATGTGGGTCCTGTTTTATGATCCTAACTTTGGTCTATTGGCCAAATTAGTAAAGGGACTTGGACTTGAAGTTTCAACAGCTTTTCTTGCAGGTAATACAGCTCTACCAGCTATACTATTCGTTATATGTTGGCAGTTCATACCGTTTTACATGATTATTATAAAAGCGGGCATTACCAATATATCTGAACAAGTATACGAAGCTGCAAAAATAGATGGAGCTAATGGTTGGAAAAGTTTTTGGAATATTACATTGCCATTATTAGCACCTACGCTACGTTCAGCAGCAATACTTCAATTAGTAGGTTCCTTGAAGTATTTTGACTTATTCTATGTGATGATGGGTGGTGCACCTAATGAATCCACAGAATTACTGGCAACGTATATGTTTAAAAAAGGCTTTTCAGAATTTCAAATGGGTTACGCAAGCACAATCGCTGTATTTATGTTCTTGATCTGCTTTGTGATTGCATTTGCATTTCTAACTGTAACGCAAGGGAGGAAAGAGGACGCATGAAAACATTAATCATAAAAAACATACAAAAAATATCCTTATATCTTATATCGGGTATCATTCTCGTCATTACAGGATTTCCTTTTGTATTTCTCGTATTGAATAGTTTTAAGAGTATGCCTGAGTATCTGAAGAATATCTGGAAACTACCTGAGATAATATTTCTTGGTAATTACGAAAAAGTGTTTCAGCCTAAATTTCTTAGATATTTTCTGAACAGTGTGTTTGAAAGTGTTGTGGGTGTTTTCATCATTGTGGTTGTTTCCTCTATGATGGCTTATGCCTTTGCTAGAATGAAGTTCAAATACAAGAACACTTTATACTTTTTGGTAATAGCGGGCATGATGATTCCTGTTCATACCACACTGATACCAACTTTTACCTTGCTAAGCAGTATTGGTTTGACTGATTCACTCGTAGGGCTCCTTGGACCTTATGTCAGCTATAACATACCAATCTCTGTATTCATCTTAACCCAGTTTTTCAAGGAAATCCCTATAGAATTGGAAGAAGCTGCAATTATTGATGGTTGCGGAAGAATAAAGGCATTTATTAAAATTATATTACCACTTTCTGGACCTGCACTTGCCACTGTTGTAGTTTATTCATCTCTTAGCATATGGAATGAATTTATCAACGCCAATGTACTTATTACAAGCTCTGCCAACAAGACATTACCCCTTGGTATACGTGAATTTTACGGTTTTATGACAATCGATATACCAGCTGTATTAACTGCAATATTGGTGGGATCATTACCAGTCATTTTAATTTACTTTTTAGCACAGGAAAAAGTAGTTAACGGCTTAACACAAGGTGCTGTTAAAGGCTAATACATGTTTGAACTAGGAGGATTATATGAGTAAACCCAAAGTCTATATCGGTCAAAAGATTCCGATAGAAATTGAAACTTATATTGCACAGTATTGTGATTATGAGATGTGGCAAGATAGCGGTAAGGTACCTGAAAGTGTACTATATGAAAAAGTACAGGACGTGGATGGTTTGCTTCTTTCAGGCATACAGATTAATGAAGCCTTGCTTAATCATGCACCAAAACTTAAAGCTGTCAGTAATATTTCAGTGGGCTATAGCAATTATGACATAATGGCCATGAAGAAACATAGCATCATAGGAACACATACACCAGGTAGTTTAGATGACACCGTGGCTGACTTGATATTTGCATTAATCCTATCGAGTGCCAGAAGAATTACAGAAATGGACCGGTATATGAGAGCTGGCTTGTGGCAAGCTGAAGATGAAAAGATTCTCTTAGGTAAAGATGTGCATCATTGTACAATTGGAATCATCGGTATGGGACGCATTGGTGAATTAGTAGCTAAGCGGGCTAAATTGGGTTTTGAAATGAATGTGCTTTATCATAATAGAAACAGAAAACCAAAAGTTGAAAAAAATCTAGGAGCAATTTACACAACCATGCCAGAATTACTGCAACAAAGTGATTTTGTAGTTCTTATGGCACCTCTTACGGAAGAAACTTATCATATGATAGATCATAAAGCATTTGAAATGATGAAAAATGACGCTTTTTTCATCAATGCATCTAGAGGACATTTGGTCAATGAAGCTGACTTGATTATAGCGCTTAAAACTCATATGATTAGTGGAGCAGGGCTTGATGTTTATGAGTGTGAGCCGATTGAAGAAGATAATCCGTTGCTGTCGCTTAGCAATGTTGTGGCTGTGCCGCATATTGGTTCAGCAACAGAAAAGACACGATATAAAATGGTCATGCAAGCGGCAGAAAATCTCGTAGCAGCCATGATGGGTAATACACCAAAAGATATAGTGCCAGAATTACGTAATTAAACTTACATAAACACGTGACACATCAACAAGGAGGTCAAGATGGAACTATTAAAAGCAAATGGAAGAGATATTGTTAATGAATCAAATGAAAAAATCATGCTCCGCGGTACCTGCACAGGTGGGTGGATGAACATGGAGAATTTCATCAATGGCTATCCAGGTACTGAAGCAAATCTTAGAGAGTTGATGAGCGCAAAGCTTGGCAAAGAACTTGGCGAATTCTATTTTGAAGAAATGATTGACGTATTCTTGAATGAAGATGATTATCGATTCATCGCAGAAAGCGGTGCAAATTGTGTTAGATTGGATATGAATTATCGCCATTTTGAGGACGATGAGAATCCATTCGTATATAAAGAGGCAGGGTTCATACTTTTAGACAAAGCCCTCGATCTCTGTAAAAAATATAACCTATATGCCATATTAGATATGCATGCAGTTCAAGGGTGGCAGAATTCCCACTGGCATAGCGACAATGTATGGGGTGTATCACTATTATGGCGTGACAAGCTATATCAAGATAGGTTCTTCGGGTTATGGCAGGAAATAGCTCGTCGTTATGTAGATAGAAATGAACTAGCCGGTTATGAACTGATGAATGAACCTTGTTCTAATACAAAGATTGGTGATTTTCCTTATAACAGTTATGAGAATTTTGTATCAGACAGCGAACGCTTCAATAAAGTCAATCGCACTGCTGTGGAAAAAATTAGAGAAATAGACACCCGTCATATGATATTTATTGAAGGTGACTATTATGGACATGTTTTTAAAGGCATGGAAAAACCTTTTGATGACAATCTTGTTTATTCCAGTCATGATTATATGGTGTCTGGATTCGGTCCAGGCGTATACCCAGGTCCTTTTGAACAGTTAAGAAATGATCAGATTGACCTTGCTGGTGATTGGAATTATGAGAAACAACTCAGCCATGTTAAAGAAACTGAAGGTTATAAGTTCTCCATAGAGCATAACGTGCCGTTATGGGTAGGTGAATTCGGATCTCAGTACAATACGGGTGATGAAGATATGACTTATAGGTTATTATCAATGGATGATCAATTGAAAGTATACAATGAACTTGGTATTCACTGGACAACATGGACCTATAAGGACTGTGGTGTTATGGGGTGGGCAACTGTGTCACCAGAGAGTGAATATATGAAGATCGTTGAACCAATACAGGAATTAAAACGTAATCTGGCAGCTGAGAATTTTACTGGTTGGAGAGCAGAGTCCCCAGGTAAGAACATGGTAAAACAGATGACGGATTATATGGAAGGATTAATCAAAAATCCAGCCATCAACCATGAAACCAATATGAGATGTCTCAGTAATTCCTTATTAACTGGCTATGCAGCGGGCTTGTTGCAACCAGAATATGTGAACCTATTTAAAGATTATAATCAAGCAGATATCAAGCGTATCTTGAATTCTTTTTCTTTAAAAGAATGTAATGTTAATGAAAGATATCTAGAAGTCCTTAAAAAACGTATAAACGAATAATTATAAAGAGGTTGAGGCTGGCACATATATCCTCAGAGGCAGCATCAGGTGGACCCATAGCTTGGATTGAATATTATGATATGATTTTATACAACATCAGCCTTATCAGCAATGAAATGTGCGAGTTATTAATAGAAGTAAAAACATAAGATAGTCAGGAGGACCATATGAAAGCAAGATTTTTAACACCGGCCATAACTGCTTTTAAAGAAGATGGTCAATTGGACATGAAAGCTAATCAACAAGTATATGACCATCTAATACGGGGTGGTATTGATGGTATAGTTATCCTAGGTAGCACAGGTGAGTTTTTCAATATATCTAAGGACCAGCAAAAAGAACTGATGGATATGGCAATCAGCTATATTAACCACCGTACGAAGGTCTACGTTGGCACTAGTTTCCTATCAGTAGAAGAGACCATAGAGATGACCAATTATGCACACAGAGCAGGTGCTGACGCAGTTATGATTATCAGCCCTTATTACTTCAGCTTAACGGAAGAAAGCATTGAAGCTTATTATAATGAAGTAGCTGCTGCAACCAAAGCCCAAATCTATCTATATAACTACCCAGCAAGAACTGGTTATGACCTATCACCAGAATTAACTCTAAGATTGCTCAAGAAAAACAGGAATATCATAGGATACAAAGACACAGTAACTGAGATGGCCCATACCAGAGAATTAATAGGGCTCCTTCTTACCGAATTCCCCAAGTTTGACATCTTATCAGGCTTTGATGAAAACTTCATTCATAACGTCCTCAGTGGCGGCGGGGGATGTATCGGAGGACTATCAAACCTAGTACCTGAGGTATTTAGCAACATGGTAAAAGCCGTCAACGAAAAAAACTACGAAAAGATGGCAGCATCACAAAAAAAAGTTGATCAATTAATGCAATTCTATGCAATAGGAACACCCTTCATCCCTATCATAAAAAAGGCAATGATGCTAAGAGGCATTAACATGGAAGACTATTGCACCAAACCATTTCTTCGTGCAGATGAAAAGCAAATAGTTAAGATAAAGGCGTTGATGAATGCTCTAAACATTGAAATTGTAGTATAATATGACATTGTCACTTAAATAAGAATACGAGGAGATAAATAATGGAATATCATGTTTCAAAAAAAGGTTCAGATCAAAATCAAGGCACCATAGAAAGTCCGTTTCTTTCAATTAATAGAGCAGCTCAGATTGCAATGGCCAATGATGTAGTTATCGTACATGAGGGCGTTTACAGAGAATGTGTCAATCCGAAGTTTAAAGGATTGAGTTCAGTTAGAGCAATTACCTATCAAGTTGCAGAAGATGAGCAGGTTGTAATAAAAGGGTCTGAAGCAATCAAGGACTGGGAATTCGTCGAGGGGACTGTATGGAAAACCGTCATACCAAATGATTTTTTTAAGGGCTATAACCCTTATATAGAAGAAATATCAGGAGATTGGTTAGTGACCGTTGAAGAAATCAAACATTTAGGGGATGTCTATTTAAATGGTATGTCTTTCTATGAAGTAAGTTCTTTTGACGCTGTTTTAAGTCCTGAAATCAGGACTGAAACTCTAGACCACTGGACAAGTAAAATAGTCCCTGTACATAATACGGAACAAACGAAATATGTCTGGTACACAGAAAATAATGCAGACAATACAACCATTTATGCTAACTTTCATGAGGCAGACCCTAATAAAGAATTGGTTGAAGTTAATGTACGTAAGGCATGTTTTTATCCTGAAGAAATTGGCATTGATTATATCACTGTACGAGGATTTGAAATGGCTCATGCTGCAACTCCATGGGCTCCACCAACAGCCGATCAACCAGGCTTATTAGGTACTCACTGGTCAAAAGGGTGGGTCATAGAAGAAAACTGTATTCATGACTCGAAATGCAGTGCCATTAGCATAGGTAAAGAGGCATCTACTGGTCACAATTACCGTTCAGTACGAAAAGACAAACCGGGTTATCAATACCAACTTGAATCTGTTTTTTCAGCAGAAAGATATGGTTGGTCTAAAGAACAAATTGGCTCACATATTATTCGAAATAACACCATCTATGATTGTGGACAAAATGGTATTGTAGGACATTTAGGTTGTGTTTTTAGTGAGATCTATAACAACCATATTTATAACATTGCCATTAAACGTGAATTCTATGGCCATGAAATTGCTGGTATTAAACTGCATGCACCCATTGATGTTCAAATAGCTAATAATGTTATTCATCATTGTTCTTTAGGGCTTTGGCTTGACTGGCAGACCCAAGGTACACGTATTAGTAAAAACCTGTTTTACAAAAATAATCGTGATTTTTTTGTTGAAGTGAGTCATGGACCTTACATTGTTGATCATAATATTTTCACCTCTGACTATGCTATTGATAATCATGCCCAAGGAGGTGCCTATATTAATAACCTTATATGTGGGGAAATGGTTCATCGGAAAATGTTGAATCGTTCGACACAATACCACTTACCGCATAGTACGAAAATTGCTGGTTTTGCATTGGTCTATGGTGGCGATGACCGTTTCTATAATAATATATTTGTCGGAAAAAGTAGTGTTGATGGTGTTGGAACATCCCACTATAAAGGTTATACCACTTCATTAGAAGAATATATTGAAAAGGTGAATATTGAAGAGGGTGACTTAAATAGATTCGAGTCCATCGAACAACCGGTGTATATTGATAAAAATAGCTATTTTAATGGTGCCCAGCCTTTCGACAGAGAAAAAGAAAATCTATATTTAAAGGACTACGACCCTGAAGTTAAAATCATTGAAGAAGATCAATCTGTCTACCTATCCATTAACCTGCCTGAGAATTTTGATATGTTTACCTGTCCGCTTCATTCAACTGCAACGCTAACTCGAACCCGAATAGTAGATGCAGAGTTTGAACAGCCGGATGGCAGTCCGATTGTGTTAGACAAAGATTTTTTTAATCAACAAAAAGAGACTGTGTGTACATCAGGACCAATTGATTCATTAAAAAGAGGAAAAAATCTTATAAAAATCTCGTAATGGGAACGATCTATTCACCTGACTAACCCCTAATCAAAGGGACTGTTTGCATTCCTATGGGGGATGACTTGTTTGCGGCGAATACCTTTAGAAATCCTGAAAATATGATTCCGACGATTGTCAATTTAAGTGATGTAAATATTGATGAAGTTACTGTTATATTACCTAAATTATTCTGGCATATGTTAAGATTCAAAAGTAGCTAATAAATAGAATCTAAGTGAAAGAGAGGCAGAATATGGAAAATTTTTCATTTTATAGTCCGACTTATTTTCTTTTTGGGAAAGATGAAGAAAATAAAGCAGGAGAGTTAGTAAAACGATTTAAAGGTAGTAAAGTTCTTATACATTATGGTGGAGGATCCGTTGTTAGATCGGGACTTTTGGATAGGGTAAAAGCTTCCTTAGACAAAGAAAATCTTCAATATGTGGAACTTGGAGGTGTTCAACCTAACCCACGAAGCGGACTTGTTTATGAGGGAATCGAATTATGTCGTAGGGAAAAGGTGGATTTCATACTTGCAATTGGTGGGGGAAGCACGATTGACTCATCAAAAGCAATTGCATTAGGTACGGTTTATAAGGGTGATTTCTGGGATTTCTATCAGGGAAAACCTATTACAGAAGCATTACCCGTTGGTATAATTCTAACGATTTCAGCAGCCGGAAGTGAAGGGTCAGCTGATTCGGTTATTACCAATGAAGTTGGTATGTTTAAAAGAGGTGCCAAAGGAGAAGCTATTCGACCCTCTTTCTCTATCCTGAATCCTGCACTAACACAAACTTTACCTCTGTTTCAAATCGGGTGTGGGGTAACGGATATTATGGCACACTTATTAGAGAGGTATTTCACAACAACAAAAGAAGTCGAAGTTACAGATAGACTAATCGAAGGATTACTGTTATCAATGGTTTATGAAGGACCTCGTGTCATTAAGAATCCTGATAATTATCAAGCTCAGGCTAACATTATGTGGACAGGTATGATGGCTCATAATAATTCCTGTGGCGTTGGAAGAAATCAGGATTGGGCAAGTCATGATATAGAACATGAACTTTCAGCGACTTACGATTGTGCCCATGGTGCAGGTCTTGCCGTTGTGTTTCCTTCATGGATGACCTATAATATGAAGCACGACATTAATCGTTTTGCTCAGCTTGCAGTCCGCGTTTGGGGGTGCCAGATGGATTTTGATAATCCTGAAACAACTGCCATAGCAGGTATTGAAGCCTTTAAACACTTTTTGAAATCAATCGGCATGCCCTCAACGTTCAAGGAGCTTGGTGCAAAGGAAGAAGACATTGAGAAAATGTCGCAAACAGCATGCTTTGGTGACGGACGAACCGGCCATATAGGTGGATTGGTTAAATTAGATGCAAATGATGTGGCAAATATTTATCGTCTTATGATGACCTAAGACAGAGTACTGTTTTCTATTTAGAAGAAGAAATAAATCAATTTGTAAGGTCCTTAATGACGATAGTGTCATAAACAAGTTGTTGTACCTCGTATTAACCAATATCCTTAATAAAGTATCGAAGTCAGTGGAGCAAATAAGCTCTATTGACTTCGATTTGTTTTACTTATGAGTGATAGAAGAGAATTAAAGTTAATTACGGTAATGAATATGGTGTCCAAATCAGAAGTGTTCTAGGAGAAGGAACTGCCGTAATCATAACACTTCCAGTTATTCGAGCTGATTCTTAAGGAGGAAGATATGTACAAGGTACTTGTTATTGATGATGAACCTCAAATCAGAAAAGGGATACGTGTTATCATAGAAAGAGGTCACAAGGGAAATGTTGATGTTATTGAGGCTGAAAATATCAACTTAAATTCGGTATCGGAAAGGTTTGAGAAGACCAATAGTTATATAAGTCCGTTGTTTAAAAAAGAAACTGGGAAAAATTTTCTGAATTACCTTACTGAAATTCGAATTGAGAAAGCAAAAGAATTGATGGTAGACACAAATATTAAGATATGTGATGTAGCAAAAAGTTGGTTATGTCAATCCGAAGCATTTTAATGTTGTGTTTGAAAAAATATGGGTATGTCGCCAAAAGTGTATAGAAATAATATACTCAAATAAAAGAGCTCTTTATGGAGGGACTACGAGCCAGACTTTAAAGGTTTTTAAACCAAGTAGTTCAAGACTTTACTGTTATATCATGGATCGATATAAGAATGGAGAATTGAATAAAGAAGATATGCCAAGTAGATCCGATATAAATGAAAAGGATAAGTTTGCGTTTCAATATAAACATGAGTGGGAGGTCAAAAATGATCGGAGCAATAATAGGAGACATAGTTGGATCACGGTTTGAATTTAATAATCATAGATCTACAGAGTTTGAATTATTCACGAAAGAATGTTTTGTTACGGATGACAGTATAATGTCTTTAGCTGTTTCAAAAGCAATGATGGAAACACATAAACAAATAAAGCCTGCATTAGGTGACCATGAACACAGCAATGAATATAGAAATCTTCTTGAGCGAATGACTATCAAATACATGCAGAAAATAGGTAGAAAATATCCTAACTGCGGATATGGCGGTAACTTTGGACGATGGATGTTCAGCGAGAATCCAGAACCTTATGGAAGTTATGGTAATGGCGCAGCAATGAGAATAAGCCCAATAGGATGCGTTTCGTTAACCAAAGGTGATGCGTGTTCATTATCAGAAATTGTCACGGCAATAACCCACAATCATGAAGAAGGCATTAAAGGGTCTGAAGCTACAGCAGTTGCTATATTCATGGCTAAAAGTGGATATAATAAAAGTGAAATCTATGATGAGATAGTGAAGAATTACTATAAGCTGGATTTTACGTTAGACGAAATAAGAGACACTTATAGATTTAATGAAACCTGTCAAGAAACCGTACCGCAAGCCATTGAAGCTTTTATAGAATCAAATTCTTTTGAAGATGCAATTAGAAAAGCAATCTCTATTGGAGGCGATAGTGATACGCTTGCGGCAATCACAGGCTCGATTGCTGAAGCGTATTATGGGGTTCCTAAGGATATTAGGTTAAAGGCGTTATCCTATCTGGATGAAGAATTAAAAGGGATATATGATGAATGGAGTCAGTTTTCAGGTGAAGAGAGCATCTTTTGTGAAGTTAAAGTACTGACTAAATATATTGTAAAGATTAATGAAGAAGATAGTTTTGGTCAATGGGGCGGGGACAATACGGGTGATGGTAGTTACGAGAACCCGTATATTATGCCACATGTTAATCTGAGTGAGCTAGTTATAGAATTTGAAAAAGAGTTTTATCAATATTCAGATGCACACTCTGAATATAATCTGACAAAATATTCTGAAATATTGAAAAAGAATGGAATAGACTGGTCTGAAATTGAGATGAAAAGTGCGAAGGTTGAAACCTTAGATAAACAAACAGTATTGGCACTTATTATGGCGACGATTCGAGGTGATCGTTTTTCTAGCGGTACATTAATGGATTTCTTCGAAACTGGATTTATATTGAAGTGGTTGAAGCGGATTGATGAATTGGAAACAGGATTGAATGAAACTAATAACTAAAATCTATACTTTAGATGCGTAGATGAAGATAAAACTTCATTTACGCTATTTTAATATTGTAGGTTCTGTATCCCCAACGATTTAACAAAAACCTAGAAGCTTTCCCCTGTACTGTTTAAACATTTTACTATGCAAAAGGATGGGACAAAGCCCTAATCAGCTGTGCCACTAAGGTTCGCAACACTTTATTAACATTTTCGTAATACTTTCGTAACAACTCTGTTTGTACTTCGATGATTTATTGTTAATCTTTGAACACAACTTTCACTTGCTCATGTTATATACTTCGGTAGTAAACAAAAACAAAGTTAAGAAGTTAACAAGAACAACGCAAATAAAACAAAGTTAACATAAATAAGTTGACAAAAAGGAGATTATTATGAAAAATTCAAAAAGATTATTAACAGTAGGTTTAATTCTTACAATGCTCGTATCACTAGCAGCATGTTCACCTGATAAAACAAAAGAGGGTGGTCTTGATGCTACGGAAACTCAAACAACCGATGTTGGTGCTGCAGAAACGGATGCTACAAATGCAGATGCTACTGAAACTGACGTTATTGGAACTGAAGATGCTGATGTAGATGCTACTGAAACAGAAGATATTAATGTAGATGCTACTGAAGCTGATACTGATGTTGATGCTAGCGAAGCTGATACTGATGCAACTGCAGATACTGAACTTGTTCGTAGATCATTTGGTGATATCGTAATGCCAGCAACATTAGAAGAAATTCCTGCAGCTTTTGAAGAAGTTTCTAAAAGCTTCACATCAGAAATTACTGAAGAACAACTATCTAATGGTCTTGAGTTATTTACTATAGCTGTTTCTGCTGAATTGGCAAATGATAGTGAAACTGCTACAGCAGCATGGAAAGCATTTGATGAATTGAATTTAGTTCAACAATAATTAATAGTAATACAATTTCAAAAGAGCCGAAACTTAGATTTTAAGTTTCGGCTCTTTTTTATTTATACGCAAGAGGATCCTGCTCACGAAGGTTTCAATACTAGGATTAATCTCGAATAGAAGCAAAGAAAAGACAAGAATTTGTAATGTGCTGCGACAATTAACTGTTGCTAGTTCATAAAGTTAAGAGTAAAATAATAACTAAGCAATTAAATAACATAGACATATATAAAAACCAAATCTAACAAATGTTATGAGGAGTTAGATAAAGGGAGAGTTTGATATGATGATTAAACGAGTAGACCAAACTCAGTTCTTTTTGCTAATGGAATGTTTTCATGGCTTGTATTTTGAGCTTTTTAAGATAAATATTATTGGGGATAGAAACACAAAATTCTTTCGATGAATTATGTGTTTTTTTATTGTACTCAAAGCGTCAGGCCAGGATGAATTGTCCCTAAGGGGGGGATTCAATATCATACCAACAATGAATAGGGGGTACTTTGTATATGAATTATCTTTATAAGCATTTAGTTTACGCATCACCTATAGGTTATGCGTACTATAAAATCATTAATAGTAGCCAGGGTTCTCCTATAGATTACATATATATGGAAATGAACCGTTCTTTTGAAAAATTAATAGGAATAAGTGCTAATGAGATCATCGGGAAAAAAGGAACAGAAGTGCTTGGGGAAGTGGATTATCAGCTTTTAGAAGTACTAAAAGCTAGGCCCTATGAGATTAAGAATGATTGGGATGGTGAAATCGAAACAACCCAGAATGGCTTTGATCAGCCACTGCGAATGAAGGTTGATTTTTGGGGCGACGGTTTTTTTATCACAGAAATACAGAAAGATTTAGTAGAGATTGAGGATAGTTTTCGATTGATGTTTGAAACTGCACCCATTGGCATGGCAAGTATTTCGTTGGATGGTATGTTTCGCGATGTTAATGACTTGTTCTGCAAAATTCTAGGCTATGAAAAAGAAGTGCTCATAAAAATGGGCTTTGATGAGCTAACCTATATTGAAGATAAAAATGTAAGCAACATGAATTTTCAACGTTTGAAAGATAATAAACAGTCAACCGTTAAATTAGAAAAGAGATATTTAAATAGAGAAGGGGAAATTATCTGGGTTGATCTATCAGCGAGACTCATGAGTGACTCAGAAGGTGTTCCTATAAGGATTGTTATAACAATTGTTGACATTACGAATAGGAAGAATGTAGAGGAGCAGCTACAAAAAAGTGAAGAAAAATACAAAATGCTATTTAATGAAACACCACTTGGTTATCAGTCTTTAGATATAGATGATTATTTGACTGAAGTGAATGAACAGTGGGCTCAAATTCTAGGCTATAGTCGGGAAGAGGTCCTTGGAAAATGGTTCGGTGATTTTATATCTCCATCTTATATTGATGAATTTAAGACAAGCTTGCCATTGTTCAAGAAACAGGGTTATATAAATAGTAAATTTGTAATGCTTCATAAAAATGGTTCAAATCTATATATCGATTTTGATGGAAAAATTGGATATGATCAGAATGGTAAGTTTAAACAAAGCCACTGTACCTTAAAAGATATAACAAAGCAGTGGGAGCTTGAACGTGAATTGTCTGAGAACCGTCATTTAATGAACTCTTTAATGGCTAACACACCAGACCCTGTTTATATTAAAAATACTGAAGGAAAGTATTTGTTCTTCAACAAAGCAGCAGAAAAATTTTCTGGAAAGAAAGCTTCAGATATACTCGGAAAAGGTGTGGAGGCTGTATTTCCGCTTCATGTGGCACAAGAACTGACAGCTAGAGATAATGAAATTTTTGATAAAAAAGATATAATTACCAGTGAGGAGAAAGTTTTAGGTACTTTAGGCAATTTTAATACGTTCTTAAGCACAAAAGGTCCTATTTTTGACGAAAATCATAAACTTCTTGGTATGTTTGGTATCTCAAGGGACATCACTGAGCGTAAACAGAGGGAAGAAGAGTTGCGTGTAAGTGAAAGAAAGTATCGCTTGATTACTGAAAATACAGCAGATGTAATCACGGTTTATAATAATACCCAAGGTCAGTTTACTTTTATCAGCCCTTCGGTCATTAATCTACGAGGATTTTCCATTGAAGAAGCTATGACTCAAGTACCTAAAGAAATCGTTGTGCCGGAAGCTTATAAATCATTTGAAAAGACAATAGAAAAGAATATGAAAGAATTTATTAACAAACCAAACTTAAATAACCACTACACTATAGAAGTACAGATTTTTCATAAAAATGGGAAAAAAGTATGGACTGAAATATCGACAAGATATCAGTACAATGGGTTAAAGGAGATAGAGTCTGTTAGTATTCTTAGGAACATAGAAGAGCGAAAGAAATCAGAAGAAATTATGCTTCAGTTGAGCTATTATGACCAACTTACAGGTCTTTATAATAGACGATTCTATGAAGAAGAATTAAATCGTTTAGATATAGAAAGGAATTTGCCTATATCATTAATAATGGCAGATTTGAACGGTTTAAAGCTTACGAATGATGCATTTGGACATCAAGAAGGTGATTTGCGTCTTAAAAAGATTGCAAAAATTCTTTCAAAGGAATGCCGTGCAGATGAAATAATCTCAAGAATTGGCGGTGATGAATTCGTCATATTAATGCCGAATACAAAAGCAGAAGATGTTAGAAATCTTATCAAACGCATTAATGAAGCTGTCAAAAATGAGAAGGTTGAGCATGGGATACTCTCTCTTTCAATAGGCTTTGCAGTAAAAGAAAAAGTATCAGATAAAATACATGAAATTTTCAAAAAAGCAGAAGATGATATGTATCGTCATAAATTAGCCGAAAGTTCGAGTATGAAGAGTAAAACTATCAATCTGATCATGAATTCATTATATGAAAAAAGCCAGAAAGAAGCGCTTCATTCTAATAGAGTCTCAATGATTTGTATTGCCATTGCAGCTGAGATGCATTTCAATCAAGAAGAGATTAATCAGACTAAGATAGCAGGTCTAGTACATGATATTGGTAAAATTGGAATAAGTAATGTCATACTTGATAAACCTGGAAAGTTGACTAGTGATGAGTGGGGAGAAATCAAAAAGCATTGTGAAGTAGGCTATCGTATACTCAGTTCTGTTAATGAGTTTTCAGAAATCGCAGAATCTGTGCTTTCACATCAAGAACGATGGGATGGCAAAGGATATCCTCAAGGTTTAAAAGGTGAAGATATTCCTATACAATCACGGATTATAGCTGTGGCAGATGCCTTTGATGCGATGACATCCGACAGAACTTATCGATTAGGAATATCTGAGGCTGAAGCGGTTGTTGAAATAAGAAAATGTGCAGGTACCCAATTTGACCCTGATATAGCCCGTATTTTTGTGGAACAAGTATTACCGAATATGGCTAATAAGTTTGAAAATGTGGAGGATTTGGAAGGATAGAAATGATATTATTTGAAAGTGCTGCAGATAGATTGACAATCGAGTATCAAGGTTTCTTAGACTATTTAGCTTCAAATGAAGTTAAGTTATCAAAGAGCACAGAACATATAGGTAAAAAAGATTGTTATGCTTTGAATCATCAGTTTAATATAATCAACGAGAGATACCAAAAAATCGGAAGAACACAAGATTACTATGCAGTGATTGACTTCTTTTACTTTTTTTCTATACGTAGTGGTATTCTTCGGTTCATTAAAAAGAAAAGTTTGGGTTTGACTATTCAAAGAAGTCAACGTTATGAACTCTTTTCTGAAATGTCTGCAATGGAACAATATATAATGATGATGGCTGTATGGCTCGGAGAATATCAAGGGGCTATGAATGGTCCTTATTCAGTATTTGGTGGAAATGATTTGTTTGAGCGGATGAAGGAAGGAAAGGGAAAGAACGTACTACCAGATGTTTTTAATAGGACTAGGGATGATTTTTGGGGGCGCTATTATATTCCTGAAATACGCCTTTTTGCATTATTTAAGTTGATATCTATCGAATGGTTGAATGAAAATCAAGAAGATAAAGAAAATAAGTTTCGAATAAAGAAGCTCTATCAGACCCAAGAAGGGTGCTTGATAAAAACACTATTGAGTAAACATGAAATAGATTTCTGGTGCAGTCCGGATATTACTATGGTGCTGTCAGCTGTTAAGAATATAGTTGGAGAAGATTCTAATAATATTGAAGAGAAGTTGATACAGTTTTGGACTCATCCTTTAGAAAAAGAAATTCAAACAATTGAACTTAGAATAGTAGTTGGTTCATGTATAAGGAATATAAAAGTTGGTAATCAGTTTACCCTTGATGATTTGCATTATCTGATACAAAAAAGTGTTGAGTTTGACATGGATCATCTGTACTACTTCCAAATTGGATCAGGAACATTAGTAAGAAAGTATTTTGCGCCAATGTGTGTGGATGAGACCTGGCAAACAGATTCGGTGATTCTGGCTGAGCTTTTGTTGTATGAAGGAATGAAGTTTGAATATGTATTTGATTTTGGAGACGAGTGGAATTTTCAGATTACAGTAGAAAACATATTGGATGAACACACTAAGGAATGTGAGATATATATAGTAAAAGGTGAAGCACCAGAGCAATATAGATATTGAAATTGGTGGCATTATAGTTATAAAGATAATAGTTATAAAGATATGAGGATAAAAAGAAAAATTACCCCACGATGAGAAGTTAAGATGAAGATATAATAAAATCTTAATAATTGAAATATTGCTTACTAAAAAAGTTAAGCGTACAATAAATATTGATAAAGGGCAGATATATTAAGTTAATATATCTGCCTAGAACATGTCTGTGTAGTCGAGTATAAGTTACCAACAAAGTTGAACCCCCCTTGAATTAACTAATATCAAGCATCAGGAGTTTCAATATTTTGTGAAACAATCCACAGGAGGAATAAAATGACTAACAAATCGATAGAAGGTACGCAAACTAATAATCATCAGAAAATGAACCTATCACCAAAGGAATCGGATATCATATATGAAAGAAGAGCTCATTATCACGAAACTGATCAAATGGGCATTGTACATCACTCGAATTTCATTAAATGGTTTGAAGAAGCAAGAATACATCTGATGAAGGAAATTGGAACTTCATACAAAATCATGGAAGAAGAAGGGGTTATAAGCCCGGTGGTTAACGTGTTCTGCGAGTATAAGACAATGGTTCGATTTGATGATGAAGTCTTCATTCACATCAAAATAATAGACTATAATAGTATAGCGTTTAAAGTGAAGTATAGACTAACCAACGAAGATGAGTCAATTAGTTATGCCATTGGTGAGAGCAAGCATTGTTTTTTGAGTAAAGAGATGAGAATCATCGCCCTTAAGAAGAGCCATCCGCATATTAATGAAATATTCATGGCTGAGTTTACTAAGAATTATTGAGTATAGATTACGACAAAAGGCTTTCGTAAGGAGTAATATATGGATAATAAAGAATATACAGATTATATAAGTGAAGTTCTTGATAATGATATTCCTTCAATTAATGATATTACAGTTATCAACTAACTATATCATTAATTGCATCTGCTCAATCCCACATATTGTGTGAAATATTGCGAAACTACCTTTTAACCCTCTAATCATCACTATAAGCCCCAATTTTTATTGTGAATGACTGCGATGCCTGAGCGAACCTATAAGCACAATATCTGTAAATGGCGTATATTAAACGTCAAATGGAATCTGAGTTTGGAATCGATTGTAAACCAAAAACGGTTATAAATGTAGCTAATATGCTGGCAAATAGGTTTGCGAGAGGAGTTGCTAAAAAGACTTATAATGATTGTATTTTCATATCAAAAGAAGACGATAAATATAGTCTGAATTCAGAATTTGAGAAATTATTCGTTTTGGTCTATTTAGAAAACAAAAATATTTTGTGATGACCACCAGGAACCGTCCCTAGTGGTCGGTTATCGATGCTAAAAAGTGGTATAATATAAATGTAATGTATATATATAATTTTTATAGGAGTGATGGATATGAAGAGAAAATTCATATTATTCTTCATCTTTTGCTCGACATTTTTTTCGTTGATTATAACATCCGATTATAGTTACTCTACTATTGAACAAATGGACGCTCCAATCATTTATACAATTGAAATTCACAATATAATTACATCAGGTACAGCTGAATACATTTCCAGAGCAATAGAAACAGCCGAAAGCAATAATGCGGCTGCACTTGTTATGCGTATAAATACTCCGGGGGGTCTCGTTGAAGCCACGCTAGACATATTAGAAAACATGTTAGGGTCAGACATACCTATCATTACTTACGTAGAGCCAGGTGGCGCTATAGCAGCATCAGCAGGAAGCTTTATACTATTGGGAGGACATGTTGCGGCCATGACTCCAGGCACAACCTGTGGAGCTTCCATGCCCGTTACTATTTCCTTAAGCGAAGATGGAAGTCAAACAAATCAAGCCGATGAAAAGACAATAAAATTTCTTGCAGGCCATATTAAAAGTATAGCATCTGAACGAGGTAAAAATGGTGAAACAGCAGAAAAGTTTGTAACTGAAAATCTGACATTGGATTCGTATGAGGCGTTAGATAAAGGTGTTATCGATGTGATTGCTTTATCGCTAGAGGATTTGCTGACAGAGGTACACGGAAGTGTAGTTGATATTAAAGGCAAAAGTATAAAGTTAAATACATTAAATGGAGTAATAAAGCCACTTGAGATGTCTCTAAGTGAAAAAACAACTGGGTTTTTAGGAAATCCTCAAATCAGTTTTATTCTAGTTATATTGGGGTTCTACGGAATCGTAATAGGGATCAATGCTCCTGAAACTTATGTGCCTGAAGTAGCAGGTTCAATTGCTTTGATTTTGGGGCTTTATGGAATTGGCCTTTTTGAAACCAGCCTTTTTGCTGGGGTTCTCATAATTATGGGTATAGCCATGCTCATTGCAGAAATTTACACACCTACCTACGGCGTCTTATCCTTGGGTGGAATCGTCAGTATAATACTTGGTGGAATATATTTTCCGGTAGAACCTCTTTTGCCCAAAGTCTGGATAAGAAGTTTCGTTTCCTTGACAATCGGGATTGGTATAGGAGCTTCAGTTTTTATGCTGCTGATCATAAGAAGCATAATCAAGATAAAGAAAAGGCCGACATTCATAGGAAAAGATGAATTTACGAACTTAACTGCTGAAGTTGTTGAAGTTGCTATGGGTAAAAGTTCAGAAGGCCTTATAAAGGTTCAAGGTGAGCTATGGCGAGCTAAAACCAATGATGGTTCAACTCTTCAGCTTGGAAAAAGAGTAGTCATAGTTGGGCGAGAAGAAATGACGGTAATAGTTGAGTCAATTAAGTATTAGGTATGATGTCAGGAGTTAAAAGTTTGAATTAAAAGGAGTGATTTTATGTTTTTATTGTCTTCAGATTTTATATGGATTATTGGCATTGTTTTTATTTTGCTGGCTTTATTGATAATGTCAGTGAAGATAATAGTTGAATATGAACGTGGTGTTCTTTTTAGGTTAGGTCGATTTGCAGGGGTGAAAGGTCCTGGGTTAGTATTGATCATACCTTTTATAGACAGGATGATTCGTGTGTCCCTGCGTACCATCGTTTATGATGTACCTGTACAGGAAGTAATTACAAAAGATAATGTGACTTGTCGTATTAACGCTGTATTGTATTACCGAGTCGTTTCACCTGAAAAGGTCATTGTTAATGTGGCCAAATACAATGAAGCAACCATTGAATATGCTCAAACCACACTACGTAGTGTTGTTGGACAGGCTGAACTTGATGAACTCCTTTCTCAAAGGGAAAAACTTAATAAAGTCATTCAACAGATTGTAGATGAAGCAACCGACCCGTGGGGGGTTAAAGTAACTGCAGTGGAGATAAAAGATGTAACCTTGCCACAAGAAATGCAGCGGGCAATTGCGAAACAGGCAGAAGCGGAGCGTAACCGTAGAGCGGTTATCATTCAGGCTCAAGGAGAAAAAGAAGCAGCGCAACAGCTGGCTGAAGCAACTAAAATTCTAGCAACCCAGGAAGGTGCCATGACCTTAAGGCTATTTAGACTACTTTCGGAAACTGCAGATTCAAAAAGCAATACCATCCTATTTCCTTTACCAGTAGAACTTAAAGCAATTTTACCGGGTCTTAAGGGGTTGGATAAAACCCAATAGTTTACAGCGGGTTTACTAAGAATTGGGACCTATGCCTATTAAAAAACAGCTAGAATATGTTATAATAATAGCGTATGAAAAGGAGTATTATTTCGTTCTGAAAGGAGAATGTATATGTTGATGAAAGAGCATTTGCCTGAAATTGACCACATTATACATGACTTGAAACAGATTGAAAACACTGAATTTGACACCAATCGTGACATGAATCCACTTGAACATTCAAAAATTATAGCAGAAGAAGCAATCGAAGAATTTATAGCACTTCTCGAACATATGGAAACGGACGAATTTAACCATAGTGGAGTGCTGTATGATTCGTTGATGATACGTAAAATGTGCATGGTATCCTACTATATGAGCCGTTTTGAATTCGATAACTTGTTCCGTACGAATCTGACCTTTGAAGAAACCTGTGAAGAATGCGCCAGGATGATTGCTTGCAACCCTGAAAGCATCATTCAAATGAAAAATCTTTATGATAATTACTTTTCTAAAAAGGAAATAGGCAGGGAGCAAGAAGTGCATATATCAGATGATATGAGAATGGTTATTAATGAATGTATAGGATTAACTGATGAAGAAATGGCTATAGCTTGCAAGATGGAATTACGTAAGAAGTCAATGTTGCATTAAGAGAAAAAGAAGGCTGTAATGTTCAGAGATTACAGCCTTTAATAATGACCACTAGTGACCACTAGGGACGGTTCCTGGTGGTCGACGCACTAAAGCCTTGGAGCCAGACACACGGATAACTACCCTAAAACTCAACAATGCACATCAAATGAAAAAAAACCTAGTCAAATAGACACATTGTAACAATTTTAAGGTCATGTTACCTTATGTTAAACAATACATGAAGTATTAGTAAACATAAGGAGGAAGTATTTGGAAAAGATTAAATACCAAGAGCGTTATATTATGAAGCAAAGCTATTTAATGAACAACTTAAAGAAGGTGAAAGATATAAGCATATACCTAGAGCCATAACCTTGAATATTCTAGATTTTAACGTTTTAGATTGTGACTGGTTTCTAAATCGATATCACTATATGAATACTATTGATGACTTGATTAACGAAGAAGGTGAAACCGCTGTAAGCAAAGTGAAGCTAGTTCGTATTGATATTAAAAAGAAATCTGAATTAATTATTATTGGGTCTGTTGTAGCTTACATTCTTGCAATATTTTTATTCCTAATATTACCTTTTGCTGAACTGACAAATCTATTTATTTTTGGAGTTATTCTAGCAGTAGCAACTGGATTCGTCATTTGTGGAGGATTTTTATCCGAAAGATTTAGAATGTTAAATAACATAGACAAAAATGAAAAGGTAGATAAGGACAATAAGAATTTACCAATATCATATAAAGCTAGAAAAGATGCTATGTCTAGTTTGGTTTCAATATCAGCTACAGTTATATTTCTGTATCTAGGGTTTTTTAAAGGATTATGGCATCCAGGTTGGATTATCTATTTAACAATTCCTATTTCAGTTTCTTTATTTGATGTTATTTTTGGTGGTAAGATAGATAATGAAGAGGATATCGATTAAGAATAAGTAATCAAGATGAAGAAAGAGCGTAAGGATGCGAATGATCCTTACGCTCTTTCTTCATCTTGATGCTTAAGTAAATGAAGAATGACAGGCACCAACGTGTTACGCTTGATGTGGGTAGGAACTGAGGCTATAGCCACAAAAGGTTACCGTGTACTGTTAAAACATTTTACGATGCTAAAGGATGGGACAAAGCCCTAACCAGGCGTGCAACTAAGGTTCGCAACACTTTAGTCACATTTTCGTAATACTTTCGTAACAACTCTGTTTGTACTTCGATGATTTATTGTTAATCTTTCAACACAACTTTCACTTGCTCATGATATATACTTCAGTAGTAAACAAAAACAAAGTTAAGAAGTTAACAAGAACAACGCGAATAAAACAAAGTTAACATAAATAAGTTAACAAAAAGGAGATTATTATGAAAAATTCAAAAAGATTATTAACAGTAGGTTTAATTCTTACAATGCTTGTATCACTAGCAGCATGTTCACCTGATAAAACAAAAGATGGCGGTGTTGATGCTACTGAAACTCAAACTACCGATGTTGCTGCTACAGAAACTGATGCTACTGATGCAGACGTTGCTGAAACTGACGCTATTGGAACTGAAGATACTGATGTAAATGCGACTGAAACAGAAGATATTAATGTAGATGCTACTGAAGCTGCTACTGATGCTGATGCTACCGAAGCTGATACTGATGCAACTGCAGATACTGAACTTGTTCGTAGATCATTTGGTGATATCGTAATGCCAACAACATTAGAAGAAATTCCTGCAGCTTTTGATGAAGTTTCTAAAAGCTTCATATCAGAAATCACAGAAGAACAACAATCTAATGCTCTTGAGTTATTTACTATAGCTGTTTCTTCTGAATTAGCAAATGATAGTGAAACTGCTACAGCAGCATGGAAAGCATTTGATGAATTGAATGTAGTTCAACAATAAATAATAGTAATACAATTTCAAAAGAGCCGAAACTTAGATTTTAAGTTTCGGCTCTTTTTATGTTTTGATAAGTGATGAAGAAAGTTTCGTCATTGAATGGAGTAATATTGGTTTTGCAGACCCAATGGCTGATGTGGCTGAAACCGTATTTTGAATACTTAATATATGAACCGAAAACGACCACCAGGAACCGTCCCTAGTGGTCGTTTTTTGCTATATACAGAATTTATATATTTGACAAGGATATGCCACGTTTTTGAACTGAAAATGCCACAATGATTTGATATAAATATATATAGGAACTATATTACGAAAGGAGTTTTGAATTATGAATCAAGATATGAATAAAAACAATGAACCTATTTTTGATGTTGAGTTAGACACTATTGAAGAACCAATGTCAAATAACAAGAAAAAAAAGAAGGTGAAAGCTAGAAAGCTATCTAAGGCGATGAGTTATTTATTGGCTGGAGCACTTATTCTTGGATCAGCATTTGGTGCGGGTTATGGTACTGCAAATCTTGTTTTAAATGTCGGTCAAGAACAAATTGCACTTGCTGAAAATAATGGAAATGAAGCTAGTGTAAAACCTGTTATGTTAACTAGTACAGCGGATAGTGATTATAACACACCGGCTACCGCTATTGCTCAGGCAGCTGGACCTTCAATTGTAACGGTTATTAGTGTAATCGATCAAGTTGCGCCTGGATTCTTTTCCAATCAAATATTTGAAAGTGAAGGAACTGGTTCTGGAGTCATTTATAAAGTAACCAACGATGGTGTTCTGATTATTACTAATAATCATGTTATAGAAAACGCAAAATCAGTAAGCGTTATTCTGAATACTGGTGTTACATTAGATGGAGAAGTTGTTGGCTTTGATACACGCAATGATTTAGCTCTTGTAAAAGTTTCAAATGACGAGTTAGAAAAGAATAATGTTGATGAATTAACACCTGCAACCTTCGGTGATTCAAAAAATATTCAAGCTGGTGAATTGGCTGTTGCTATTGGTAATCCAATGGGAAAAGAATTCAGTCAGACTGTTACCGTTGGTGTTATCAGTGCTGTTGATCGTGAATTAGATATCAATGGTATTAAATTGCATGTTATTCAAACCGACGCAGCAATAAATCCTGGAAATAGCGGAGGTGGATTGTTTAATAAAAATGGAGAAATTATAGGTATTAATACAGCGAAGCTCGTTGATAACAGTGTTGAAGGCATGGGGTTTGCCATACCAATTCATATTGCACTTCCAATTATTGAAAAAATTGAAAATATAGGCAATGGAGAAAATGTTGCCTATATTATGGAAGACAATAGGGCTTATCTAGGTATACTTATGGGATCGGCAGATAGTAATAATATGTCCTTTGGAGTATACGTTCAGGATATTGTGAAAGACGGACCTGCTGATCAAAGTGATTTGAAAGTTGGAGATCAAATTGTTGCGATTGATGGCAAGAAAATGGCAGATTCAGCTATGTTATATGATGAGTTAACAGCATTAGCTCCCGGTGATAAGATTACTCTAGAGATAATCAGGGATGAACAATTCTTAAATGTTGAGGTCACTCTAGGTCGCTATGGAGACTTTAAAGAAGAATGACCACTTAGACCACCAGGAACCGTCCCCAGTGGTCTAAGTCTTAGTGGTGTCGTTCCCGTTGGCGATACCAGCTTTTAAGAGTTCTTTGCTATTCATAAGGAAAAATGATTGAACAATCATGAGTACTCCGGTAAAAATCAGTATCCATTCTATTCTTATCATATCTGCAATAGGACCAAAGATAACCATACCCAGAGGCATGACTAAACTACTAATCATACCCATAACACCAAAGACTCTTCCCATAATATCAGGGTCAACTTTTTGTTGAAGTAGTACCATGCTTGGAGTATTAAAGATAGGTACAACAATACCAATGAGGGTCATGAATAATAGGTAAATACTAAATATTGGAATGATACCAAGTGCAATAGTGCAGATAGAGATGACGAAGCAAGCAAGTATCATGGTATGAATTTTATTTTTAAATCCGCCCCACCAGGCGATCATGAAACCGCCAAACATCATACCCAGAGAAAATGCGATTTCAATGGCAGTAAGTCTCCACACATCGTTGCCAAAGGTTCTAGTTACTTGTAATGGTGACAACATTGCTACAGGAGAAACAAGAAACATAAAAGCAGCTAAAAATATAAATAACTCTCGAAGGTATAAGTGACTATTAATATAACTTATACCTTCTTTTAATTCTGTAAAATAACTAGTTTCAGCTTTAACTAAAGCTTTGTGGTGAAGTGGGACATGTAAGAATAAATATAGAACGACAACAGCTAGAGCGGCAGTAACAACATCAATAAAGAAAATAACTTCAATCGTTGAAAGTGTCAATAAAACACCGCTAATCATTGGGCTCAGTAACATGACAGCTGATTGGATACTCCCATTTAATCCTTGGACACGAGTTAGTTTTTCAGAAGGTACAATTTGAGGAATAAAGGCATTAACGGCTGGGGTTTGGATAGCGGTACCTATGGCCCTTAGTGTAGAGGCGACAAAAAGTAAAATAATGGAATTAAAACCTGAAATGAAAAACAGGGCTACGATAAAAGTAGTTATAGCAATAAAGGAATCGGATAACATAATGAGCTTTTTACGATCATATCTATCAGCCCAGACTCCAGCAAAGGGAGACAAGAAAAAGATAGGCAACACACCACATATTATGGAAATGGCCATCATCACTCCGGATTGTGTTTCTAAAGTTATATACCACATGATTGCATATTGTACTAAAGAAGAACCAAATAGGGATATAGTTTGACTTGTAATAAAAAGAGCAGCATCTTTTTTCCAGGTTTTATTCATCATATCACTCCAATAGTTTTATCGTATCTTATTCTCTCATTATTGATAATCGATGTCAATAGAGTTAGCTAAAAGCTTTATTGTAAAGGTGAGTCAATAGGCTCCATAGCAGTTTATGGAAACAGATATACAGAAGGTTTGGTTGGATATGATATCCCCCCATTAGCTAGAATTATTGATATAATGTAATAAAGACGTTAAAACAATCTTTTTTGTACGCAGAATTAAATATTATAAAATTTATTTAGTAATTTGATAAAACATAGGCTCAAGAGTCTTAAATGTATTGATGTTAATATAAAAGAAAATAGTAAGGTAACAAATTCATAGAGGATTGATTAGAAGATAAGGAGGAAACAAAATGAAAGCAATAATATATGAAAGGTACGGCACACCCGAAGTTATGAAATATACGGAAGTTAAGAAACCTGTTGCAAAGGATGATGAATTATTAGTAAAAATCAAAGCTTCATCACTTAATATGGCTGATAGCATATTATTAAATGGTAAACCTTTTGTTGTCAGAATGATGGGGAATGGAATCGTAAAACCTAAACATAGAATTTTAGGTGCTGATTTTGCAGGAATAATTGAAGCTGTAGGGAAAGATGTTATAGGTTATAAAGTTGGTGAAGAGGTTTTTGGAGAATCTGTAGCTTATGGCTTCGGCTCATTTAGTGAATATGTATGTGTTCCAGCAAATGCTATAGCAAAAAAGCCGGATAATATTAGTTTTGAAGAAGCTGCATCTCTACCAGTATCAGCAGTTACTGCTTTAAAAACCGTTTATGAAAAAGCTACCATTAAAAAAGGTGATCGAGTTTTAGTAAATGGTGCATCAGGATGTGTTGGTAATTATGTAGTACAAATGCTAAAATTAGAAGGGGCAATCGTTACAGGCACTTGTAGCAAAGAGAAAATGGCAATGGTTAAAGAGCTTGGAGCTGATAGTGTTATTGACTATAGAGCAGAAGATTTTACTAAGAATGGTGAAAAATATGATTATATAATGGATACGGCAATTTATAGACCTATAGGAGAATATGAAAATTCACTAACGACTGAAGGCCTTCATGTAGTAATAGGTGGTAATCTACCAAGATTATTCAAAACAATGTTCGCTAGAGCATTTATGAAAAAGGTGAAGAAGGATAAACTAATTATTCTTAATTTTAAGCCGAATCATGAGGATTTTGAAAGACTTGCAACAATGACGAGGAATGGGTCGATTAGGTCGGTAGTAGGTAGAACATTCCCTCTTAAAGACACAAGAGAAGCGATGGAATTTTTTGAAAGTAAAAAAGCTTGTGGTAAAGTTGTTATAACAATGTAGAATCACGGAGAATAAAGTGCCAATAAATCAGTAAAGAACTGAAGGAGGAACCATGAAAGAGATTGAAAAATATGGGTTTAGAGAATTAGAGGATAAGTTACAAGATTGTGAAAAAATAGGTGAATGGGAAGCCTTTGAAATTTATAGAACGACACATAAACAATGTGTGTATTTGTTTAAGATTTTCATACGTATGGATGATCAAGAAATTGAAGATGAAATAAGAACTCTAAAAGAATTCAAGGATAGTTACGATGTGCTGAACATGTCTGAGAAAGTTACGATGGATAAAAGATATGGCTTTTTAATTGATGATAAAAAATATGAAATCATGGCAGCCATGATTCGAGAAAACAGTGAAAAACTAGATGAGTATGGAGCAGAATTTGCACAGTTACATGTAAAGATGCATGAATTAAAAACAGATTTAGAATTACCGAATTTCATAGAATATGTACCTTATGCACTTGAATCATTACAAGTTGTTCCTGAATTTAAAGAAAAATTAATTGCTCTTCACGCTACAATGGATAGTGAATTTGTTGTCTGTCATAATGATTTTGGACCTTTTCATGTTTTGAAAAGTGATGAAGAAAGTTTCGTCATTGAATGGAGTAATATTGGTTTTGCAGACCCAATGGCTGATGTGGCTAAAACCATATTTTTGTTATGTTCTAATTATGTGCCAGGAATTGGACCTTATTTATTGGGTAAAAAAGTAAAAAAACGCTTCGTTCAATCTTATTTAAAAGAATATAAAAAAGCTAGAGAAATTGATGAAGAAAGATTAAGTAAATGGTTTGCAATCTTCTGTGCAATCGAATATGACACAGAACTACAAGCTGAAGGTATAAGCTCGAATATTCAATTATTATATGATTATGTAGAGAAGTATTTAGAAGGGGAAGCAGTCGACTATTTTGATTACTTGATATATGAACCGATTTAATAATGAAAGAAATCAAGATCCTTAATCTTGCGTGTATACCAATTCCACCACGACGACTTAAGGATATTACAGGTTGGACCTGTGCAACTATAATTAGAACCAACAGTTGCGGGTTTTCAAGCCAAGAATGGTAGAATGTGGCAATGTAAAATAACATTATTATCTCATATACAACGAAATATAATCCCGGGTTTGATTAATGAGAGTATAACAAATAAAAACACTTGGCTATAGGTTCGATTTCAGATAAACCAAGTGTTTTATAATTAGTTTACTTTTAGAAGTTCGATACTGCCAGATGGATATAGAACTTTGCTTGCTTCATATTTAAAGAGTTTTAGATTTTCTTCATCAAATAAACCGGACCCTGCAGAATGGATTGGAATAACAACCCGTGGTTTAATAAGTGCGGCAACTTCCATTGCTTCTTCGGGATCCATGTTGTAAACACCGTCAATACAAATCAAAGCATAATCAATGTTAAAATCTTTATATGTCGCCATTTCATCGATAAGAGAGGTGTCACCTGAGTGATAGATGACAACGCCATCTATTTCCAATATAAATCCACAACAAGATTCTTTAGCATGATTGCTGTTATAGGCATAAACTGCTGTTATTTTAATACCATCTACAGTTTTAGAGTCACCAGCTTTTATATCTATAGGGCATTGAATAACACTACCCTTATCTTTAAGCTTTACTTTAGCAATATTATTATGATCTGAATGTTGGTGAGTAACTAAGACAAGGTCACCTTCTTTTTCGTAATCTGTTGCACTCCCCATATAAGGATCGATATAAATACTACGACCATCATTGAGATCAATGCGAACGCTAGAACGGCCTATAAAAGTTAAATCACCAATCTTGTTAATTTTTTCCTCAACTTTTGTAGAACATCCGGATAACATGAATAATTCTAATAACAATACAATAATACTTAATATTTTCATGAATACCTCCCAAGTAATTAGTTAATTGTTTACATATCTTATTATACTAAAAAATATGGCAGTTTAGTATTGTATAATCACAGAAAAAGGTATATATTCTTCAAATTTATTTTCAAAACTTCAAAACGAACAAAATGCTACAATGCTAATTCAACTATGTTAATAGTAACGCTAGTTAAGTTGATTTTGAGATAAATGAAAGATGCTTGAATAGAAGACCTACTTAATTGACAATCAATTACCAAACATCGTCTTAAGTGAAATAATTATGTAAGTCAGCTGCGAGGATTTCTGTTATTATATAAATAGATGATTAAACAGGAGGCGATATATTGTCCGAACAGTTCCGTTCACGATACTGGAATTTACTTTTTCATTCAGGGCATTTGCGAAATTAATCAATTGGTAGCTAATAGACCGATGGTCCTGTTAGTGTGCCTGTCACCAGTCCATAAATTTAATGATCTTGACCTATTAGAAAATGCAGGAAAACAACAACAGTATCCAATGCAAAATTTTCATTAATAGAAAAAGCAGATGAAGTTATATTTAGCAATGAAGAAGATGGGAGGGTGTTATGGCTGATATAAAAACTAAAAAGAATGATGGAAGTGTCATTGAGTTTTTAAATACAATTGAACCTGAGAAAAAAAGACTAGATAGCTTTCATATTCTAAAGATAATGAAAGAGATTACAGAATCAGAACCAAGCATGTACGGTGGGGCAATTATAGGCCTTGGTGATGATTTATATATAGACAGCAAAGGAGTGAATCAAGACTGGTTTAAGATTGGTTTTTCGCCACGTAAACAATCAATCACCCTATATTTAATGACAGGTTATCAACGTTATCCTGAAATCCTGACAAAACTAGGGAAACACAAAACAAGTAAAGCTTGCCTTTATATTAATAAACTTGAGGATGTAGATATAGTAGTGTTAAAAGAACTTATTACTGTTGCTTATAACGAAACGGAGTAAGTTAAATGACCACTAGGGACGGTTCCTGGTGGTCGTAAGCCTTGTGAGCCATAGAAGCCTTGACGACATTGGTTTCGGGAAGACATATATATGACATATATTTGAGTCGGGTATTGATTACCAGCATAATGAAAATATGGTCCTATTAGTGTGCTTGTCACCGGTTCATAAATTTAAACAATCTAATCATTTGGGACAAAATTTGATAGATCATGGAATTAGGAGAAAATATGTTAAGAAGAGATATAAATAATCCGATAATTGAACGCGATACGAAGAATGTGACATTTGTGAATGGTGCAAGATATGTTTCTGAAAATAAAATCGAAATATACTACGGTGCAGCTGACTCTCATGTAGCGCGTGCATTTGTTGACGATGTGGATCAGTTTATTAAGCAAATGGAGATAGTATAACAAAAATTATATTTATTCAGATTAATCCTTGAGTGCCTGGCACCTAGACTTCAAAATGCATGGGGAACTTAGATTATACATGAGTCATAGATTATTATTACAAATAAGGGAGGCATTATGGAGATTAAAAAGATTGTAAGTGATGGAAACTACTTAGACGATTACAGTAAATTGTTAATTTATTGTTTTGGCTTAACTGAAGAGGACGTAAGATTTGAGATGAATCACATATTCAAGGATGCCGAAACGGTTATCTTTGGTGCTTTTGATTTGGACAAATTAAAAAGTTCTTTAATCATCAATGACTATACTATGTTTTGGAATGGAACCACTGTTAGAATGGGAGGCATTGGTAATGTAGCCTCATTTCCTGAAGCAAGACAAGATCATCTAGTCGAAAAACTGTTAATGCATTCATTAGAGAAAATGCATGACTTAAAGATGATGTTTTCTCTACTCGGACCATTCTCTTATAGCTTTTACAGAAAGTACGGCTGGGAATGGGGTATGAATCAACTGAAGTATGAAGTTGGTATTATGGACTTCGAACACTTTAGACCAGGCAACTATACAACAAGACCTCTTACTGAGGATGATACAGAATCATTAATGACAGTGTATGACAAATCATACAGTATCTACAATGGACCTCTCAACAGAACCAAATCCCATTGGGCTGTTCAAGTTGCTCGAAATAAAAAGGATAACAACTATAGTTATGGTGTTATAGATCAAGAGAACCAACTTGCAGGCTATATCACTTATGAATTAAAAGACCATATTTTTAAAGTTAAGGAAATCGCCTATACCTCACTGGAAGTCAAGGAACATATTTTCTTTTTCATTTTTATCCATAGGGCTCAAGTGGATACTGTAAAGATAAATCTTCCGGACAACGATCCATTTTTATCTATGTTGAATAATCAAAGACAAAAAGTAACCTTATCGCCAGGCATGATGGTTAGAGTTGTTGATGTTGAGCAAACATTATTGTCATTGAATTATCCTTCGGATGAGCGCATACAGTTTTCAATAAAAATAGATGATTTCTATGCTCCTTGGAACAATACTACTTTCTTAGTTGACTCAAATGAAGCAGGTATTAAAGTGACAAAAGGTGAAGATATTGTCGCTGATATTCAATGTTCTATCCAGACTTTTTCTCAAATAGCATTTGGCTTTAAAAGTTTCATGGAAGCGGATCAACTAGCTCTCTTAAAGTATAGCAATCGTAACGTCCTAGCTGCTTTAGACAAGATAAAAACGAAGAGAAACACCTATATTGCCGACTTCTTTTAAGCTCTTGTCTTTCATAACCGGCATTTGCTTTTTCATTCAAGGGCAGTGAGACAAAATCAGATGTCCCGGGTGTTGACATAGAGACCGCCTTTGATGAAACAGACAAGAAATGCAATGAGTAATTGAACTTAAGAATGTTCATTAAAATGAGCAATTGTTGCATTAATCTCTCCACCCACATAAATAACTAAGCTGCTAATATTAAGCCATAAAAGCAAAACGATAATACTGCCGACACTTCCATAGAGCTTTGCAAAGTTGCCAAAATTTTTCACATAAAAAGAGAATACAAGAGAGATGAGAATCCACATTATTGATGTGAATATAGCACCACTGATGACTTCTTTTATTTTTAATTGCCGACATGGGGCATATCTATAAAAAAGAGTGAAAAAGATGATCATGAATAATATGGGTAACAGAAAGCGGGTAATATTCCAAATATGTAAATATATACCATCAATTCCAATTAGAGTGAAAATTTTCCTACCCAAAGTATTACCTAAAACCAATAGCGAAAAATTAGTGAAAATTAATAGCGGAATGGTCAATGTTGTTACAAATATTATAAGTTGCACTTTAAGATAAGATCGTGTTTCTTTAACGTCGTAAGCACGGTTGATTCCTTTTATTAAAGATTTAATACCTTTAGAAGTACTCCACAAAGCACTAATCATACCAAAAGATAAAAGACCAAGACTACCATTGATTAAAACTTCGTTAACAATATCTGCTAATAATCGTGCAGTTTGAATCGGCAAGATATTCCTTAAAGCGGTAAATACGGTAGCTTCATCAAGTGGCGTATAAGCTAAGATGCTTATCAAAAAGATAAGAAAAGGGAATAAAGATAAGAATAGATAATAAGTGGTCTGTGCTGCAAGGCCACTTAAGTCATCATCTTTAATTCTATATAGTAATTGTTTACCTCTTTTGATCATAGTTTCTTTCATAATCTCACCTATTATCGATTTCCTGTTTTATATAAAGGTTGTTATGCCAATGTTTAATTACGTTATAGTATACTGTAATAATATATGAAAATGAATTATTTTGTACCATTTTAATAAAAAATAGTGAAGAATACCCATATTTTGACCACTAGGGACGGTTCTTGGTGGTCATCTCATAACGGTCACATAAGAATTATATTATAAGTAGGTGATAAACATTGCAAATCGTTTTTTTGATAATAAGGAGATAATATAATTAAAGATGAAGAGTCTCATCTTTTAGAAGTGCTTTTTACCAAGGTAACATAGATATGCTTTTTAATAAATTGTGTGTTAAAATAATTAAGTGATTAATAAGAAATCAGGTAAGGAATAGGTGGAATTATGAATGAAGTTTTAACTACAATTAAAGAACGACGATCCATCAGACGTTTCAAATCAGAACAAATAAGCAATAAAGAGCTTAATTATATATTAGAAGCAGGATTATATGCGCCAAGTGCTCACAATCAACAATCATGGCACTTTACAGTTGTTCAGAGTAAGAAGGTAATTGATGAACTCAATAGTGGTACAAAAAAGGCTTTTGCAAATGCAGAAGATGAGAAAATAAGAGCTTTATCTACGAATGAAAAGTTTCATATATTCTATGATGCACCAACAGTTATTATTATTTCAGGAGATGAAAATTGCATGATGCCACAAGCTGATTGTGGAGCTGCAACTCAGAATATGTTATTAGCAGCAGAATCACTTAATATTGGTGGCTGTTGGAATGGATATATTGCTTTTCTATTTAACGATGAATTAGGGAAATCATATATAGAGTCGTTGGACTTACCTGATGGTCAGAAACCTTATTATGCCATTGCACTAGGTTATAAAGGCGTTGATAAATTAAAGGCTCCTCCACGCAAAGAAAATCGAATTCACTATATTAGAGATTAAGCAAAATATAGAGGCGCCTTCCACACAACAGTTTACTAAAGAGTACAGTCAAGTTTAGTATAGTTATAACTATACTAAACTTGACTGTACTCTTTCTATACGCTGAAATGGATTTGAATACGGAAAAATAGCAATATCATATGTAAGGATTTCTGTTATGCCAATGTTTAAGTGCGTTATAGTTCGCTGCTGGAACCTAGCTGTATCTATAGATAGCAGCAATGCCTGTGGTACTTGGCATTTCATCCTTTTCCAGGACAATTACAGCACCTCTGTTCAATAATACCAATTCAGCCAAATCATTTAGGACATCTTCGTAATCGGGGCTATCAATATCGCCGAATTTGATTCCTCCGGTTTTGTTGTCGATTTTCCCCGGTACAATTCTATCTTCTTCAATTAAAATTGTTTTAACTCGGCTTTCATATGCTGCTTTGGCTACTTGTAGTAAATCAGATGATCCCAACGATTCAGCTTCAGCCTTTGCATATGAATCAGCCAGTTTTTGTTTCTTTTCCAAATTGATAGCATCTATAATTACTCGAGCCTTTGTTTGTATCTCGTCCAGCTCTAGAGATTCAATGGATTTATTGATGCCTTCTTTAAGCAAATAAGGATTATTGCTTAATTTCTTGAATTCGGAATGATACTCCTTTAGCGAAACCAAAATAAGTGGCAGGCTTGATGGTTTTGAATAATTTTCAAAAACAAACGAATCTACATACCTGAAATACTTTTCGGTGTCTTTATCAATCTCTTCTTGTACAGCGCCGTGACCATGGTACATCGTGGAACCGCCTGTACCGGAATAAGACCCATGGGATAAATATGAATTAGATAATTGATCTCCTAAAACATCTTGCACTGTCCTTGGTGTATCCGGATCTATCTTGATCTCGGAAAAGCCATATCGATTACCTTGATAAAGTGTAAAGTTCTTGCGGCTTAATCCCAAGAGTTGGTAATTTTCAATGGACTGAAAAGCCTGTAAAAGCGGTTTAATATGAAAGCTATTGGCCACTACTGCGAATGCCTTAACTGGATTGTTAAGATTGTAGACAATGCATCTATTCTGACTTGCAAGGATAGCAATCCCATCAGAAGCATTATTCCAAAAATTCCTATCTTCCATGAGTTCGTAAAATGGTTTCATTATTGAATTAATAGAATCATCGTTTATTTTCTGTTTCAATGAATTTTCAATCGTTCGAAGCAGGTTCTTAAACACAATCGGATCCTGTTTGTTGGCTGGAGAAGATCTGTGGGTTGGCTGATAAAGCGATATAAGTGGTCCTTCCTCTTTGGAAATCATATCCTTTGGAAAATGATGTACAATCTCATATAGCATATTGAACTCCTTCCTTATTTGAACTGTTTAACAAATAATATAAATATATTATATCATGATTATGTGTCTTTTTATACAAATTGACATGATGGCTTGCATTTTTAATATACAACAAAAAGAGATATAATGAATAAAATAATCTAGACGTTATTTTCCCCTTTGAAGCAAAACTCACATATAATTTTAGCTAAAGTATACAATAATGAGTTGTAATATTAGCTAAAAAAAGATATAATTATCTTATATTTTAGAGATGAGGTGATTATATGAAAATATCAACATCTACGTTACAAAACTCTTTTGGCAAATATTTAAAATTGGCGAGTGAAGGTAATACCATTTATATTGAAAAAAATCAAAAGCCTGTAGCAGTACTTAAAGGTATAGGAGAGGAAGACCGATTTTACTTGCGTGAAGATGCAGCTGAGTATGAGCCGGCTAGACGATACTCCTATGAGGAGTTTTTGGAACTTACCGGTGAAGAAGAGTCTGAAAAACAATATGAGTTAATTGACGGTCAGATTTATGTGATGTCTTCTCCATTTTTCGCACATCAAGTGGCGGTCAATGAAATTTTTGGTCAGTTTTACAACTGGTTTAAAGTAAATCCGTGTCGGCCATTAACTGCTCCTTTTGATGTGAAATTATATAACGAAGCAGAATCCTTTAATGATGATCCTAATGTAGTTCAGCCTGATATCTTGGTCATCTGTGACCCTGAGATGATTAATACAAAAGGCTCCTATGATGGGATACCAACCTTGGTTGTAGAGGTTTTATCCAAATCCACCCAGTCCAAAGACATGATATTAAAATCAAATCTTTATATGCGAAGCGGTATCGCTGAGTACTGGATTGTGGACACCGATAATAAGCAAGTAATTGTTTATGTGTTCGAAAACCGAAAGCTAACGCATAACAAAGTTTATTCAAAGCCGAATCAGGTTGTTTCGACCGTTTTTGAAGGGCTAATTGTAGCTACAGATGATGTTTTTGTAGAATAAAACAAAAGTTTTAAGAATTGTGGTTTCATTATACTTCTTCAGCAGAGAATGTGTTATTATGTTATATTGAAGTATATTCATTAAGATAATTAAGATGCGATTTAAATGACTAAATCGGAATCAATGTAGTTAAAAAGGAGTTGATACAAAATGTTGTATCGTGGTATTTATGAAAAATAAAAGTATTGATAAGGCACTTAAGATTTACGAAGAATTGATTGAGAAACATCCTGAGATTAAAAGAAAAGGTAAAAGACTTCCGTACACTTCACTAAAAGGTAATATGTTTAGCTTTATTTCAAAAGAAGGTCATATTGGTTTAAGGTTTTCAGAAGAAAGTGTTGAAAAATATATAGATGTATATGGATTCACTAAGTTTATTAAAAATGACATAGTTATGGAAGATTATGTGAAAATTCCTGATGATTTTTTAGATAATGAATTATTAGTAGATTTATTTGATGAATGTTGTGAATATGCTAAATCTTTACAACCAAAACCAAAAACTAAAAATAGAGAGAAATAACAATTTATTTATAGAGAGGTTCAAACCTGAATAATTAGGTTTGAACCTCTCTTTTCTACTACAATACAATTACGGACATTGTATCTTAATTAACTAAATCACAAGCATCAACAGGCATCCAATGTGGATCTTTGCCATCCCACTTGACGTTACAGCCTATTGGATTAGTAACCGTCGTCGTGATCGGTTTTCCTTCAAGAAACTCATTCAAAGCGTTGACTAAGTCATTGATCTTTGCTTTTGAAGAATCCCTGGGGTTATCAAGTTCACGACCTGTGTATATGAGTTTACGGTCTTCATCAAAAAGATAAAAATGTGGTGTACGAAGAGCGCCATATGCTCTGGCTATATCTTGACTTTCATCACGTAGATACGTCCATGGAAAGTGATGTTTTTCCATACGTGTGATCATGTTTTCAAATGAATCTTCTTCATAAGTGTTTTCACTATTGGAATTAATGGCAACGAAGCCTATGTTTTTAGGTTTGAATTCTTCTGCTACTTTTCTAGTGACTTCATCAGATCCTATGACATAAGGACAATGGTTACATGTGAAAAACAGGA